>Ga0318567_10001183_pt1 | contig 10561 bp, 10 predicted proteins | sample GRESIP088b5f20_FD_203691 | JGI IMG/M metagenome (GOLD analysis project Ga0318567, IMG submission 203691) | Tropical soil microbial communities from Luquillo Experimental Forest, Puerto Rico - GRE.SIPMG.088b5f20 | ecosystem: Environmental > Terrestrial > Soil > Tropical forest > Bulk soil...
TCTGCGCAGTGTCAAATTTTTCAGGAGCGTAAGTCAAGAACAAATTAGAAACTCTGGGCCGGTTCCAGTTATGCCTAGTGGTGAGGTGAAGGACGCGCCGGAAAAGTTGGCTCTGCATTGCCAATATCCGGCAACAGCCGTCCCCGTTTCGTTCTTCTCGGCGAAACTGGCCGCCTCCAGAAAGGGGCTTGCCGAACCCCGCAGAAATCCAGTATCTTCCGGGCCTCTTCGATCCGATGTGGTCGCCAGTGCACCCGTAGCTCAGCTGGATAGAGCGCTGCCCTCCGAAGGCAGAGGCCACAAGTTCGAATCTTGTCGGGTGCGCCAATTTTTTCAATGACTTAGCCGATTTTTGACTAGCACCTCCACATGCTGCGGAAGCGTGGCGGAAGCAGAAAGATATGCGCCGCCTCTCATTCGGACGACGCTGTAGCTTTGAATTTTGATGTCTGAATTTTGATGTGGTGTGGCTTTTACGGCTCAATGAGACCAAGCTGAAGCCGCATCGGTCCCTTGATATCTAGAAATTAAGAAATGCGGTGCGCCTTATAAGAAAGGCGCACCGCTGTAATAGCTTTAAGCCTTAAGCTTAATCTCGAATATGCCTGATGCCTGCACCCGATTAATAGCATCCTTGCGGATTGCAATTGTGGCGCGATCGGCAAAAGTCACTACGTTGGGACGCGCTAAGCTCTGATCAGCCAACTCAACGCTTCGAGATTGCGGCTTAGACTCAAGATCGAGCGATAACTGCTCGCTGGATTCCTGACATTTAGTCATGGGCTCCGCTCCTCCATCTCAACTATCAAAATGGAGTTTGCTCCTTGTCGCTCAAATCTGCAATGACCTTTGCTTCGTACTCGGTGCGAGAGTCAAGAGGTTCACGAAAAACAGGAATGGAAGACTTGGGTGATCGCTTAGCAAATTTCCCACTCATTTTTCTTTCAGTCTGTATTTTAAAGAGCCGCAAATAATGTCTTGGGGCAACTCCATCATACTGCTTAAAAACAACCTTTGTCTTGTCTTCTGGATTCTCTGTTACGGCATCGCTGTGAAGTGCTATAGCAAGACTTTTCTTGTACGGCTCAATGTAGATTACCGTACCGATGCCTGCCGCGACAATGTGCCTCGCACAGTTATGGCAGGGATATGTCTTTGTATAAAGGGTTGCTCCGACAAGGGAGTGTCTTCCCTCTCTCGCAACAGAAAGTATGGCCTCCATTTCGGCGTGAATTGATCTAGAAAATTCTATAAGGGAATCGATTCCCGTTCCCTCATTTATAAGAGATATAACGTCCTCAGCATTTTTTCCTTTTTTTAAAATTCCAGATTGAGATATCTTAGATGATATTTTATTGATTATATCGATTCGTCTAGTCTCATTGTGGCATATATTCCCGCCCCACTTAAAGCAGCGGTTATCCTTATCAATAATTGCGCTGCTATTTTCATCCCAAATATATTGATCGTCTTCACAATATAGGCCGCCCTTGAAGCGAGGAACATCATTCCATCCAACGGATATCAATTCTCCGCCACTGGATATGATTGCAGCCCCTACCTGTCTGGACATGCAAGCAGAGTTTGCAGCAGCAGCGCCGGCCTCGTACATTGCAGACTCTTCACGAGTGGGCGTATGAATAGCAGCATCAAATACAATATCTAAATAGCGTTTTATTTTAGTGCGCAGTTCGTCAATTTTTCGGTCATTGCATATAAAGAAGTCGCTATCAACAAATATTTTCCTCGTCTTTTGACCAAAAGTCATTATTTCATTTTGATCTCTATCGACTATTTTTTGGATGGAGCCGTCTTCTGCTCCATTATCTTTTAATCTCTTAACGCGCAATTCATCAGGCGCAAAAACGCCAAAAACACACACAATTTCACCATATATTTGCCTTAATAAAGATAACTCTTCTGGATTTTTGATTGAATCGATAATATACGCTCGCCTTCCCGGCAATGGAACGCCATCTGCATTATAGCCATTATTCTCTTTTCTAAATTTATATATTTGCTCAACAACCTTTTCGGCGAGATAATTGTTTCCAAATTTCTCTCTTAATTTATTGCCAGCATCCTGCATTTCTTGAACATATGCATCTAGAGGAGAAGTTGATATGTTTGTTACGCCTACTCGATGGGCTTCACGATAAATAATGTCGCTAGGCTTGATAATGTCACAAACTTTATAATCAAACTCATCGCCGAGTATTGATTTAATTATGCCGGCTGATGTTGAAACGCCAGAGCCAACTGGACCGATAAGAGCGATAATTATTTCTTGGGATAGGCGCTCAGCAATATTATTGGCAACGCCTTTAGAGCCGGCTTCGGAAAACAGGTCTTTTGCAGTTAACGGCATAGAATATTTCCCAATTTAGACATGTTAATAGAAACGTTGATCAATCTCGATCAGCTTGCCAAACTTTACGGTGAGCGTATCGTTCTGACAAGCGCATCGGTAGAAGCCTTGTGGGAATGCGCAGAATAGATAGCTGATGGATGCTCATTTGATTAAGCGTTGAAGGCTGAAGAGGATCGTCGCAAAAAATGCCGAGCATGTATGAGGAATACCGTCAGGAGTTTCTGGAAAACTTGGAGCAATCCGAGGCGGAGGTCAGAAAACAATACGCCCCTGGTTCCTTTGACTGCCACGAGGCCCTCCACATGGCGTCCGCGATGCTCAAATCCGTGGACAGAGAGCTTCTTCAACATGGTGCGATCATCACTCACCCTGAATGGTTCGCGCTTGCTGAAGAGGCCTTCGATAGGCTGTATGCCCTCTATCAGGCTATCGGCGAGGAGCACGTGGGAAGGAAGGCCAAATAGCCCCCTTCCGGGCTGTCGTGGCGGATGGAGAGGCGGTTCGCGCCTCCCACCGCACCAAGGCACCGCTTCAGGCCTGACGCCCCAGGGAAACCTCCGCCAGGGCTTTTTCCATTCTCAAATGCGGATCACCCTCCGGTAAGCCGCCGAAGTAATTGCCTCCAAGCTCAACCGGATTAATGCCGGTGGCCTTGGCTAGAGCGGATTTCGACGCCTCCACCGCAACCATGAGTCTGGACGCCCCCGCCGTCAAGGCATTAGCAATGATGCCTTCCCTTCCCCCATGTCCCCCTCGCCCCATATGGCAAGAGCAACTCGCCAGAAATCCCAAAATCGTGCCGCAGTCTGCGCACCGGGCACGTAGTGAGCTTGGCTTGGCGTCAAAGGGGGGCGGCCCCCTTCGGGGAGCCTGGGCACCCCGCCATCCTGTGCCGGAGGCTGCCGACAGGAAGTGCAGCCTTGTGGCTATGGCAGGCAAGCCGAGACCAAACCAAGTCACCTCGCTCTTTCCGGTTTCAGGCTGCCGCGCCGCGCAGCTTGAAGCTATCAACCTGAAGCGTGGCTACCGGAGCCACTAGCGCCCCAGCCTCGCCGTACCGCACCACAAACACGTCTCTCGCCAAGGGCATGGCGCTGAGGCCTCACATCCTGTCATCGCTCCCTTGCGGTGTCTTAAAAGTGGATTTTTAGGGTATACCCGGACGAGACGCGACGACGAGACACCTTTTGTGTCTTATTAGGGTTGACTTGCCGCCTATAAGACGGTTAGATGGAATGGTCTAAACCCAAATGAGACATTTTGAGAGGTTCCCATGGCTCGCATCGGTTACGCCCGCGTCTCCACCAACGATCAGGATACCGCCATCCAGGTTGCCGCACTGACCGCCGCCGGGTGCGAGGTGATCCGCGAAGAGAAGGCCAGCGGCACCAGCATGGATGGCCGTCCCGAGCTTCAAACCTGTCTCGATTTCCTCCGGGCCGGTGACGTGCTGGTTGCCACCCGCATCGACCGTCTGGCTCGCTCCATCGCCGATCTTCAGACCATCGTGCGGACGATCCGCGAAAAGGGGGCGTTCCTGGCCTGCACAGAACAGCCTATCGACACGAGCACTGCCGCCGGCAAGGCTTTCCTCGACATGCTGGGGGTGTTCGCTGAGTTCGAGACGAACTTGCGCAAGGAACGCCAAGCCGAAGGTATCGCCAAGGCCAAGGCAGCGGGGGTTTACAAGGGGCGCAAACCCAGCATCGACGTTGAAGCGGTTCGGCAACTGAAGGCCGATGGCTTGGGCGCTTCAGAGATCGCCAAGCGCCTTGGCATTGGCCGGGCGTCTGTCTATCGAGTGCTGGAAGAGGCCGCCGCCTAAGCTCATTAGACGGCAGATGGCGAACGGCGTTCGCAGGTAGACGAAAACAACCGCCTCTCTCCCCGTCCCCCTGGCCGAGCCAAAGGTTTGGCGCGGTTTTTTCAGGATACCAGCGGCTTTAAGCCTCTGACCTCGATGGAAAAACTCTGGAAAGTCCGTCCAGTCCGCACGCAAGGCACCGTTTTTCCACCTCCTCGCATTTCCCCCCAATATTTAACTGTACCCGGCTCGGGTACAGCGGCGGGTACAGCCAGTCAATCTCTTCAGGCCCAATAACTCATTGATATCTATATCTATGTCTGGATAAAGGTGTGTGAGTGTACCCGCTGTACCCATTGTACCCACCTCGCGCGCGTATGTGGGAAAGCGCCACTCGATGGGAGGCGTTGGAGGGGGCGCGAATAACTTGGGTATCTCTCTTATAATCGCTGAGGACCGGGTACACCGGGTTCAGCGGGTACAGCAGGCCTTAACTATCTGTTTTAAAATCAAAAATAGCGCATCGTCCTGTACCCCTGCCTGTACCCGGCATCCTTCAAGGCGGGTACAGGCATCCGGGCAAAAGGGCGGAGGAAAGACGGCGGATTTCCTCATATTCACATTCTGAAACAATACGTTAGACCAATCTTCGGCGGGCTAGTCATCATTATCCAGCAAGGTGGGGTTGAGAAGGTTTCCGGCTTCGGAACGCCAATCCGCGTCACTGACCAAGCTCAAAGGAATGAGCGTGGCGCGGACCATCTTGCCCCGCTGGCCTCGGCCAAGCCGGACCTTGCCATCCTTCTCCGGAGTGATGGCCCCAGGCAGACGGCGGAGAGCCTGCACCCACACGCCGGCACCGCCTGGACGCGCGCCCCACTCCGTATCTGCGAAGACTTGGCGAAGTGCATCATGGCTATTGGCGATAGCCAGCACCGATCCGTATTTCGGGCTCACCATGACCTTGAGTCCGTGGTTCGCCAGGATTTCGCTGGCTTGGCTGTCTACGTTCTCCATGACCTCGGAAATCCATTCGGAAACCGGCTTGCGGGTCACCCCGGTTAAGGGAACGGCCTTGCTCATCAAATGCGCCAAGCACTGCTCTTCATCAGGGCCGTCATCATCGGAGGTGTCCATCTGCTTCAGCAGTTCCAACGCCGCTTCGGCGGCGGTATCGCTGTGAACCTCGTAATCACTCAAAAGAAGATCACCCACGGCCAATAGCGTTCCCAGCACGTCCGCGCTTCGGGCGCTCTGCCCCTCGAACAACAGGGCGTCGCGATAGGCTGCCAGCGCCTGCGGCAACCGTCCCCATTGATCGACAATCCGCCTCAACAGACGGGCTCCCAGGTCCGCCAGAGACTTGGCGTCCAGCATGGGCGGAACACCCGCCCGCAGATTGCCTAGGCGCATGACGACAATGCGGGAACGATCCTGCGGGGGCAGTGGCGGAACCTTGATCGAGCTGAACATGAAGCAGGACCGGGCAACAAAGCGGGTCGCCTTGTGATCCACACCACCGCGCACCAACTCCCCGCCGCTGGCGGAGATACGAGCAAAGCGGATAACGCCAGCGATGGAATTGATATTCTCGCCGGCCTCCAACTCATCCACCATCACCGGCAAGGTGTCATAGCCCAGGCTCTGGCGAAGGCCCGCTTCCGTAGCGTCCGCCACCGCGATCACACCACCGGAAAACAGCCCGGTCAGGAGTTTGTGCAAGGTGCTTTTGCCGCTTCCCCTGCCGCCCGTGATCCAGATCGACGGACGCCAATGCAGGGCTCCCCCGACCATGGCGGCGGCGATCCAGCCGAGGATGAGGCGAACATCAGTCTCACCGCCTTGAAAGCTCCAGGTCCGCAGCAGACCAAGCAGCTCTTCAGCGGGACCGCCGCGTCCGACCTTCTGTTTATGCCGCGAGGGAGGCGGCAAGCCGGCATCCGCCAGATAGAGAAAGGCACCCACCAGACCGGGCTTACACCACTCACGGCCATCAAGAATGGCATTCCCCCGGTGGAGAACGAGCCGGCCATTATCGCCGCACCATGCACCGCGCCCTCGTAGACGCTCCATCGGGTCGAAATGCCCTGAACGGACGCAGGCGTCCATCAAGGCTCGCCGCAGTGGGGCATAGCGAACATCCGAGGGGTTGCCATCTCGCGAGAACTCACAGAAGTGATCACGGACCCATTCTGCATGGCCGGCGAACAGACCATCAAGGACGGATTGGGCGTGGTCCTTCTCCGACAGTTCGCGGACTTGGCCTGTTCCATCCAGATAGAAATAGACCCCTCTGCGGTGCCCCAGGGCCTTTACCGGCGAATCCTCGGGCATGGTGGACGGGGGAGCAAATTGCTCCTTCTTCGGTTTCGCGGATTTTCCCCGGGCGGGGTCGTTCTGACTTGGCGGACTGGCTTCATCCGGCGAACGCCGCTCGCCATCTTCAAGCCCGTCTTCGTGGTCGCTGGTTTCAGACAGTCCGTCAGATGGATCAGTTTCTGCGCCGTCAACGCTCCAGTCATCACCGCATTCCACCCAAGGCACAGCCCGCAAAGCCTCAATGCCTCGGTTCACGTGATCTTCGTCAATATGGGCCGCCAGCAGAGGAGAGGGCGGCGGATCGGGAGACGGCTCCGTTGCGTCGCTCATCGCCGGACCTCATCTGCCGGCACCCATTTCCGCTTGAGCCTCGGCTCTAACCTGAAGCCGATGTCCCAGGGATCAACCGGGCCGATTGCATCATTCACTTTGAACAAGGCATCCACGACCGCTTCGTAATCCCAATCAACCGCCTCGCCGGCATGAGGCTGAAGAGGGAAATGCCTGCACAGCCAAAAACTTTTGCCAGCAAACAATCCAAAAATGCGGCAGCGGCTGTGCTGTTCCGCGCTCAGTGCTACGAGGTACACGAGGGCGGATTTGTAGGCGTAGAAGTGGTCGCAGTCTCGATCAACAAACTGCCCCAGCGGTGTGACCGGGCAGTGACCGGGCAAGCTGGAAGGTGGCGCTTTGGAGGGAAAGCTCTCGGGGCTGTCCATGATCAGACCTCCACTTGAGCGTGATCGGAGGTACTTGTCAGCGGAGGAGATAGGCGCGCTGTAATGTATTCATCAAGAGATAAAAAATCATAAACGACACGCCGGCCATCTTTTCTGAATTTTGGCCCACCTCCTGTAACCCGTAGTACTTCAAGGCTCCCAGAAGTTCTCCGAACGCCATTCGCACTGAGATAATCTGCGGCCTGCTTCGTCGTAAGAAATTTAAGCTCAACCATCGTAATCCCCATTGGACAAAGTTAACGATGGCTCAACACTATTCAGCTTTGTGCCTGCCGCTATTTTCCGTTTTCCGCTATTTGCCGGAATTGGGAATAGCGTTTAATTCCGTCAGCACGCGAATCCTGGCCTCTTGGCATATGGTCTTTCCAGCCCCAAGAGGGACACCGAAGGTATGTTCTAAGACCTTGTAGGGCATGTCGTGCAAATCTTTCGGAGTGATTTGCTTTGCGTCGATAGCCGCCTTCATAGCGGCTACCACGGCCAGACGTTTGCGCGGTTGTCGGCCTGTGTTTTTCTTAGGAAAGTCTGACGCTAGGATGGGTTTTTCTGAGGTTTCTTGCGTATTTTCCGGCCACAACGCCAGTATCCCGCCCCGCTCGAATCTAAAGTTGATCCATTCGACTTTCCCGGTTTGAAGGGAGCGACCTCCATCAAGACAGATCGCCATGTCCACCCACATCAGAGGAGGAATTGGCGAGGGCAAGGGTGTTCGATCACCGCTCGCGCTCCATCCAACAACTGAAACACTGCCGTTTTTCGCTGCATTTCGCAGATCGTCAAGCGCGACATAAAAGGGCAAAGGGCAGAACCCATGTTGGAAACGTTCATTGACGCTTTCAGCAGCCTGAATAGCTTCCTTCTCCTCTTCCCAGGGAGGAGCGCCCCAAGCCTCAACTAGTTTATGCTGTCGGTGCCCAAACCAGATCAGTGTTTGGGGAAGTGTCCAATAAACCTCGTTTCCAACCATTCTTACCCCTCCGGTGGGGCCCGCATAAGGTGTTCGGCGGGGAAGCGCGATGCGGTATCCGCGTTTTTCGGTTGACCGACCTACCCCCACCGAAGGGCATTAACCTACTGCCGCCAGCCCAGGAAACGGCACCACGTCAGCGCCATCATTCTTCCAGTCAAGGGCTTCGGCAATACGACCGGCAACACGATCAGCAGCGCCGACCAAAGCAGTATCCACATGATGGATGTATCGGCCTGTGACCGTTCCGGAGGCATGCCCGAGCAATGCGGCAATGGTGATTTCGGTCAGGCCGATATCGGCTGCCACGCTGGCGAAGCCGTGTCGGAGGCCATGCAGAGTGACGCCAGTTAAACGCGCTCGCCTAGCTTCGTCCTCAGTGATTTCCCCATTCTTTAATGCCCGGTCAATCCACGTATCAGCTCGAAGGATTAAACGGGGCCAAGCCTTGGGCATGCCGCCAAAATGACGCTCTACAAATTCGCCTGTTCGCTCTTCATTGATTACCCCAGGCAGCACAAAGCCACCCTGACGGGGAAGGCTTGCGAGAACACGCAGGGCGGCTGCACCAAGAGGCCTAACGCTCCGCCCGGTTTTCGTGTCGGACAGTCGCAGGCAATGTCCAGAGAAGTCAACGTCATCCCATCGTAAACTTTCGATTTCACCTTTCCGGCACCCGGTAAACGCCAGTAAGCGCGTGGCAGCAATAATCTGCCACCGCTCGCCGCCAGCCTCCGCAGCCCTGAGAGCCTCGCCCAAGGCGCGGTAACTTTCAGGTGATAGGACCACTTGCCGCCGTTCGTCTGCGGGCCGGCGAACTCCGCGAGCAGGGTTTGAGGCAATAACGCCCTCTGTTACCGCGAAAGACAGAATACCCCCAAGCAGGCCAACGGTTCGTGCCGCCGTTCCTTTTCCGCCTTCAACAATGGCGCGCCCTCGCAAGCCGGTTTTGATGTCAGCAGCCGTCTTGCCGCTGGCGACATCACGCATGAAGCGCACAATGTCAGGCGTGGTCAGGTCGCGCACCTTTCGCTGACCCAGCAGAGGGAGAATGTGGCGCTCAATGCGGCCACGGTCAGTGGCTACCGTTGAAGCCTTCTTTGGCAAACCCCGTTTGCCCAGCACCAGCCCCTTATCAATTGCATCGATGTAAAGGGCGCAGAGATCGTGAACCGTCAAAGCCTCTCGATCTAACTTCTTTGTCTCTGCCGGATTTCCGCCTTTTGCAACATCACCCAGTAGGCCTTGGGCCATCTTACGGGCCTCATCGCAGGTAATCCGGCCATGCAGACCAATTGCCACGCGCCGGCTTCGCCCTTCAGCCCGGTATTGTACCAAATAGCCTCGCTTCCCAGACGGGAAGATGCGAACGCCGAAACCGGGCAATTGCTCATCCCAAAGGAAATACTCCCCTTCCTTGATGGGGGCACCTTCGACGGTCGTTTTCGTGAGCTTCGGCATCATACCTCCGTGCTTCCGCTGATCCGCCACGGAAGCACCACGGAAGCACGCGGGGCTGAACCTGGCTAGATTCGGCTAAGGTCCGTTGCCCTACATATTGATGAATAATTGATTGAATGCAATGGCTTATTAAATTGCACTAAACTCACGGAAACAGAGAAAAACCGCCTTCCTCATTCCTCCGAAGGCAGAGGCCACAAGTTCGAATCTTGTCGGGTGCGCCACTCTTCTCTTTTTATCCCCGCACGCTGCTGAGGAAATCCGTCACCACTCGGCCCAGCTGGCCGGTTTGGCCGACCATACCGCCGGCGGCGGTTTCTACTTGCGACGAACTGTTCTGCACCGTGCCATTCGCCTGCGTCAGTTCGCCCAGATGGCGCGAGACCTCGGCGCTGCTGCTTTCAGCCTCGCTCACATTATGGGCGATCGCCTGAGTCAGGCCACGCTGGCGCTCCACCGCCTGGGCGATGATGTCGCCGGCTTGGCTCAGCGAATCGATAGTCCCGCCAATCGCGCCGATGGCGTTGATGGCTTCGGCAGCCGCATCCTGTACCGCCGTGATCTCGCGCGAAATCTCGTCGGTCGCCCGCGCCGTCTGATGCGCCAGGTTTTTCACCTCCGATGCCACCACCGCGAAGCCCTTGCCCATGTCGCCCGCACGCGCCGCCTCGATGGTGGCGTTCAGGGCCAGCATGTTGGTCTGGCTGGCGATGTCGTTGATCATGCTGGAGACCTCGGCGATCTTCGCGACCGCATGACCCAGCCCCTGCATGATGGCGTCGGTACGCTCGGCCTCTTGCACCGCCTGGGCGGAAATGCGCGAGCTGTTGGCCACCTGCTGGCCGATTTCGGAGATCGCTGCCCCCAGCTCGGCCGCCGCCTGAGCCACGGTCTGGACA
>Ga0318567_10001187_pt1 | contig 10549 bp, 7 predicted proteins | sample GRESIP088b5f20_FD_203691 | JGI IMG/M metagenome (GOLD analysis project Ga0318567, IMG submission 203691) | Tropical soil microbial communities from Luquillo Experimental Forest, Puerto Rico - GRE.SIPMG.088b5f20 | ecosystem: Environmental > Terrestrial > Soil > Tropical forest > Bulk soil...
GATTTTATTTCTATCCGCTGAAAGTGGTGCCTAAAAAATCTCAGAACTCAAAACTCAAAACTCATAACTTGCTTTCATGAAAGAAGAATTTCTGCATAAAAAACTGGAGGAGCGAAAAGCGACGGGAGCTTACAGATCGTTGAAGTTAACGGAAGGGATGATTGATTTTTGTTCAAATGATTACCTGGGTATTGCAACAAATAATCTGATCAAACTGGATGACAATCTGAAACATGGTTCTGCGGGTTCGCGTTTACTGGCGGGAAATTATGCTTTGATAGAAAATGCAGAAAAACAATTAGCCGCATTTCATGAAGCAGAAGCTGCGTTGATCTTTAACTCGGGTTTTGATGCAAATCTTGGATTGCTAAGCAGCATTGCGCAAAAAGGCGATACTATTATTTATGATGCCCTTTCACATGCAAGTATACGCGATGGGCTGCGGCTTAGCTTCGCCAATTCATTTTCTTTTGCACACAATGACATGGCCGATCTTGAAAAGAAGTTGAGCCTTGTCAAAGGAAATATTTTTGTTGTAACAGAAACGGTTTTTTCGATGGATGGCGATCTCGCGCCGATGCACACTTTGGTTAGTTTATGCGATCGTTTTAATGCAAATCTTATCGTTGATGAAGCGCACGCGATTGGAGTAATTGGAGATCGCGGTGAAGGCTTGTCGCAGCACACACAACTACACAAACATTGTTTTGCTCGCGTCTATACTTTTGGAAAAGCAATGGGCATACACGGTGCCGCCATCGCAGGTTCAGCGGCATTGAGAAACTACCTTGTGAACTATGCAAGATCTTTTATTTATACAACAGCATTGCCGGAAGCTTCTGTGAGCGCAATTCAAAAAAGTTATGAACTGATTCCCTCTCTGCATAAAGAACGAATGCATTTAAAAGAGTTGATCTTACAATTTCAGCATGCTCCGCTGCGATATACAAAAATGCAATCGTCAACTGCCATTCAAGGTGTAATTGTTCCGGGCAATGAAGCAGTGAAAGAAGTAGCGGCGCAACTGCAGAAAAATAATTTTGACATTCGTCCCATTCTCTATCCAACAGTTCCGAAAGGAGAGGAGCGGCTGCGCATAGTGTTGCATGCGTTTAACACGAAGGACGAAGTGGAGAAAATGATTGAATGTTTGAAATGAGGGTTGGGCACACAGATGACACGGATTAGACGGATTTATGCGGATCTTTTTCCGTCTACGCAGATGCGCAGAACCTAATGAAATTCGAAATAAAAAAGAGATAAATGATTGATTCAATTTCAAACTCACAACAAAGAAGAAATTCGTGTAAATCCGTCTAATCCGTGTCATCCATGTGCTATATAAAAGGATCATTGCAAATCAGTCTAATCAGTGTCATCTGTGTGCCCATTGATTGAGCATTCGGCCTTTTCTGCTTATATTTAACTATGAACTACGCCATACGTTTCATCCTAACCTTCATTCTATTCTTTTTTTCTTTCTTCACTTACGCCGGTAAAATAAGCGGCACTGTTACTGATGATAAAGGTGTCATTTTGCCCTTCGCTTCTATACTTATCAAGAACTCAACACACGGAACCACGGCCAATAATGACGGAAAATATTTTCTGCAATTATCGCCCGGCACTTACACTATTGTTTGCCAGTATGTGGGCTATGAGAGAAAGGAAAAGGAAATTACGATTGGCAATGATGATGTGGTGCTGAACTTTCAATTATCAATGCAACAGCTTTCATTGGCTGAAGTGGTGGTGAGGCCGGGCGGTGAAGATCCCGCATATGAAATCATACGAAACGCCATAAAAAAACGCCCGTTTTATTTGAAACAGCTTGACACATTTCAATGTGAAGTGTATATAAAAGGGCAAATGCAGCTGCGCGATTATCCCAATAAATTCATGGGACAGAAAATTGATTTTGAAGATGGCGATACGAGCAAAAAGAAAATGGTGTACCTCTCAGAATCTGTGATGAAATATTCTTCGCAAAACGATAAAATAAAAGTGGAGGTTTTGTCGACGAAAGTAAGCGGACAAAAAGATGGCTTTGGCTTTAGCTTGCCGCAGTTTGTAACGTTTTATAAAAACAATGTGGACCTTGGTCCGCAATTAAATCCACGCGGTTTTATTTCTCCCATTGCAGACAATGCGCTCAATTTTTACAAGTATAAGTTTGAAGGAAGTTTTATTGAAGATGGCCGTGAGATCAATCGTATAAAGGTAATACCTAAACGAAAATATGAACCGCTTTTTAGCGGCTATATCAACATTACAGACAATGACTGGCGCATTCACAGCGTGGAGCTGCAGATTACCAAGGAGTCGCAAATGCAGTTCCTCGATACTTTACGCATCAATCAATTGTATGTGCCGTTTGAAAAAAATGTTTGGGTAATAAAAACACAGGTGGTATATCCGGCTATAAAGGTTTTTGGATTTGATATTTATGGCAACTTTGTCAACATCTATTCGAAGTTTGATGTGCATCCGGAGTTTCATAAAAAATTCTTCGACAATACTGTTTTGAAATATGAAGAGGGCAGCAACAAAAAAGATAGTTTGTACTGGGATACTGTGCGCCCGGTTCCTTTGCAGGTAGAGGAGCAAAGAGATTATTATAAAAAAGACAGCCTGGAAAAATTGCGTGAGGATCCGCACTATCTCGATTCCATCGACAGGATACGCAACAAGCCATCTGTTCCGGGTATTTTGTTTTTGGGGCAAACCATTTCCAAACAAAAGAACAGATCAACACTCACTATCTTTCCCCTGGCGCAGTCAGTGAGCTTTAACACTGTTGAAGGATGGGTGATCAATGCGCGGGTGAACTACACAAAGCAACTCGATTCCACGGGCTTTAACAGATCAATTTCTATTTCACCGCTTGTTCGCTATGGCTTTAGTAACGGGCATTTGAATGCATATTTAACCGCGTCGTATGATGTTGGCAAAAAGCGGCCTTCCAGCTTTTCAATAGGAGGTGGTAAAAACGTTTATCAATTTAACAACAACAATCCGATTGATCCTCTCTTCAATACTTTCTCCACTTTAATCTGGATGCATAACTATATGAAGATATACGAGGCATGGAGTGGAAAGATTGATTATTCGAAAGGTATTGCAGACGGGCTCACGGCAAGGATTTCATTTCAATACCAGGACAGGATACCGCTGGAAAATACGACTGATCAATCCTGGAAAGTTTGGGACACCAGAAGTTACACGCCAAACTATCCAACAGATCTGCTATCTGAGAACTTTAAGCGCCACCAGGCTTCCATGTTATCATTAGGCGTAAGCTGGAGGCCCGGCAGTCGCTACATTGAATTTCCCGACAGGAGATTTGAAATCAGTTCAAAATATCCAACATTTACGGCCGGTGCAACGATGGGCATTAAAGGTTTGTTTGGCAGTGATGTTGATTATGGAAAATGGCGCATTGGCATCAACGATGAGCTTAACCTGAAGCTGGCCGGTACTTTTAAATACAATATTTCTGCCGGCGGTTTCTACAAGGCAAAAGAAGTGCAGGTGCAGGATTACAAGCATTTCAACGGCAACCAGATCACGATGGTGACCAATTATTTCAACGGATTCCTCTTGCTGCCTTACTACAAATTCAGCAACACTGCAACGCTGTATGGCGAAGCACATATCGAGCATCATTTCAATGGTTTTCTTACTAATAAAATTCCCGGGTTCAGAAAGCTTAACTGGCAATTGGTGGGCAGCATGAATACTTTTTACATCAACGATCACAGCAATTACATCGAAGCTGGTGTAGGACTGGAAAATGTGTTCCGCATTTTACGAGCAGATTTTGTGTGGGGATTTGAATACGGGCAGAAGGCATATACCGGGTTTAGATTGGGGGTTAATTTGCTACCGCCGCCGAGGGGGAACTAGGAATTAGGAACTAGGAATTAGGAACTAGGAATTAGGAATTAGGAATTAGAAATTAGGAATTAGGAATTAGAAATTAGGAATTAGAAATTAGGAATTAGAAATTAGAAATCAGATGGGTGTACGAAGACGTTTATGAAAGTTTAGGAGACTTATGCCAGCTATTCATCTCCCAGTTGCACGCGAAGAACTACTAAATCCTAATTTCTAATTTCTAATTCCTGATCACTCTGTATTTTCGCGAAAAATTACGCTTGGAACGCATTTACAAAAACAAGTACGACGAGGGGCAGGTGATCTTGATTGATAAACCGCTGGAATGGACCTCCTTTGATGTGATCAGGAAGATTCGTAACCTGATCAAAATTAAAAAGGTAGGTCACGCGGGTACGCTCGATCCGCTGGCGACGGGCCTGCTGATTGTGTGCACCGGAAGGTTTACCAAGAAGATCAACGAATACATGGCGAGGGAAAAGGAATATACCGGAACCATCACGATCGGTGCTGTAACCCCAACATACGACCTCGAAAGCGAGCCAATCGATTTTAAAGAATACGCTCATATCACACCGGAGCAGATCCGCGAAACGACCAAGCAGTTTACCGGAGAAATCATGCAGGTGCCCCCAATACATTCCGCTATTAAGGTAGATGGCAAAAGAGTGTATGAATTAGCACGGAAAGGAAAAGAAGTAAAACTCGATGCCCGCCCGATCACCATTAAAGAATTCGAAATTACGTCCATCGATTTACCCAAAATAGACTTCAGGGTGGTTTGTTCCACTGGAACCTATATACGCAGCCTGGCCAACGATTTTGGCGCAGCACTTGGTTGCGGCGGCTACCTGAGCAAGCTTTGCCGGACACGGATTGGAGAGTTTACCCTGGATAGCGCAGAGACCATGGAAAGCTTTGCGGCCAATCTTGAAATTTGAAAATATGGTAATTTGAAAATTTGAAAATGCTTTGTGTTTGGCTTTCTTTATGTAAGGCCTAATCTCAGAATTGTAGAGAGCTAATTACTCGCCAGAGAGTGGCTACCTCAATTTTCAAATTAACATATTTTCAAATTTTCAAATTTAAAAAGGGTAATTGATCCCTAACTGAAACTGTCCGTCGAAGAATTTGATTTGCTGGAACCAGCCGTTGTGGGTGTCGGAGTAGTAAGGATTTTTAAACGTGTAGGCCCAGTCGAGGCGGATGAGGAAATAATCAAAGTCGAAACGCAAGCTGGTGCCGGCGCCCACCGCAAGGTCCTTATACAAACGGTTCAGTTTGAAAACACCATCATTCAGGCCTTCCTGGCCCTGGTTATTGCGCAGCCATATATTTCCCATGTCAGCGAAAAGGGCGCTCTTTACTTTCATGCTGCCAATGTTAAACAGGTTATAGCGGTATTCTACGTTCCCTTCCAGTTGAATGTCTCCGAAGCGATCGAGGTCCTGGCTAAGGTTATTGTAAAATCTTGAGGAGCCGGGTCCCAGTTGCCTTGCACGCCATGCACGCATACTGTTTGGACCGCCTGCCGTAAATCCACGGGTTACCGGCAGTGCCTGTTCATTTATAACATTGCCTAACGAGTCCTTCGTCTTGCCATAGGAAAATCCATACCCACCATAAGCGTGAAACGCCAGGGCCGTCTTTTTATAAGTTATGTTGTGACTGTAATCGATAAAAGTTTTTACAAAACGAAAGAGTTTGGCGTCCACATCGAGATTCTTTATAAGACCCAAAAGCCCTCCGCTTTCTTCGATTCCCGTCTTAACTGACGTTGTATGTTTTCCTTTTGTGGTAATGACCTGGAACCTGAAGTTCTGGCTGATAATAAATCCATCCTGAAATGTATAGTAGAGATTGGGCGCTTCTGTAATCAGACCCTTTAAACTATCTGTGGGAATAACGTGCTGGTATTCAACATTTATTGGGCTATAGTTAAACAGGTATATTTTGTTTTTCCGGGTAATGTCACGGCCCTTCGTCCAATCGTATGACCACGCGATGTTGGCGTTTTGAATAGTATAGAAATCCTTTCTTAACGTGTTTGATGCGTTGATGCTAAGGTTGGTTCCTTCCGTACTGATTTTACCTTTTATACGGCTACTGTCCTTAAACGGTAGAATGAACTTTGGAAAATGCAGCGTATAGTTGATGGACGTCTGAATGGTTTGCAACAAGTTTTGTCCCAGTTCAACACCGAAACGAGTGTTAAGACTACTTTGCACGGACTGCTTTGCAATGTTTTTATCAGTGACGCCGAAGGTTACGCCAAGACCAAATAAATTAGTAGCTACAACATCACTTTCGTTGCGGCTCGCTTCCAGACCAATGTTCAGGTTGCGCCTCACTGCAGGATACAAACGAACGTCCATGTTTAGTTTGCCGAGAGAATCATTTGAAAAAATGTCAATTGCCGTTTGTTGCCATGCGCCTAACTGGTTGTAGCTATTTATTGTTCTTAAGTAATTACGCTGGCTATATTGGTCGCCGGGCTTGAGGTAGTTATTGTCTACAACAAATTTTGGTTTAAAGAGATTGTATCTTGAAAAAACTGTTATGCCTCTGATCGTATCTTTTTTATAAGGTGTCTCCACGCTGTCTTCTCTAATGCTGAGGTCTGGATAAATGGAAACTTTATCGATGTAAAATTTCCTCAGGTGCGAAGGAATTTCTTTTGCCCTTTGTTTAAATACTATATCAACTGTAGGATGATCGCGTTGTTTCTCCAACTCGTTTAAAAGGCGGGCTCTTTCAAATATGTCGATGTTTGGGTTGATGAGTCGGGCCTCCACTGTGTCCACCTCGGCGTAGACGTCTTCACGGCTTATCTTGAAGTAGCCATTGTTTTTAAATACATCGATCAGCCTGTCCAGTTCGGCGGCGATGGCTTCTTTTTTAAATGCATCCCCTTTTTTCAGGTCCGACCGCCGCACGCTGCGCAACGTAAGGCCCTGCAAAGTTGTATCTCTGAAACTATAGCTAATTGAATCAATTGTGGTAAGTGGCCCGGGGGTAGCGGTAAACGTTGTGATGACCCGCAGCTGTTGCTTTTTCTTTTTCTTTTTAACGACCAGCGTAGAGTCCCAGCGCACACTGCCACTTATATACCCCTGACTTTTCAGGAGCGCCTTCATGAAAGCAGTACTGCGAACGGCGTAAGAAGTGTCAAAAGCCGGCGGATTTTCGAGCTTTTTCTTTATCAGCATTTTGGTAACGATGCGGTTCTTAATGCTATCGTCCAGCTGGATAAGTAGTTTCTCCTTTAATTCGTCCTTTTGATTGATGGGCTGTTTACTGTCAATTTTTATATTTGATTTGAAGACAAACGCTTTGTTTGGCGGATAGTTTTTTACCGTGAGGCAAGAACCCAAAAAGAAAACAAGTACCAATGCCAGGCAAGTGCTGTAAATGAAGGTGGATGAAGTAACTTGCCGCTTAAATATCATAAAGAAAGTAAACGCTAATAATAAATGTTGGTAAAATCAAAGGCCAAATATATTCAAAGTTTAAGCCAGAAAAAATTAAGAGATGAAGAAAACGTTTTTGTAGCGGAAGGTCCTAAAATTGTTCACGAACTTTTACTTTGCAAAAATGTGCAGCCTGTCGAAATTTTTGCTGTGCAGGAATGGCTGGATTCCAATGCAGACGTGATTTCTGGCTTGAAACAGGAACAAGTTAATATTATCAGCGAATCGGAACTTGAACGCATTTCTTTCCTTACGACTCCCAATAAAGTGCTTTGCCTTTTCAGAAAGCCAACATTTGTTGACAAGGATCATCAAATTATACTTGCCCTTGACGGTATCCAGGATCCTGGGAATCTGGGTACCCTGGTGAGAATTGCAGACTGGTTCGGTATCGGGCAAGTTGTTTGTAGCAAAGAATCCGCAGATGTTTTTAATGCTAAAGTGGTGCAATCAACCATGGCCAGCATTGCAAGGGTAGAGGTAGTTTATGCAGACCTTCCGGATTTTATTAAAGATCATGCTTCACTTGGGGTATACGCCACGCTGCTAAATGGTGAGCCTATTGAAAAAATAGGTAAAATTAAAAGCGGAATCATTGTTACCGGCAACGAATCAAAAGGTATTAGCGAGGCAATACAGCAACTCGCAACCCATAAGATCACGATCAAAAGAATCGGGGAGGCTGAGTCGTTGAATGCAGCGGTGGCAACGGGTATTGTGCTGTCGCATGTGTTATGAGAGACGGAACACAGATTTTCATGATTGTCATGATTGAAATGATTTTTTATGGAACACAGATGACACAGATTGGACGGATTTTCACGGATGTTTTTAACCTCAAAGTGCCCAAAGGTTGCGCAAAGAAAACGAAGGTTTTTAATTGATGACTTTACCTTTTCGCACGAGCTTTCTGTTCTATTAGCACAACAACTTCGTTTCCTTTTCGCTTCCCTTTGCGGTTAAAAACAAATAATCGGTGCAGATCAGTATAATCAGCGTCATCTGCGTGCTCACTTTTATCTGATCAATATCACGCTTCCTTGTTGGGAAAAAGATTTTCCAAAAAAGTCGATCCCATTTATTTGCCAGATATAATTGCCCGCATTTTGCGGCACGCCTCTGGAAGTGCCGTCCCATCCTTGTCCTATGGTGCTGGTGCTAAATATTAAATCGCCCCATCGGTTATAAATTCTGAAATAGCCAAGGCTTTTTATTCCAACTGCAAGTGGCCGGAAAATGTCATTTTGCCCATCGCCGTTAGGAGTAAATGCGTTCGGCATATTAATTTTCAGTTCTTTGACTACCTGTATATTGATTGTGTCTGTCGCTTTGCAACCGTCTGCAGTATACGCCGTCAGCACATACGTCATATTGGTATTGACAGAAGCGATTGGATTTTGAGAATTGGGATCATTCAATCCAATTGTAGGACTCCATGCATATTGAACAAAGGTTGAATTTCCCTGGCCACTGGCGTGAAGTTGCACCGGTTGATTTGCCATGACCGCAGTATCCTTGCCGGCAGATACCTGGGGCTGTATAACGGTAATAGTCACCTGATCCGCGTTTGAGGTGCACCCATTTATATCTTTTACAGAAACGGAGTAGGTAATTGTATGTTCCGGACCTGCCACAGGATTACTGATGTTCGGATTGCTGAGGTAGGTAGAAGGGGACCACGAGTAGCTTTCACCGCCGCTTGCTGTAAGGCGAACGTCATCACCAAAACATATAGCAGTGTCTGCTCCTGCATTCGCTGTTGGGCGTGGATTTACAGTTAAGTTCAATGTTCTTGTACTGTCGCAGCCATTTTGAGCAGTAAATACATCTTTATAAATACCTGCAACCTTATAACCAAGGAACGATTCCCCGTCACAAATTGTATAGTTAATGCTGGTAAACACTTTTTTATTCATGGTGAGGATTAATGTCCTTACGCTATCGCAACCGGTTGTCGAAGTAAATTTATCTGTGTAAGTGCCGGGTGCATTATAGCCAAGGTATGAATCGCCTTCGCAAATTGTTTGTTTTATAGTGGTTGTCGCCGGTGGCCTTATTGTTAGTTTTAAAGTGACTACACTATCACAGCCATTGGCAGCCGCGAGGGTCTCGGTATAAGTGCCGGAAATGTTGTGCCCAAAAACGCTTTGTCCCGAGCAGACTGTAGTATCGATGGTTGAATATGATTTTTGATTGATGGTGACATCCCGCGACGTTGTAACCTGGCAGCCATTTTGATCTGTAACGGTAAGGAAATAAGTACCGCTTTTGGTGAAAGTATTGGTTGCAGAGTTGGGTGTATTTCCGCCGCTCCATAAATAGCTTACTCCGCCAGATGCTGTTAACGTAGCCTTTTCACAGTCGGTTACCTTGCCATTGACTGATACCGGAAAGAGAGGCGGATTTAATCCCCATGAAATGTTTGTATAGTATTCATAGGTTGACGAGTAGATAGACACGCATGTAAAATCGCCGGGAAATACTATCACAACATAACCTTCACGTCCTGTAAGAGTAGTGTCGTTTACAAAAGTGTTACCGCCCCCGTCATACACAACTTTGTATGGCCTCGAAAATTTTAGCGTCACCGCAAGATTCGGCGCTCCGATGGAAGCCATCATAAGCACAGGATTTTGCACTGTTCTGTCGAAGCACATTGTTGTATTACCCTGCGGGCCTATGGACCATGTTGTTGCGGGCGTGGTAGTGTTTGGCAAGCCTCCTTTAAAACCATTGAACGCAGCATAGTTAAATATTTGCGGCGTCGAAGTAAATGAATAATTGGCCGTCATCATAACGTTTACTGTCTGTCCATCGTTGTTGATAATTCCAGTTGCATTTGTTCCGGGGAATTTTTGCCAAACGGTCCAGTTATATTTTTGATCGCATTGTGCATCCACATGCTGCGCGGTAATAGAAAAAATAAATGCAAATACGACAATTGCAATTTTGTAATAAGCCATGTTAGCCTGTTAGAATTAAATAAAACGGAAGCTAGTCTTGAGAAGGGAGGACCGTTAAGGTTTTAGACAGGTTATGTAATGCTAATATAGCACCGAAAAAATGTCAAAGCAAGAGAAAGAACGCAGATTTTCATGATTGTGATGATTTGATATGATTTTTTGTTAGGCACACGGATGACACAGATTAGACGGATTTACACGGATTTTATGTTTGATCGA
>Ga0318567_10001192_pt1 | contig 10526 bp, 4 predicted proteins | sample GRESIP088b5f20_FD_203691 | JGI IMG/M metagenome (GOLD analysis project Ga0318567, IMG submission 203691) | Tropical soil microbial communities from Luquillo Experimental Forest, Puerto Rico - GRE.SIPMG.088b5f20 | ecosystem: Environmental > Terrestrial > Soil > Tropical forest > Bulk soil...
CCTGGCCGCGCTCCACCTCCTCGCGCTTGATACCGCGCAGCAGCAGGCCGACGTTGTCGCCGGCCTGGCCGTCGTCGAGGATCTTGCGGAACATCTCGACGCCGGTGACCACGGTCTTCTGCGCCCTGGGCTTGATCCCGATGATCTCGACTTCCTCACTGGTGTGAATCTGGCCGCGCTCGATCCGGCCGGTCACCACGGTGCCGCGGCCGGTGATCGAGAACACGTCTTCGACCGGCATCAGGAACGGCTTGTCCACCTCGCGGACGGGCTCGGGGATGGATGTGTCGCAGGCGTCGAGCAGCTCCATCACCTTGGCGCCCCACTCGGCGTCGCCTTCCAGCGCCTTGAGCGCGGAGACCCGGATTACCGGCACGTCGTCGCCGGGGAACTCGTACTGCGTGAGCAGCTCCCTGACCTCCAGCTCGACCAGCTCGAGGATCTCCTCGTCGTCGACCATGTCGGCCTTGTTCAGCGCGACCACGATGTAGGGCACGCCGACCTGGCGGGCCAGCAGCACGTGCTCGCGGGTCTGCGGCATCGGGCCGTCGGTGGCCGCGACCACCAGGATGGCGCCGTCCATCTGCGCCGCGCCGGTGATCATGTTCTTGATGTAGTCCGCGTGGCCCGGGCAGTCCACGTGCGCGTAGTGGCGGTTCTCCGTCTGGTACTCGACGTGAGAGATCGCGATGGTGATGCCGCGCTCCTTCTCCTCCTTGGCGTTGTCGATCGCGTCAAAGGGGGTGAATGGGTTGACTTCGGGCATCCTGTCGTGCAGCACCTTGGTGATCGCCGCGGTGAGTGTGGTCTTACCGTGGTCGATGTGCCCGATGGTGCCGATGTTCACGTGCGGCTTGGTCCGCTCGAACTTGGCCTTGGCCACTGGTTTCTCCTCGTTGCACTCTCCCCACCGAGGTGGGGCCAGGCTCCCTGCGGGTGCCCTTGTTCCTGACGTTGTGGACCGCGGCTATTCGCCCCGGGCCTTCGCGATGATCTCCTTGGCAATGCCCGGCGGGACTTCGGCATACGAGTCGAACTGCATGCTGTAGTCCGCCCGCCCCTGGGTCCGGCTGCGCAGGTCGCCCACGTAGCCGAACATTTCCGACAGCGGCACGAGCGCCTTGACGACGCGTGCCCCGGACCGCTCCTCCATGGCCTGGATCTGGCCCCGCCGGCCGTTCAGGTCGCCGATCACATCGCCCATGTAGTCATCGGGCGTGGTGACGTCGACCGCCATCACCGGCTCCAGCAGCACCGGGTCGGCCTGCCCGGCCGCCTTCTTGAACGCCATCGATCCGGCGATCTTGAAAGCGAGCTCGGAGGAGTCCACCTCATGGTAGGCACCATCGGTAAGCGTGACCTTCACATCCACCATCGGGTACCCGGCCAGCACGCCGAACTCCGCCGCCTCCTGGCAGCCGGCGTCGACCGACGGGATGTACTCGCGCGGGATGCGGCCACCGGTGATCTTGTTCTCGAACTCGTAGCCGCCGCCGTCGCCGCCGGTCGGCTCCAGGTTGATGATCACCCGTGCGTACTGGCCGGCGCCGCCGGTCTGCTTCTTGTGCGTGTAGTCGACCTTCTCCGCCTTGCGCCGGATGGTCTCGCGGTAGGCGACCTGCGGGCGGCCGATGTTGGCCTCCACCCGGAACTCCCGCTTCATCCGCTCGACCAGCACCTCCAGGTGCAGTTCGCCCATCCCGGAGATGATGGTCTGGCCGGTCTCCTCGTCGGTGCGGACCTGGAAGGTCGGGTCCTCCTCGGCCAGCCGGCCGATCGCGGTGGACAGCTTGTCCTGGTCGGCCTTGGTCCTCGGCTCGATCGCGACGTTGATGACCGGCGCCGGGAAGGTCATGGACTCCAGGATCACCTGCTGGGACAGGTCACACAGGGTGTCACCGGTGCTGGTGTCCTTCAGCCCCATCACGGCCACGATCTGGCCCGCGGTCGCGGACGGCCGCTCCTCACGCTTGTTCGCGTGCATCTGGTAGATCTTGCCGATCCGCTCCCGGCGGCCCTTGGTGGAGTTCATCACGGCCGAGCCGGACTCCAGGGTGCCCGAGTAGATCCGGATGTAGGTCAGCTTGCCCAGGTGCTGGTCCGACATGATCTTGAAGGCCAGGGCGGCGAACGGCTCCGCCGGGTCGGCGTGCCGCTCGATGAGCACGTCCTCGTCGCCGACCTTGTGCCCCGTGATCGCCGGGATGTCCACCGGGCTGGGCAGGAAGTCCACGATCGCGTCCAGCATCGGCTGCACGCCCTTGTTCTTGAACGCGCTGCCGCAGAGCACCGGGGTGACCCCGCCGGCGATGGTGGCCCGGCGGATTGCGGCGATGAGCTCCTCCTCGCCGGGCTCACTGCCCTCGAGGTACAGCTCCATCATCTCCTCGTCGTTCTCGGAGATCGTCTCGACCAGCCGGTCCCGCCATTCCCGGGCCGCCTCGGCGTGGTCATCCGGGACGGCCACCACGTCGTACTTGTCACCCTTGCCCTCGGTCTGCCAGAGCAGGGCACGCATCCGGACCAGGTCGATAACGCCGCGGAAGTCGGACTCAACCCCCCACGGCAGCTGGATGACCAGCGGGGTGGCACCGAGCCGATCGTGGATCATCTCCACGCAGCGGTGGAACTCCGCGCCCACCCGGTCCATCTTGTTGACGAAGCAGATGCGCGGCACACCGTACCGGTCCGCCTGCCGCCAGACCGTCTCCGACTGCGGCTCGACCCCGGCCACGCCGTCGAACACCGCCACCGCCCCGTCCAGCACCCGCAGCGACCGCTCCACCTCAACGGTGAAGTCGACGTGACCTGGCGTGTCGATGAGGTTGATGGTGTGGTCGCGCCAGCTGGCAGTGGTCGCGGCGGAGGTGATGGTGATGCCGCGCTCCTGCTCCTGCTCCATCCAGTCCATGGTGGCCGCGCCCTCATGGACCTCACCGATCTTGTAGGTGATGCCGGTGTAGAAAAGGATCCGTTCGGTGGTGGTGGTCTTGCCCGCGTCGATATGCGCCATGATCCCGATGTTGCGGACCCTGGCGAGGTCTACGGCGGTCTGGGTGGCCACGTGCGTGCTTTCCTTGTTCTCTCTTCACTACCAGCGGTAGTGGGCGAAGGCCTTGTTGGATTCGGCCATCTTGTGGGTGTCCTCGCGGCGCTTCACGCTCGCCCCGAGGCCGTTGCTCGCGTCGAGCAGCTCGTTCATCAGCCGTTCGGTCATGGTCTTCTCGCGGCGCTGGCGTGAGTAGGCCACTATCCAGCGCAGCGCGAGGGTGGTGCTCCGGGAGGCCTTGACCTCGACGGGGACCTGGTAGGTGGCGCCACCGACACGGCGGCTCTTGACCTCCAGCGTGGGCTTGACGTTGTCCAGCGCGCGCTTGAGGGTGACCACCGGGTCGTTGCCGGTCTTGTCCTTGCAGCCCTCCAGCGCCCCGTACACGATGTGCTCGGCCAGGGAACGCTTGCCGCTCCGCAGCACCTTGTTGACCAGCGCGGTCACCAGCGGGGAGCCGTAGACGGGGTCGGTGACGAGCTGCCGTCTGGTCGCGGGGCCTTTACGCGGCATGTCAGCTCTTCTCCTTCTTCGCGCCGTAGCGGCTGCGTGCCTGCTTGCGGTTGCGCACGCCCTGGGTGTCGAGGGAGCCGCGGATGACCTTGTACCGGACACCCGGCAGGTCCCGCACCCGGCCGCCGCGCACCAGCACGATCGAGTGCTCCTGCAGGTTGTGGCCGACGCCCGGGATGTACGCGGTGACCTCGATCTGGCTGGTGAGCCGGACCCGGGCCACTTTCCGGAGGGCGGAGTTCGGCTTCTTGGGCGTGGTCGTGTAGACGCGCGTGCAGACCCCGCGGCGCTGCGGGCTGCCCTTGAGCGCCGGGGTCGTGGTCTTGGCTACCTTGTCCTGCCGGCCCTTGCGGACCAGCTGCTGGATCGTGGGCACCGCGTCTCCGTGTTCCTTCCGCGCGCCCGGCGGGCGCGACCGATCGCTTCTTCCGTGCTTCAGGGGCATCGTTTGACGCCTCTGACCTGCTAGTTCTCCCGCGGCTCCGACCCACGCGGTCGGGCGTGTCGCCCGCGCCAGGACGCACCGGCCCGCAATGGGCCAAACGTCGGAGAGGGGAAGTCCTGCGCGCTAGGGCCAACCCGCAAGCGCACGCGCGCCCGCATCACGGGCACGAGAAGAAAGAATACCTAACGGCTGTGCCAATAGCAAAGCGAACGGGAAAGGGGGCGGGCGCCCGGCCCCCTGCCCCATCAGCGGTTGTAAGTGCCGAAATCGTACTCGTCGAGCGGAATCGCATCGGCCGGTGGCTGCCCGAACGCATAGCTGCTGCCGTCGTCGTAGCTGGCCGCCGGATAGATCGATGACCTGGCATCCTCGGTCGGCTCCACCCGGAAGCTGCGGTACCGCTGCATGCCGGTACCGGCCGGGATGAGCTTGCCGATGATGACGTTCTCCTTGAGGCCGAGCAGCGGGTCGGACTTGGCGTGGATGGCCGCGTCCGTCAGCACCCGGGTGGTCTCCTGGAACGAGGCCGCCGACAGCCACGACTCGGTCGCGAGCGAGGCCTTGGTGATCCCCATCAGCACCGGCCGGCCGGCCGCGGGCGTGCCGCCCTCCTCCACCACGCCGCGGTTCAGCTCCTCGAACCGCGGCCGCTCCACCAGTTCGCCGGGGAGCAGCTCGGTGTCACCGGACTCCAGCACGTTCACCCGCTTGAGCATCTGCCGGATGATGATCTCGATGTGCTTGTCGTGGATGGACACACCCTGCGACCGGTACACCTCCTGCACTTCGTGCACCAGGTGCAGCTGCACCTCCCGGGAGCCGAGGATGCGCAGCACCTCGTGCGGGTTGACCGCGCCCTGGATGAGCTGCTGGCCGACCCGGACGTGGTCGCCGTCGGCCACCAGCAGCCGCGACCGCATCGGCACCTGGTAGGCGATCTCGTCGCCACCGTCGTCCGGCACGATGAGGACCTTGCGGGTCTTCTCGGTCTCCTCGACCTTGACCCGGCCCTCCACCTCGCTGATCGGCGCCATGCCCTTGGGGATGCGCGCCTCGAACAGCTCCTGGATCCGCGGCAGGCCGTGGGTGATGTCCTGGCCGGCCACCCCACCGGTGTGGAACGTCCGCATCGTCAGCTGGGTGCCCGGCTCGCCGATCGACTGCGCCGCGACGATGCCGACTGCCTCACCGACGTCCACCCGCTTGCCGGTGGCCAGCGAGCGGCCATAGCACTTCGCGCAGACACCGACCTTGGCCTCGCACACCAGCACGCTGAACGTGTTGACGGCGTCCACCCCGGCGGCGATCAGCTGGCCGATCATCGCCTCGGTGGAGTCGGAGTCCGCGGCCGCCAGCACGTTGCCGTCCACCACCACGTCCTTGCCGATGGTCCGGCCGGTGCCGGTGTTCTCGATGTTCGGCAGCTTTACCAGCGTGCCGTCCGGGCCGGGCCCCGCGATCCGCATCACGATCGACCGGTCGGTGCCGCAGTCCTCCTCGCGCACGATGACGTCCTGCGCCACGTCCACCAGCCGCCGGGTCAGGTACCCGGAGTCGGCGGTCCGCAGCGCGGTGTCGGCCAGCCCCTTGCGGGCACCGTGGGTGGAGATGAAGTACTCCAGCACCGACAGCCCCTCGCGGAAGCTGGACTTGATCGGCCGCGGGATGGTCTCGCCCTTGGGGTTGGAGACCAGGCCACGCATGCCGGCGATCTGCCGGACCTGCATGGGGTTGCCGCGGGCGCCGGACTTGACCATCATCCAGACCGAGTTGGTCTCCGGGAACGCCTCCTCCATGTCCTTGGCCACGTCGGCGGTCGCGTGCGTCCAGATCTCGATGAGCTCCTGACGGCGCTCCTCGTCGGTGATCAGGCCGCGCTCGTACTCCCGCTGGACCTTGTCGGCGCGCTTCTCGTAGGACTCCAGGATCTGTGCCTTGTTCGGCGGTGCCACCACGTCCTCGATGGCGATGGTGACCCCGGCCCGGGTAGCCCAGTGGAAGCCAGCGTCCTTGAGGTTGTCCAGCGCCGCCGCGACCTCCACCTTGGGATAGGTCTCCGCCAGCTCGTTCACGATCGCCGACAGCTGCGGGCGGTTCACCTCGTAGTTCACAAACGGGAAGCTGCCCGGCAGGGCCTCGTTGAAGAAGCACCGGCCGAGCGTGGTCTCGATCCGGAACTCCTCGCCCGGCTGCCAGCCCTCCGGCCCGGTGAAGTCCCGCGGCGGGGTGACCCCGCGCAGCCGGACCGTGATCTCCGCCTGCAGGTCCAGCTCGCCGCGGTCATAGGCCATGGTCGCCTCGGCGATGGTCGCGAACGCCCGGCCCGCGCCCGGGGCCTCGCTGGCCGCCCGGGTCAGGCAGTAGATGCCGATCACCATGTCCTGGGTGGGCATGGTCACCGGCTTGCCGTCGGCGGGCTTGAGGATGTTGTTGGTGGACAGCATCAGGATCCGGGCCTCGGCCTGTGCCTCCGCGGACAGCGGCAGGTGCACGGCCATCTGGTCACCGTCGAAGTCCGCGTTGAACGCGGTGCAGACCAGCGGGTGGATCTGGATGGCCTTGCCCTCGACCAGCTGCGGCTCGAACGCCTGGATGCCCAGCCGGTGCAGGGTGGGCGCCCGGTTCAGCAGCACCGGATGCTCGGTGATGACCTCCTCCAGCACGTCCCACACCACCGGCCGGGCCCGCTCCACCATCCGCTTGGCGGACTTGATGTTCTGCGCGTGGTTGAGGTCCACCAGCCGCTTCATCACGAACGGCTTGAACAGCTCGACCGCCATCTCCTTAGGCAGGCCGCACTGGTGCAGCTTGAGCTGCGGCCCGACCACGATGACCGACCGGCCCGAGTAATCGACCCGCTTGCCCAGCAGGTTCTGCCGGAACCGGCCCTGCTTGCCCTTGAGCATGTCGGACAGCGACTTCAGCGGGCGGTTGCCCGGCCCGGTGACCGGCCGGCCGCGGCGGCCGTTGTCGAACAGCGAGTCCACGGCCTCCTGCAGCATCCGCTTCTCGTTGTTCACGATGATCTCGGGCGCGCCCAGGTCGAGCAGCCGCTTGAGCCGGTTGTTCCGGTTGATCACCCGGCGGTACAGGTCGTTCAGGTCGGAGGTGGCGAACCGGCCGCCGTCCAGCTGCACCATTGGCCGCAGGTCCGGCGGGATCACCGGGATGCAGTCGAGCACCATCCCCATCGGGCTGTTGCGGGTGGACAGGAAGGCCGAGACCACCTTGAGCCGCTTGAGCGCGCGGGCCTTGCGCTGGCCCTTGCCGGTCCGGATGGTCTCCCGCAGGTTGCGCGCCTCGCCCTCCAGGTCGAAGCTGGCCAGCCGCTCCTGGATGGCCTGCGCGCCCATGCCGCCGCGGAAGTAACGGCCGTACCGGTCGCGCATCTCCCGGTAGAGCAGCTCGTCGCCCTCCAGGTCCTGCACCTTCAGGCCGCGGAAGCGGTTCCAGACTTCTTCCAGCCGGTCGATCTCGCGCTGTGCGCGGTCGCGGATCTGGCGGCACTCGCGGTCGCTCGATTCGCGCAGCTTGCGGCGGGCGTCGCCCTTGGCCCCGGCCGCCTCCAGCTCGGCCAGGTCGGCCTCCAGCTTGGCCTGCCGGGCCTCGATGTCGGCGTCGCGGCGCTGCTCGAGCTGGCCACGCTCGACCGAGAACTTGGCCTCCAGCGAGGGCAGGTCGCGGTCGCGGGCCTCCTCGTCCACGTACGTGATCATGTACGCGGCGAAGTAGATGACCTTCTCCAGGTCCTTCGGCGCCAGGTCCAGCAGGTAGCCCAGGCGGCTCGGGACACCCTTGAAGTACCAGATGTGGGTGACCGGCGCGGCCAGCTCGATGTGACCCATCCGCTCCCGCCGCACCTTGGCCCGGGTGACCTCGACGCCACAGCGCTCACAGATGATGCCCTTGAACCGGACCCGCTTGTACTTGCCGCAGTAGCACTCCCAGTCCCGGGTCGGGCCGAAGATCTTCTCGCAGAAGAGCCCGTCCTTCTCCGGCTTGAGGGTGCGGTAGTTGATGGTTTCCGGCTTCTTGACCTCGCCGTGCGACCACTGCCTGATGTCATCCGCCGTGGCCAGGCCGATACGCAGGTCGTCGAAGAAGTTAACGTCAAGCACGTGTATATCCCCTGGGGTAGATCGGATCAGACCTCTTCAACGCTGCTCGGCTCGCGCCGGGACAGGTCGATGCCGAGTTCTTCGGCGGCACGGAACACATCCTCGTCGGTGTCACGCATCTCGATCGCGGCCCCGTCGCTGGACAGCACCTCCACGTTCAGGCAGAGCGACTGCATCTCCTTGATCAGGACCTTGAACGACTCCGGGATGCCCGGCTCGGGGATGTTCTCGCCCTTGACGATGGCCTCGTACACCTTGACCCGGCCAAGCACATCGTCGGACTTGATGGTGAGCAGTTCCTGCAGCGCGTAGGCGGCACCGTAGGCCTCCAGCGCCCACACCTCCATCTCACCGAACCGCTGCCCGCCGAACTGGGCCTTACCACCCAGTGGCTGCTGGGTGATCATCGAGTAAGGGCCGGTCGACCGGGCGTGGATCTTGTCGTCCACCAGGTGCAGCAGCTTGAGGATGTAGATGTAGCCGACCGCGATCGGGTCCTTGAACGGCTCGCCGGTGCGGCCGTCGAACAGGATCGCCTTGCCGTTGCTGCCCACCAGGCGGTCGCCGTCCCGGTTCGGCAGCGCGCTGCCGAGCAGGCCGGTGATCTCCTCCTCGTGCGCACCGTCGAACACCGGCGTGGCCACCGGGGTGCCCGGATCCGCGGTCTGCGCGCCGATGCCTTTCAGCCGCGCCTGCCAGGGCTCGCCCTTGCCCTCGAGCTGCCAGCCGGACTTGGCCACCCAGCCAAGGTGCGTCTCCAGCACCTGGCCGACGTTCATCCGGCCCGGCACGCCGAGCGGGTTGAGCACGATGTCCACCGGCGTGCCGTCGGCCAGGAACGGCATGTCCTCGATCGGCAGGATTTTGGCGATGACGCCCTTGTTGCCGTGGCGGCCGGCCAGCTTGTCACCGTCGGTGATCTTCCGCTTGGCGGCCACGTAGACCCGGACCAGCTCGTTCACGCCGGGCGGCAGCTCGTCGCCATCCTCCCGGGTGAACACCCGGACCCCGATCACCTTGCCGGACTCGCCGTGCGGCACCTTGAGCGAGGTGTCGCGCACCTCGCGCGCCTTCTCGCCGAAGATGGCCCGCAGCAGCCGCTCCTCCGGGGTCAGCTCGGTCTCCCCCTTCGGGGTGACCTTGCCGACCAGGATGTCGCCGGTGACCACCTCGGCCCCGATCCGGATGATGCCGCGGTCGTCGAGATCGGCGAGCACCTCCTCGGAGACGTTAGGTATGTCGCGGGTGATCTCTTCCGGCCCGAGCTTGGTGTCGCGCGCGTCGACCTCGTGCTCCTCGATGTGGATCGAGGACAGGACGTCGTCCTGGACCAGCCGCTGGGACAGGATGATGGCGTCCTCGTAGTTGTGGCCCTCCCAGGGCATGAAGGCGACCAGCAGGTTCCTGCCGAGCGCCATCTCGCCCTGGTCGGTGCACGGCCCGTCGGCGATCACCTGGCCTGCTGACACCCGCTGGCCCTCGGCCACCACCGGCTTCTGGTTGAAGCAGGTGCCCTGGTTGGACCGGCGGAACTTGGCCACCAGGTAGGTGCTGCGGGTGCCGTCGTCGTTGGCCACCGTCACGTAGTCGGCGGAGGACTCCTCCACCACCCCGGCCTTGTCGGCGATGATGACATCGCCGGCGTCGGTGGCGGCGCGGTACTCCATGCCGGTGCCCACCAGCGGCGCCTCGCTGCGCAGCAGCGGCACCGACTGGCGCTGCATGTTGGAGCCCATCAGCGCGCGGTTCGCGTCGTCGTGCTCCAGGAACGGGATCATCGCGGTGGCGACCGAGACCATCTGCCGCGGCGACACGTCCATGTAGTCCACGTCGTCCGGGCGGATGTAGTCGACCTCGCCGCCCTTGCGGCGGACCAGCACCCGGTCCCCGGTGAACGCCCCGTCCTTCCCGAGCGGCTCGTTCGCCTGGGCGATGACGTGCCGGTCTTCCTCGTCCGCGGTGAGGTAGTCGATCTGCGAGGTGACCTTGCCGCCCTTCACCTTGCGGTAGGGCGTCTCCACGAAGCCGAACGCGTTCACCCGGGCGTAGGAGGACAGTGAGCCGATCAGGCCGATGTTCGGCCCTTCCGGCGTCTCGATCGGGCACATCCGGCCGTAGTGGCTGGAGTGCACGTCGCGCACCTCGAACCCGGCCCGCTCGCGGGACAGGCCGCCCGGGCCCAGCGCAGACAGCCGCCGCTTGTGGGTCAGCCCGGCCAGCGGGTTGGTCTGGTCCATGAACTGGGACAGCTGGCTGGTGCCGAAGAACTCCTTGATCGAGGCGACCACCGGCCGGATGTTGATCAGGGTCTGCGGCGTGATCGCCTCGACGTCCTGGGTCGTCATCCGCTCCCGGACCACCCGCTCCATCCTGGCCAGGCCGAGCCGGACCTGGTTCTGGA
>Ga0318567_10001200_pt1 | contig 10486 bp, 7 predicted proteins | sample GRESIP088b5f20_FD_203691 | JGI IMG/M metagenome (GOLD analysis project Ga0318567, IMG submission 203691) | Tropical soil microbial communities from Luquillo Experimental Forest, Puerto Rico - GRE.SIPMG.088b5f20 | ecosystem: Environmental > Terrestrial > Soil > Tropical forest > Bulk soil...
ATAACCCAATCCAATTACAGCCAGCTTCGATTCTTTGTTAATTAACTTTTGATACATAAAATATTATTCTCTGTCTTTTTAATCAATATTTTTTGCGATCCAATATTCCAATACGACAAATAACCATACATCCATCCATTTAACGGAGGTGTCGCCATCGTTAAAACTCTTCCACAACTGTCCCAAAGCCTTTCCGTTTATCCAATTGCGGTCGCAAAGACTTTCAATGCGCTCGCTACAAAATGCATGAAGATCTTTTTTCAGCCAATGCGCCCAGGGCATCACAAAGCCCTGTTTTTTCCTGTGTACTATTTCCGGAGGCAGCAGATCTCCGAGGCTTTCCACGAGTAATTTTTTTGGATACGCTGGAAATTTCAATTCATCGGGAATGCCCAACACGTACTCAATCATTTCATGATCGAAGAACGGCTCTCTCACTTCCAAAGCCACGCCCATACTCATTTGATCCGTATCTTTTAGCAAAGTATTCTGCGTGTATCCAAGCAAGTCAGCAATGCTCACCTGGCTCAGCAATGGGAAGTCAGCAATGTCCCTGCCCTGGTGAGCAAGCATTTGCTTCATGCTAACACGATCGTTATCCGCTGAGTATTTGAACAAATTTTTGATGTTGCCCGGCGAAACCACTTGTCTCAACACCGGATACACTTCGCTTATTTCGGAAGTTTTCGTTTGCAACATTTGCTTCCATTTCGAACTGTCATTCAGAAAAGATGATGCCAAACGCCTTACCGGATAAGTTGCGTTCCATGCAGATCTTTTCTGGTTCAATCTATAATATCTTTCAAAGAAAGGATATCCTGCAAACAGTTCGTCACCACCAATTCCGGATAATGCAACTGTTATACCAGCGTTTTTCACAGCCTTTGAAACAACATAGGTATTAATGCCATCACCGCTTGGCGTGTCCATTGCGTTCAACGCATTGGTAAGCTCATCAAGCATGGCGGTTGGTTTCAATGATATCTGGTGGTGATCCGTATGATATTTGCGTGCAATTATTTCTGCAAATTGGGATTCATCATATTCTTTCTCATCGAAAGACACATTGAATGTTGCCGGCGCCGTGCTGCTGATTTTTGACATCAGTGCAACCACTGCGCTCGAGTCTATTCCACCTGACAAAAAAGCGCCAATGGGCACATCACTTACCAGGCGCTGTTCTACGGCCTTCAAAAGAAAGTTGTAAATATTTTTTCTTATCTCTTCGCCATTACTGTAGTCATATTGAACTGTTGGCTTTGTTATGCTCCAGTAAGTTTTATCTTCTACTGCATTTCCTTTTATCGAAAGATAATGACCCGCTTCCAACTGATGTATGTTTTCAATTACTGCATGCGGTGATGGAAAAGACTGGAAGCTTAAATAATCATACAGCGCATGCTGATTGATTTTTTTCGGAACAATGCCACTGGCAAGAATGGATCTGATCTCGGATGCGAAAATTAAAAAGTCGTCATTTCTAAAGAAGTACAAAGGCTTAACGCCCAGTCTGTCCCTCACAATGTGCAGGCTCTTATCAGCTTCATCCCATATCGCGAATGAAAACATGCCTTTAAACTTGTCTACACATTTGATACCCCATTTGGCCCACGCTTCTACCAATACTTCTGTGTCGCTTGTTGTGCGCCAGTTCACATTACCCAGCTCTGCTTTTACAGCTTCGTAGTTATACATCTCGCCGTTAAAAACCATGTGATAACGACCGGATGCATCTGAAAACGGTTGATTGGCGCCGGTTGAAAGATCTATAATGGATAATCTTCTATGACCCAATCCCACATTATCTTTTACAAAAATGCCTTCGGCATTGGGCCCGCGATGAGCCATAGCACTGGTCATTTTGCCAACGATGGCCTGCGTATTTGGATAAGGTTGTTTAAAATAAATTATTCCCGATATACCGCACATTATGTAACTAATTTAATGATCGTGTTTGACTAATGTTAAGTCAAAAGGAAAAAGGAAAAATTCAAAAGCTTTCAATGTTGGTTTCCTTATATTTTTCTAAAGAACCTAAGCGATAAAACTTATTTGCCTTGAGACAAGTTCACAGCAGCGTGCTCAGTAACTTTATTTTTTTGATGCAAGGATATTGTTTGAACCAACTGTTTGAACTTTTTTGAGTTCCTGCATATCATGGCCCTCAATTTTATATAGCTTGTATCCCAGCTCAAGCAACAACTCCTGTGCCGCTCCCACTTTAATGCCCGGTGCGTTCGCTTCTGCCCAATCAACAAACTCGAATATTATATCCGGAGCGTCCTGTCTGCGCAACAATTCTTCAGCACCGCTGAAAGTAAAGTATTCAAATCCCTCTACGTCTATTTTAATAAGGTCCACTTTGTTAATGTCAAATTGCTTCACCAAACTGTCGACTTTTACTGTTTGGACCTTTACGCCGTTTTGTGTAAATACTGGGGCGAGTGAACCTTTCCCGAACTGAACTTCAGGGGCAAAAAATTCTATCTCAACATCGTCTTTATCAAACAACGCTTTGTTTACCAAACCGACATTCTTTGCGCCGTTGTTTTCAATATTGGTTTTAAGGTAGGAAAATATCCACGGTGCAGCTTCTACTGCAACGATCTTAACATCGGGTCTTAACAAAGAAACAGGCGTAGAAATGGCGCCAATATTGGCTCCCAGGTCCAAAAAGCATCCGTTTTTAGGAAGCAGTTTATCAATGAGCTGAATTGTTTCCTCTTCGTACACTCCGTCAGCAAATATGCTAAAGCCAATGATCTCTTTCAGATTTGGCAGCAGATAGTTGCAATTATATTTCCCTTTTATTGTGACATTGTTTGCCTGCTCAATTTTTTTCTTGTAGATCGTTTTTACAAGTCGGTTTTTCCCTTTAAAGTTGGAAAGGTTTCTTAAAAACATTGTTGAAAATTTAAGTCCGGATGTTATGTTGAGAAATCAATTAATAAAACTTTAGTCCTACAAAACAGCCATCCAGGGTTACGCGGTTAACATAAATGTTAGACACCCCAGCATTTAGGTTTCTATACAAAGAAGGCTGAGACGCCCTGGTTTGCGTCGTCATCACATCAAAAAATTTAGTTGAATCCGGCACATTTATAAACTTATCGTTTATCGTTTGTATCTCATTGCACAATGGATTTTTGGTGTCCCAGCATTGCGTGTTAATTCCTGCAAAGCCTAACTGGCCCTTCATCGAAGCCGGTACCGCATTAAGTGGGTTCATTTTAAAATAGAAAAGTATGTTCCAAAAAAGGACCTTTAAATTGGCACTATTAGGATCGGTAAATGCTATGCCGCCCTGTATGTAACTGTTCAGGAAAGTAAGTGAACCATTGAACTTACCAATTTTTATGGTGGGCGTGCTATCCGGATTTACCGGCGCCATCATCACTCCGTCAATTGTTACATTGCCATCTCCTTCCAAATTCAGCGGCACTCTTGAAGTGCCTTCCCACCAGCAATCTTTCGCCACAAATATTGCATTGTTGCTTACAGAAGCTCCTTTGAATTGTCCGCCAAAACAATCAACACGCATTGTGCCGTTACCAGCTTTTTGCTTACTACCGCCAACAATTACGTTTCCATCTGTAAAAAAGGAATTGTTCTTTTCGAATGCTGTGTAGTTAAGTCCGTTCACAAATAACGAAGTATCTGCCAATGAATACAATTGGTCTAGATGAACATTTGATTTCGGCTGATCTATATTTTCAAATTCGATACTATTTCCTGATTTATTATCGCCTCTGCCAAGCTGAATATCTCTTATTTCTACGTAAGATGGCCCCTTTACTTTTATCAGGCTTGTGCCGCTGAATGGTTTTTTGATCAAGATCGAAGAGGCATAAATGAGGCCGTCACCAACTATCTGCATATCGCTTCCTGCTGGTATGATAAGAGTTTTGTTTATTGAATATTCTCCTACCGGAAAGTGCACAATGGGACGTTGTCCTGCAAGTTTTGCCGCGCTATTGATGATGTTTTGAATTACATCAGCAGTAGCGTTAGCAGGTACATCAAAAACTTTTCTTTTTGTAAACGCTGGTGTTGCAGGCATCTTACTCACAAAGTCAGCGCCTGATGCGGTAACTCGTTTTTCATAGGTATCCCTGATTTGATAAAATTTCGTTGGAAAGTGAACATTTAACGCGTACGGCCTATCCTTGTAAAACAAAGAATTGTCGATTGAAAGTATTTCATAGTTGGTGTTAAACCAGCTTGATTGGTACAATATGTATGGGGCACCGGTTGTGCTATACAAAGACGGCTTTGATGCCAGCAGGGCCTTTGGCTGCACCTGGTCGAACTGATTGTTCATAAAAGTGAGCTTGCCCGCATGCAGGTAATGCACGGGAACACTGTGCGGCGTTTTAACGATATTGTCCTGGAACGTTCTTTTAAAGGGATTGCTGCTCATGCCGTTATCATAATAAACACCTTGCGAGTCATCGGAAAAGCAGCCACGAAGAGATGTATAGTAACCGTTATCACCTACAACGTCTGATATTTCTGATTGTTTGAAATAACATTTGTATGCATGAAAATTGCCACTTCTTAAAGACACGCCAATATTGCAATTTAAAAACTTGCAATACCAGAGCCAATAGTCCAGCGAATTGTAACCTCCTATTCTCACACCGGCAAATGTGCAGCCGTTAAATGTGCATCTGTTTATTTTGATTTCGGAGTCGTTGGCGCTATAGCCGCCGTTGATTCCCATTGCGAGGGCACCTGTGAAAATGCAATCGGCAATTTCAATATTTAAAGAGGCATAACTTCTGCTCTTCGGTTCGTTCCATCGATCTATCCAATGGATTCCGAGTCCTTCTATTTGCTTTTTGTTCTTTCCATCAAATGTTAGCCTCGCAATTTTATAATACGCGGAACCATTTGCCAGCAGCATGGTGTCGTTATCTTTCCCTCCCCATTCGATTATCGTGGTTGCAGGATCTTCGCCGATGATGTTGATGCCTATTTTTCCGCGTAGATTTAATCTCTGGGAAATTTTATAATGTCCCTTCGGTATGTAGATGGTTGTATAAGCGGTTTTTGAGTCATTACCCGAGTTAAAATTCAGAGGACTGCATGATAAACTGTCAATAGCCTTTTGCAGCGCTTTGGTATCATCTGTAATCCCATCGCCTTTTGCGTTGAACCTTGTTTTTACGTTTGCCCAACTTGCAAGTGGCCCGTTGAATTCTTCCCTGCCCTGTGCAAAAGTTTCGACTGAAAAACAAACAAGAGCTAATATTAAAAAGATAAGTTTTTGCATGGTTACATCTATTTTTTTATTTCCTTTCTAACAAAAGAGTGCCAATTATTTTATAAATCCGTAGCAGTTCTTTCTGACATTCCACGTTGCAAACGAATTTTATTTACTTTCTTAATACCAAACCAGTCGGGCTTAAACTTATAAATCAGCCATAGAAAAAATGCTCCCTTAACCAGCGTATTTGTGATTTGTAAAGTATCAGTCTCCATTGAGTAAGTAACCTGTAAGAAAAGAGCAGGCAACCAAAATAAGAGCAACGGGAATTTGCGGGAAACCCATATGAACCGCAGATAGGCAAACCTTATGAATAGTGCCAGCACGCCCATGTAAAAGATTCCGCCGGTTGGGCCAAAGCTTCCATACGCCTCACCGAGAGGTCCCACATTTGTTGACCATCCCTTGATTTTCCACCCCGTGTAATATTCCATGTTAAACTGTCCGCCGGCAAATGGCTTGTCGGGCCAAAGTGCCCTTGGTACAAAAGAAGATAATAACGCTGTCCAAATGTTGCTTCCGTTGTCAAAGTCTTTTTCTGCAGGAAACCTTTTCATCACCAGCGCGACGTTAAACCCCTGGTTACCGCGTGAATAAATTCTGAAAAAGGCATCAACAGTAAAAAAAGAAACGCCGCTTGTTACACGATCTGCCACCAGGTTACTGAAAAGCTCGACCTTGTTGCCCTCATAACCTGCCCATAGCACATTTCTGTAGTCTTTTTTAACAGACTGGATAAGCAGCAAAGCGAAAACTGCCACTACAAAAAGGCTGACTTTTTTCAACATGGACGTTTTCCTTCCCAGGAAAAGAAATGAAAAGATGGTCATCCCCATGTATGCCACGATTGTAAACATACCCGTTGCAAGAGCAGCGCCAAAGATGTATATCGCGAATGCCCACAGAATCAATTTTTTCTTTGGCAAGTTCGGAGTATAATAAACGAACAAAAAACCGGCGAACGCACCAAAATACATTAGCCACCCAACATAAAGTAACGACGAAGGCAAAGAGTTTACCACAAGTGAACACGCTACCCCCACAATTAATATCTGATAGCCCGGTTTGCTGTTCCTTTCCAGCACAGGTTTGGCCCTATTTATATACCAATTAAGATACGCACCTGTATCGCTTACATTTAGCTTGCTTGCGGGCCATGAAATAACAACAGCGAATAGTGCCATTGCGGGAAGAGTAAAAGAAAAATAGTAGTCCGCCGGAACTTTCATATAACTCACCCACAATCTTGAAAGAGCATTGTCTATTGTATACCACTTGTAACCAACCAATGGCATGATAAGACAAGTAAAGCATCCGTGGAATGCTATCAACTCCCGCAATACAATGCCTTTCCCCAGCTTGTCAAGCAATGAAAGCAACACGATCGACGTAAGCGCAATTGAAAGTACTCCATATGTATCATCCAATATGAATGATAAAAGAAATACGATCAGCTGCAGTGTTGAATAAAAATATGGCCTGAAAGATTTCATTAATTGTATTCTGTTAATTAAAACTCCCTTAGAATTTCAGCGCAGGCATTTTCGGCAAAAAATTCGTTTAGCCTGTAAGGGACTTCGCTTCTGTCTGTCAATGTTGAGAAATCGGATAATCTATCCAACTTTTCAAAATCGAGTCCCACAATCTGTGGGTAAGAATCTGTTTTACTATACTTGATAGCACTCACCATTTGCTGCGGGAACCAGCAATCGAGACCGCATATGTGATATTCAAACAATTTGTTAGGTGCGTTATAAATGTAGTTTGGTATGTGTCCTTTGTACAATATTACTCCCACGTGATAGTTTGCCAGCACATTGGATAGATCTGCATATTTGCAATGTCCCTTAAACTGGATATAAGGAGAATTTAACTTCGTGAAATACGCAACTGTCTCACTTGCCTGTTGCTGGCTAAACACGTCCCACTGAACTTTGCCATTCTGCCCCAACACCCATTCTGCAAACTCTTTCACATACATCGTATCCATTCCCAAAGCTCCTACATACACAATTTTCAGAGGACTTCCGATCGCTCTGTCCGTGACAACAGAATCGTTCCAATTCTTCAGCGGCCAGTTGGGCATTATGTGAAAACGACTGTCTTTTACCAGTTTCTGATCTTCCAGGAAAAAAGTCATTCGCTCTTCGTTCGTCTGAGATATCCAGCTTGCTTTTTCAAAAAGCGTTTTTTCCTTTGGATAAACCCATTTCATCAAACCGCTTGCGGAAGTGATTTCCTTTAACGACACATATTCATGGTGATGAATAAATAATTTCGACGGCGTCTTTTTGTTCTTTTTATGATACCAATATGCAGGTATACTTGATATAGAATCGAAGTACAAAATGTTTTCCGGTTGTATACGCTCGAGTGCTTTTGCGGCTTTCCTGAAAAAATTATAATAAGCTAAATAGGTTTGCCATTTTGATCGTCCTGCGCCAACTTCAGCAATTCGCATTATCCTCACCTGCTTGTTTTCAATCTCAAAAGTGTAATGCTGGTTTGCTTTAGAATTCGTTAATACCGTTACCGTTAAATCTGCTCTGTGTTTTGTTATTACCTGCAATAAATTTAGTACCGGCGGATATTCTTCAATAGGATGAAAGTGAACTATGACCAGGTGCTTCATTATAATATCTCTTCAATTTTTTGAGCGGCACTAAATGCTCTGTCTCTGTAACTGTAATTCTTTGCGATTGATTTTTCTCTTGCGGCCAGTCTCACAGCGTTTGCTTCCTGTGGTGTAAGCGCCAATATTTTCTTCACCTGTTCGATGCAATCTTCTGGTGTTTTGTACAGAAAAATATCTTCTCCCTGTTTAAAAAAAACATTGTGTTCGGTGGTAGCCGGTGCAAGTTGTATACCACCTATTCCTGGAATCTCAAACGTACGCATGTTGTGAGAATCCATATTGTGCACACGCATCATATTCAGCTGTACTCTGTATCTGCGGAGGGTCATCCATAATTCATCCGCATATACCGGCTCATGAATGGTAACATTACTGCCAGTAATAAAATTGCTCCAGTCGTTTCCAAACACATCAAGTGGAATGCCACTCGCCGCTATGGTATTGAGCAATGCAGCTCTGTCTTTGTCAGGATTGCCAAGGAAACACAGTTTGTTTATCTCCGCTTGTTTTTGTGCCTCGTTGAACAACGACTCACTTATTTCAAAACCAAATGGAAGGTCCTCTATAATTGCGTCACACTCTTTTCGTAACTGCGCCTTTATTTCATGATTGTAAGTAAAGTGCAGGTCATACAAACCGATGCTCTTGGACACATTAGCATTACCACTGCCCTTGCCTGTAAAAATGAATGGATTATCAGGATTGTAGTTCACCAATTTTATGTTTTGGCTCTTCATCCATTTAAGTGTTTCAGGAAAAATTTCCATTCCCTTAAATACCCAAACAGCATCTGGCTTTACAGCTTTTACGGTTTCAACTAGTTGCCGGTTTATTTTACGGTAAATATTCGAAAGGCCCAGCTTAAACAATACCTTATGAACTATTCCTTTTTTGTAATAGTAATCGTAAAAAATGCTTTGAGCAGAAAATAAAGTTACGTTGTGCTTCTCTTTTAAATATTTTACATAGATATTCTCAATTGCAAATACTTTGTCGGAGCCAACTATTAATAAATTCATCAGAAAGTAAATTTAGATCAACCTGTAACTACAGTTCCCTTTGTCTTTGGATATTCTATCAATGCTTCGGTACCTACAAGTTTAGGAAGGTATGTGTTAAACAATTTTACCAACCCCAAACTCAGGACTGTAACCAACACAAACTCGCCAATGCCGGTTAGCGTTGTGTTCCTGCTTATGTTGTTGGTCATTAAAAAATAATCTACAAGGGCAATAATAGGCAGCTGCACTCCCATTATGATCAACGAATTGGTACCGAGAAATACCAAAAAATTATTTCTATTGATAAGCCAGGAAACGCATACAATTAGCATCGTTCCCATCAATGCGCCTGTATAAAAAATGAAATAGTTGCCCAGCATGTTGTTCGCAGTGTCCACGAACTTAATTCCAGTTAAAGATATATTTAGCGGAGTGAGAACAACCATTCCCAAAAAACAAACAACTGTCGCCAATATTGCGGCCAGCTTGTTATTGTATTCCAAAATAAACTTCCTGCCCAGATAACCAATATGAAAGAAAAGGATCAGCGAGCAAGTGCTGTCAGCAATGTTTGGCAATGCCATATTGCGTTTGAAAAAGATATAACCCGCTACCGACATCAGCAATACGATGATCGACCTGCCGATCGTATTAGATACAAGCAATGTAATGAAATAATAGATGGTAGTAACCACAAACAAAGTTCCCAGGAACCATAGCGCCACATTGCCATTGGTTCCGCTTCCAATAAAGATCTTTGCAACATTGGTAATCTGTTTATGGAACGCTGTCGCGTCTTCCTGCTTATAGCTAACAGCAGTGAAAATGCACCATGTAACAAGTGAAAAAAAGAAATAAGGAACAAGTATCCTGTTTACTTTACTTACAAAAAACTTTTTTGCATCAACTCCTTCTTTGAAAAAGATTCCTGAGATAAAGACAAACAATGGCATGTGAAAGGAATAAATATAGTCCTTCAACGGTGTATACACGTGTCCGTATATCACCAAAAGAATACCAAGTCCTTTTGCAATATCTAAAAATTGAACTCTTTTATTCATATAGGAAAAATGCGACTGAAATCACATTATACCGAAGATGCCTTTGTTTTTTTCTGATAAACTTAAATGAGGTAGCGGTGGTTGTGGAAGTCTTTTACAGTTTTGCTACCAAACCTTCTATCGCATAAACGATATTATCGAATGACCATTTTTTTATTCTGTCTGCCGAACGGCGCCCCATTTCCGCGTGATTTTTTTTCACTTCTCTAACTGCAGTAACGAGGCCCTCAACATTTGCATGAGGAAAAACGTATCCGTTGTACCCGTTTTCGATAAGGTCGATGGCGCCGCCGCATCTGTCGCTTGCAATAACTGCTCTGCCGCATGCCATTGCTTCGTTTATCGCCAGTCCCCAGGTCTCACTTTGTGAAGGTAAAATGAATGCATCGCCTAGCCTATACACCAAAGGCATTTTGCCCTGGTTTTGAAAATCGACAAAAATTACGTTTTTGTTTGCCGCTGCGGTCTCTTTCAGCTTTCCTTCCAGTTCACCGTTTCCTACTATCACAAATTTTACATG
>Ga0318567_10001202_pt1 | contig 10476 bp, 11 predicted proteins | sample GRESIP088b5f20_FD_203691 | JGI IMG/M metagenome (GOLD analysis project Ga0318567, IMG submission 203691) | Tropical soil microbial communities from Luquillo Experimental Forest, Puerto Rico - GRE.SIPMG.088b5f20 | ecosystem: Environmental > Terrestrial > Soil > Tropical forest > Bulk soil...
GGTTTCAAACAAACCATCGCCATATCTGAAACTTCTATTATCAGCTGTGATAATTGCTTTATCGTCCTTTAATATTTTTCCGTTGTGGCTTATAAAGTGTAGCATAGTTTCAAAATTAAAAAAGCCTTGTTAAACAAGGCTGTATTATACGTTAATTTATTGTTGGGGCGAAATGCGTTCGTCCGGTTAGTTCGTGTATAAAAACGCAGCCTGATTATTTCAATGTTGGTTGCAATTTGAGGCGCGATTCAAATAGTTTTTTGTTACAGGGTTTGGGTGAATACGGTTCGTTACAGAGGGCGAATTCAATTCGCCCTACGGTTACCCTTCTACAACAATGCCGTTCTTAATAGCATACATCACCAATCCTGCCATCGATTTCGCACCGGTTTTTACTTTCAATTTATCACGTATTGCCTCAACCGTTCTTGGGCTAATTTCTACAATATCTGCTATTTCCTTGGTTGTTCTTTCCTCACACATAAGCTTCAGAATTCTTATTTCCTTTTCGCTTAACTGTGTTTCCTCATTTTGCTGCACTTCCGTTTTACGTGTTCTAAGACCGGTCAGCAATGCTTTATTGGTTAACTCATTGAAGAAGAATTCCTGTTCGTAGCAGGTCCGGATCGCTTCGTATATCGTTTCGGAATCTGAATTTTTGGTCAAATAAGAATTGGCGCCAATTTCCATTAAGCGGGAAATAATGGAATGATCATTATGCATCGACAGCATGATCACTTTAATGCCTGGATATAACTTACGTATTTCAGGTAGTGTGGCGAGCCCGTCCATAATAGGCATCTGAATATCTAATAAGATAACATCAGGTTGAATGTGTTTAAGCAGGTTCAAAAGCTGCATGCCATTATCGGCTTCTGCGATAAGCTCCACATCACTTTTCACAGAAAGTGCAGTTTTTACGCCGGCCCTGAAGAGGGTATGGTCATCGGCGATAACTACTTGAATCACTTTTTCTTTTCCTAGATTTTTCATAAAGGTAATTTGGAATTTTCTGAGGTTACTAAAACCCAACCTGCAAATTGAACGATTTTTTTGGAATAATACTATTGTATTTTTACTAAATTAATACATTTCGGAATTCTACGAAGCACTTTCTACACTTAGTAGAAATACGATGATAGATCTAGTAAGCACACCATCTAAATCATGGAATTTGTCCGATTATGAATGTAAAATCCGTACGTTTTAAATAGAGCAGTTTCGCTCTTGTCCACATTCTTATTCACATGTACTTTTGTTACAAGTTGATTGACGAGGGATTGAGACCTCATTCCAATATCCTTGATACCGTCCAGTAAGTTTTTTTCCAATATCTATGAAACCAAATGAAATCCAATGTCAATCAACTTCTCTTTTATCCAATACCCCGTAGCGCATTCTATCCAAAACTATGAAAACGCCCCTGACTGTTCTCATATAAATTTGACCGTAAAGTAGTTTTTTAGAGTTTTAGAACGACATCCATATCCATTGAAGCTTTTTAATCCAAGATCCTAAGCCGGCGGTAGACCGGAGTTAAAATCCAATTCTAGAGAAAACCTTATCCTAAACTTGTCAAGATCTTTTTACTGTATAATTGCCTGCATTTTATGCAACTGGAAACAAAGTAGCGGAGGCAGCTAGCAAATCGTCATTAATGATTATAGAAACCTGGCAAAGGATCTAATTAAATACGAATGCTGTCTTTAAGGTTTACTAAACGATGTTGTGATTAAAAGCAGGCATTTTTTATGAAGTAAAAAGTCAAAAATAAAAAGTCAAAACACGGCGTTGTAGTCTGACAACACGGCGTTTTGACTTTTGACTTTTCTTATTTAGACTGTTGCCTAGAACTGCATTTCAGGAATTTCTCCTTCTATAATTAAACGTCCTGCAGTTTTTGACTGTATTTCTTCCACAGTAACGCCTGGTGCTCTTTCAAGCAGTTTAAAGCCGTTTGGTGTAATATCCATTGCCGCGAGTTCGGTTACGACTTTATGTACGCATTTTACGCCAGTAAGCGGAAGAGAGCATTGAGGTAAAAGTTTTGATTGCCCCGCAGTATTGGTGTGCATCATCGCCACTACGATTTTTTTAGCACCGGCCACAAGATCCATTGCGCCGCCCATTCCCTTCACCATTTTGCCGGGAATTTTCCAGTTGGCGATATCGCCGGTGTCGCTCACTTCCATGGCACCTAAAACTGTCAAATCAATTTTCCCCGCACGAATCATTCCGAAACTTTCAGCGCTGTCAAAAAAAGAGCCTCCCGGTAAAATGGTTACGGTTTCTTTTCCGGCGTTAATAAGGTCAGCGTCTATATTTTTTTCTTCGGGATATGGTCCCATGCCCATCATCCCGTTTTCACTTTGAAGCATTATCGTCATGCCGGCAGGAACGTAGTTCGCCACCAGCGTTGGTATACCTATACCAAGATTTACATACATCCCATCTTTCAATTCTTTTGCGATGCGACGAGCTATACCAAATTTATCGAGTGCCATAATACTGGAAATTAGAAGTTAGGAATTAGAAATAAGAGAAATGAAGTAAGGGGTTTGTTTTTTTTCAATCAGGGATTTTGCGAGAGTGTTCCCTAATTTGATGTTGTATTGCTTTAAGAATTCAAAATTATCGGCGAGATAGTCTAATGCTTTTCTTACCCCTTCACTACCCGGTCCAAAATCTGCAATCGAGTTTTCTTCGCCATTTTTCGTGTCTTCTTTCAAATCCATTACATCATCCATTAATAAAAAAGACGGAACAAGCGCCTGCCACCCTCTTACAAGTTTTGCGATTGTTTCAGGACTTGTATCTAACACACAAAGACTAAACAGCATGCTGTCTCCCCTGTTCAAAGCAGAGCTTACTGTACCGATATTCTTGTGGGGCCTTAACAGCGGATCACTGAAAAAAGCAAGCAGGTCATTGTAAAGCGCCGCTTGCTTAACTTTTCCGTTTACCATCGCCTTGCAGTTTTCAATGTGCTCTTGCAGTGAGATTTTATTCATTTCATGTTTTGCCGCGCTATTTAAAATCGCTTCAGATAAACGCACATAATCTTCATTCAACACCACGTCTTTTGCAATACCAATTTTAAACTGCATGTCAAACCACAGTGGAATAAAAAGATACCCTGTTCCGCTTGAAACATAAAGCAATCTTCCCTTCCAGTAATCGTTTTGATCAGGCACTTTACGGTCAACAAAAAAAGGAGCAATTTCACTGTCAACGCCAAACTTTTCTACAAGTGTTTGCTTGCTGGTGAACATACTAACGGTAATATTTTGTGATTATAGTTGTGTGGTTCTTTTCTCAATTCGTTTTTCGTAATCAACGCCTTGAAAGATTCGATGCACATATACACCAGACACATGAATCTGGTCAGGGTCAAGCATACCGGGTTCTACCAGCTCTTCAACTTCGGCAATCGTTATATCTCCCGCCTTAGCCATTGATGCGGAAAAATTGCGGGTTGTTTTGCGGAAAATGAGATTACCGGCTTTATCACCTTTCCATGCTTTTACAATGCTGAATTGTGCATGTAGTGCTTTTTCCATCAGGTAATGTTTGCCATCAAACTCGCGCACTTCTTTTCCTTCGGCCACTTCGGTTCCATATCCAGCTGGTGTAAAAAATGCAGGAATGCCCATGCCCGCCATAGCAATGCGGGTAGCAAGTGTTCCTTGCGGAATAAGATCTACTTCAAGTTCTCCGCTTAACAGTTGGCGCTCAAATTCGTCGTTTTCGCCAACGTACGAACTCATCATTTTTTTGATCTGTCTTTTTTTCAAAAGCAAACCCAAACCAAAATCATTGACTCCGGCATTGTTGGAAATACACGTGAGGTTGGTCACGTTTTTTTCTACCAGTGCATTAATGCAGTTTTCTGGTATTCCACATAAACCAAAGCCACCCAACATAATGGTGGCATTGTCTGAAATGTCCTTTATTGCCTCCCGGGCATTGGCAACTACTTTGTTCATATAGCAAGCTTAAATTAATGCTGATTAAGTTTTTTGAATCGTCTTAATATGGCGGTATCTGCTCTAAACTTGAGACGGGGAGCAGTATCAAACTTATTTGTTTTCCCACGAGAAGTATCGCTCTTTGTAGAATCCCGATGAATTAATGTACTGTCGGGCTTTACAACAGGTTTTGGGTGATTTTGAGTATCGAGCTTAACTACCTCACGGGTAGACACAGAGTCGAATATACTCTTCAACATTTCGGGCTGCTCTCTGTAGTAATCAAGACTCTTTTTAAACTCGGCCTGCGTTGTTTTATGCAATGCAAAAACTTCCTCGTATCTGCGCAGGTGCTCTAATTTTTGATTTTTTGAGCTGTCCTTAGCAATATAAATCATTGCAAATTCGTCGACCCTCATTAAATCCTTTATTACACTCTGCATGCTGTCTTTCTGCAAAACTCCTGAAGGCACTTTGTTCTTTCCACCGCAAGACACAAGAAATATAACTAAAGCAAAAAGCCAGTATTTTGTTTTGTACATGGAAACTATTTCAATTCCGTTTTATAATTATTCACGTTTGTGATATCGAGTTGCGACAACAGATCCAGTGCTCTGGATCTTTCATCTGCAGGAGATTTCTTAAATATTTTTATCAACTCGTTTGATTTTCCCTGGAAAAAAAATTGAGTGATCATCAGGTTGGGGTTCTGTGTATTTAAATTGCTCAGAAAATTTAAAGAAGCGAGTATGCCTTTTCTTCCTGCAGCATCATCTTCAAACATCTTATCCATGCCGCTTCTATAGTAGCTGTAGAATGCGTCGTGTATAATCGAGTAACGGTTGTTCGTAAGATTCTCCATCAACCAGTAACGGTTTCTTTGTCCGTCAAAAGCTTTCCAGCCGGAAAGATCTCTTCCGTCAGGTGCATTGTTTACGATGTTTTGCGCCTTTTGAAAATACGGATCACCACCCCTGAGAACATAACTGTCGTAATCCAGTCCCAGTATGATATAAACGTAGTACGCTAATACTGCCGTTAGATTTGCTGCGGTTGCATCATTCCCCGATACGCGATTTTCATTAAAATCCAACTGCTGAAATTCCACATATCTGAACTGGAGATTATCATCAATAAAATTGATCAGCGGACTATCATAAGTTGAATTATAGATCGGCCTTGCAGCTTGTACAGTAAGGCTCGCAGAAAACGTGTTGTTGTCGCCCGCACTACTGATATTCACCAAAAAATTACAAACAATTTTTTCATTCTGCTGATAAACATCGTTTGTCCATTTACGATTGTTCAGGAAATTGTTAAGCGAGGTTTGCAATGTGTTGAAAACCTTTTTATCAACCGTAGAACCAACACGGTTTGACGCGACACTCACCTTCGCCTGCAACTCCTGTGCATTTACAAGTTGCAATGACAATAACAAAACAGAAAGCAATAAATAAATTTTACGCATAAATATTTTTTACGATTACGTCTACAATGTCTTTTGCTACAAGAGCTTTATCTTTTTGGTCGTAGGTAGTCGCAATGCCATTCCTTTCAAAAATAGTTATCTTATTTGTATCTGTTCCAAAGCCTGCGCCTTTATCTCTTAAAGAATTTAGAACAATAATATCGGCATTTTTATCTTTAAGTTTCGACTTTGCGTATTCTGCTTCATTTGTGGTTTCCAGCGCAAAGCCAATCAATAACTGGTTGTCTTTTTTTATCTCGCCAAGACTCTTTAAAATGTCTTTTGTCTTCTGCAATTCCAGTACAAGATTACCGTCATTTTTCTTAATCTTTTCCGAAAATGTGTTAACGGGAGTATAATCTGCAACTGCCGCCGCCATCACCGCCAAATTCATCTGCGGAAACTGTTCCACACACACTTCATACATTTCTCTTGCAGACGTTACATGGAAGGTTTTTATTTTCTTTTCATCTACTGAAACATTGGATGGCCCCAACACAAGGGTTACATCAGCCCCGCGTCTTGCAAGTTCGCTGGCAATAGCCACGCCCATTTTACCGGATGAATGGTTCCCTATAAAACGAACAGGATCGAGCAATTCATATGTCGGTCCGGCAGTGATCAATGCTCTTTTTCCCGAAAGTTCTTTTTTGGAGTTAAAATGAGATTGAAGCGCAGCCAAAATAGTTTGAACCTCCGCCATTCTGCCATCCCCGTATAAACCGCTTGCCAGCTCGCCCTTCTCAGCCGGGATAATGTGATTACCAAAGTCGGTTAATTTCTTCAGATTCTCTTTAGTTGACGGATGGTGCCACATGTCATCATCCATTGCAGGCGCAACAAAAACCGGGCACGTTGCAGAAAGGTAAACCGCCTGGAGCAAATTGTCACAAAGACCATGGGCCATTTTAGCTAACGTATTGCAGCTTAAAGGCGCAATTAGCATTGCATCGGCCCATCTTCCCAGCATTACGTGATTCGCCCATGAATCGTTCTCAAAAAGATCCGTAAGTACTGTATTTTTTGAAAGTGTGGAAAGAGTAAGTGGCGTTATAAAATCCTTTGCAGCTGAAGTCATAACCACTTTTACTTCGGCGCCTTGTTTTACCAGCTCACGCACAAGCAAAACAGTTTTATAGGCTGCAATGCTGCCGGTTATTCCAATCAGAATTTTTTTTCCTTGAAACATGGGTCTAAAATTATGGTTTATTTACCGTTCCGATAGAGAAAAAGAAAAGCGACAAGCTATATAAACCTGTCGCCTAAATATATTAAAATTAAGCAGGTATTAGAAATACCAAAAGCCGTAGCTCATCGAACAATGAACTACGGCTTCAATTTATTTTAAACCCATCAACTAGCTGAACAGGTTATCTTCCTGGTTCTTTCTGTAATAGATCTTTTCTTCTAAAAACTCCTGTGTAGCGATAAGAGCAGGATTCGGCATTCTTTCGTATGCGCGGGAAATTTCAATTTGCTCTTTGTTTTCATGAATTTCTTCAAGGCTATCTGTATGACTAGCAAATTCATCAAGCTTGTTGTGCAATTCTTCTTTCAAACCAATGTTGATTTGGTTTGCTCTTTTTGCTATAACAGCAATTGATTCATACAAATTGCCGGTTTTACCTTTAATCTCAAGTAAATTTTTAGTTTCAGCAGTATTTACCATGCTTGAACTAAGATGCTTTCTTAACTTGCTCATTTTGTATAACTTTAATATTGTTTTGAGCCAGAGTTGAATATTTCTCTACCTCTTTGATAATCTTACTTTCAGGAAAACGATCTGAGAACTCGTTACACTCACTCAGTACTTTTTCAAATCTTTCCTCCTGTTTTGTCGAAATACTCAACACGGCATATTCGTAATATGACTTAATTGCGAATAATTTATATTCATCGCTTTTCTGCGAATCAGGAAAATCGTTGATAAGGGTTGTAAATGCAACCGAAGCTGCTTTATACTGCCCCATGTTATAATACAAAAACGCACTTAAATATTCTTTCTCTTCGAGCTTCTGACGGCATTTATCAACAATACCTATTGCCTCTTTCGAATGCTCGGAACCGGGGTGCGTGTTGATAAATGTTTGCATCAAACCCATTGCCTTGTAAGTATTCGTTTGATCCAGTTCCGTCTTCGGTGATTGCTTATAAAAGGTATATGCACGCATATACTCCATTTCTTCAGCTTTCTTACTCGTCGGGAACACTTCAACAAATCCTTTGAAAAGGTTTTCTGCGTTCTGATAATCCTTCAGATAAAAGGCGCTGTAGGCAGATTTGTAATACATATCCTCAAATCTGTCAGTCCCTTTAAATATAGGAAATAATTCCTCATATAACTGCTGTGCGTAGTTATAATTCTTTTTCGCGTAGTACTGCTCTGCCATACGGTACTTGTACTCGTAATCGTTGCTCTTTTGCACTTTAGACAAAGAAGAACACGCTGAAAATGTGATGATTATGGTAAATGCTAGTATTAGAAATCTCATAAGAGCTGGCAAAGTTAACTGTTTTATACAAAAAAATGCGTAAAATGTCAGGCCGCCAAAAAGAAATAGTTAATATAATACAAAAACCCTCCAAACGGAGGGCTTTGTAGTTATTGTGCAAAAAGAAGTGTTACTTTTTTCTAAGATTTGGATGCGGAGCAGGAACTGTGTTAGGTCCTTCTTCACCTGTACCATCTTTCAGATCTACAGTGCTAGCATCGCCACCACCTTCGCCATATTTGAAGATCAAACGGTCTGCGCTGATACCTTCTTTTTCAACAAGGTAATTGATCACTGCGTTTACACGATCCCAGCTCAACTGTTGTGCAGCTTTGCTAGATTCACCATAACCAATTACAGCTACTCTGCAATCTGGATGATCTTTCATTTTTTGTGCAACAGTAGCCAATACTGCTTTAGCATCTTTGCTCAAGCTTACAGATTTCGCACCGAAAGCTACGCTTGGCAAATCGCCGATTCCACAACCTGCAGGTCGATTATTCAACATGCCTTTGATTTCTTTGCAGCACTCAGGCTCTGGGCATTTACCTACGCCATCAGCGTCAACTGGTTGACATTGTGTTGGAGTGATAAGTTCTTTATCCTTGTAATCAGGAACGCCATCACCATCTGTATCTCTGCTAACACCATGAGTATCAACAGGAGCACCAGCCGGAGTGTTTGGTTCAAGATCGAATTGGTCTGTAACACCGTCGCCATCAGCATCATCCAAAACTGGTTTTGGAAGTTTCATGTGACGAGGAGCATTGATTTCGTTGTAAGCGTAATCCAATGGGTTAAGCCACCACAATGGTTCAACAGCTTTGCTGCCAAGGTTCCAGTTTGCACCAACTGAAAGGAAGTTGTAAGAATCGAAATCGCGAGTCATTACACCCAGAGGACGGCTTCCTGTTCCCTGAGAGATAGTTGTAACTTGCCATTGCTGACCATCGATCAGGTCAGATTTAACGATTGTGTACTTATCTTCCAGTTGAAGACTCATCTTCTTAGACAGCTTGAACTGAACACCAGCTCCCAAAACCAAAGCTGGTTTGAAAGATTGGCCAAACAATTTTGGTTGAGCAGGATCTGTTTCAGCAGCAGTTTCGTACTTTTTATCCATGCCGGCTTTCAAATCTTTCTTAATGTTTTTCCTGTCTGAATACTTAAATCCGCTAGCAGCGTATTTATTATAAACATTCTGGAAAAGAGCGGTATAAGGATTTCCGTTACCATCCAGTGCGTCGATTTTTGTATCATAGATCATACCTGCGAGACCACCAAAACCATAAAAATTAACGCCTGTTTTAGCTTTGTGGAAACGGATATTGTTCAAAGTAACAACACCTTGAACACTCAACTCTTGTATAGTCGTCCTGTAATTATAGAAAACTGGAGCTCCTATTGGATATGCAGCCCACGCTGTATTTGCAGCAGGAGGAATAGAAGGAGAAAAGTTAAGACCTCTTGATCTCATCCAGTCATATTCGCCTCTGATAGAGAAAACATAACCCAATGCTTTTCTTGCAGTTACACCAAAGCCACCTGTCATACCTTGATAACGAACGTCGCCGGCTACTGCAGACCAACCAGCTTTAACACCTAATTCCCACTGATTTCTTGGTTTAGCAGGGTAAGGATAGGCATTGTTCAAAAATTCGTTGTGCTGAGGTAAATTTTTCTTAGAAATTAAAGAGGAGTCTTTAATGTCGTAGCTTGCTCCAAGCTGGGCAAAAGCTCCGGATGCTGTAAGGCATAGGAGTGCCGTTAACAATTTAAACTTTTTGCGTACCATAACTCAGTTTTAAGTAAATTTTAAGATAAAAAAGAAACACTAGCCACAAAAGTATTAATTGGCTGCTAAAAACCAAATAATTTTTTGGTTTATTACGTATATTAAGTTGCACAAAATCAATTAAAAGGCAATTAAAATTAAAAAACTGCTGCATTGTCCGTTTTATTTATCCAATGTATTAATTTGCCCCGATTAACCTTTTTGCATGGAGCTGTCACTACCTGTCATAAACGAAGAATTAGCGATTTTTTCAACAAAATTCAAAGGATCTGTTAAAAGCGACGTCGCTTTGCTGGACAGGATCATGAGCTTTATTGTTAAAAGAAAAGGTAAACAACTGAGGCCAATGTTTGTTCTGCTTTCGGCCAAATTATGTGGGGAAGTAAATGAGTCGACTTATCGTGCGGCTTCGCTGGTTGAAATATTGCATACAGCTTCCCTTGTTCACGATGACGTTGTGGATGAATCATTTGAGCGCCGCGGATTCTTTTCGACTTATGCCTTGTGGAAAGCAAAAGCATCTGTTCTTGTGGGCGACTACCTGTTTGCAAAGGGGCTTCTTCTTTCTCTGGACAACGACGAATTTAGAATACTTCAAATCCTTTCGGAAGCTGTGCGGAAAATGAGCGAAGGAGAATTATTGCAGATTGAAAAAGCAAGAACGCTCAACCTTAACGAATCTGTTTATTTTGACATTATTACTAACAAAACAGCATCCTTGTTAGCTTCCGCCTGTGGCGCCGGTGCCTACTC
>Ga0318567_10001206_pt1 | contig 10455 bp, 9 predicted proteins | sample GRESIP088b5f20_FD_203691 | JGI IMG/M metagenome (GOLD analysis project Ga0318567, IMG submission 203691) | Tropical soil microbial communities from Luquillo Experimental Forest, Puerto Rico - GRE.SIPMG.088b5f20 | ecosystem: Environmental > Terrestrial > Soil > Tropical forest > Bulk soil...
CGACCGAACGGAGCGAAGCTCCGACCGGCCAGCGAACCCGGGCCTCGTGCCCGGGTGAGCGCCGGTACTACGGCGAGTCCCGCAGCGGGGCGCGAAGCGCACCCGGGGGGGTTCCGGGGGTCGTCCCCCCGGGCCAACACGCCGTACCGTAGGTACGGTGAACCGGCTCAAGGATTCGACCAGCCCGTATCTGCTGCAGCACGCGGGCAACCCGGTGGATTGGTGGCCCTGGACCGAAGAGGCCTTCGCGGAGGCCGCCCGGCGTGACGTCCCGGTCATGCTGTCGGTCGGCTACGCCGCCTGCCACTGGTGCCACGTGATGGCCCACGAGTCGTTCGAGGACCCCGAGACCGCGAGGCTGCTCAACCAGCACGTGGTCGCGGTCAAGGTGGACCGGGAGGAGCGGCCCGACGTCGACTCGGTCTACATGACCGCGACCCAGGCCATGACCGGCCAGGGCGGCTGGCCGATGACCGTGTTCATGACCCCGGAGAAGGAGCCGTTCTTTGCCGGCACCTACTTCCCGCGCGACCGCTTCCAGCAGCTGATCCTGGGCGTCGCGCAGGCCTGGCGTGACCAGCGCGACGGCGTCACCGGCCAGGCCCGGCACGTCGCGACCGCGCTGGCTGAGAACCAGGCGGCCGTCACCCGCGCGCTGCGCGAGGCCGGCCCGGGAGGCGATGCGGGCACCCGGTTCCGCGACGTCACGGCCGCCTCGGTGAGCGCGCTCGAGCGCGACTACGACGCCGCCGAGGGCGGGTTCGGCCGGGCGCCGAAGTTCCCGCCGTCGATGGTCCTGGAGTTCCTGCTGCGGTACCACCGGCGGACCGGGGCGCCCGCCGCGCTGCGGATGGCCGAGGGTACCTGCGAGGCCATGGCCCGCGGCGGCCTGTACGACCAGCTGCTCGGCGGCTTCGCCCGGTACTCGACGGACTCGGCCTGGGTGGTGCCGCACTTCGAGAAGATGCTCTACGACAACGCGCTGCTGGCCCGGGTCTACCTGAACCTGTGCCGGGCCACCGGCTCGGAGTTGGCCCGCCGGGTGGCGTTGGAGACGTGCACCTGGCTGGTGCACGACATGCGCACCCCCGACGGCGGCCTGGCCGCCTCGCTGGACGCCGACAGCGAGGGCGAAGAGGGCAAGTTCTACGTCTGGCGGCCCGCCGAACTGAACGCGGTCCTCGGGCCCGAGGACGGCGAGTTCGCCGCGCAGGTCTTCGGCGTCACGCCGACCGGGACCTTCGAGCGCGGCGCCTCGGTGCTGCAGCGCCGCGCCGAACCGGCCGACACCGGCCGTCTCGACCGTGTCCGGCGGGCGCTGCTGGCCGCCCGCGAGCAGCGGGTCCACCCCGGCCAGGACGACAAGGTGGTCGCCGCGTGGAATGGCCTGGCCATCTCCGCCCTGGCCGAGTGCTCGCTGGCCTTCGCGCAGCCGCACCTGCTGCAGGCCGCCCATATCGCCGCTACCCTGCTGGCCGAGGTGCACCTGCAGGGCAGCAAGCTCATGCGCACCTCACGCGGCGGCTACGCCGGGGACACCGAGGGCGTCCTGGAGGACTACGCCTGCGTCGCCGAGGGCTTTCTCGTACTGTCCGGGGTGACCGGCGAGGCACGCTGGCTGACCCTGGCCGGCCGGCTGCTCGACACCGCGCTCGAGGCTTTCGGCGACGGGGCGGGCGGTTTCTACGACACGGCGGCCGACGGCGAGTCGCTGATCTTCCGCCCGGCCGACGCGGCCGACGACGCCACGCCGTCCGGCACCTTCGCCATGGCCGGCGCGCTGCTCAGCTACGCGGCGCTGACCGGTTCCGCCCGGCACCGGGAGACTGCCGAGGCGGCCCTGGGCGTGCTGCCGGCCATCGCGGCCCGCTACCCGCGCGCGGCCGGCGCGGGCCTGGCGGTGGCCGAGGCCTGGCTGGCCGGGCCGGCCGAGATCGCGGTGGTCGGATACGAAGATGACGAACGGACCCGGATCTTGCACCAGACCGCGCTGTACGCCGCCCCGCCGGGCACGGTCCTGGCCCTCGGCGACGGCGACCCGAGGACAACGGAGACGGTGCCGCTGCTGGCCGGGCGCAGGCAGGTCGACGGGGTCCCGGCCGCGTACGTCTGCCGCAGCTTCACCTGCCTGGCGCCGGTCACCACGCCGGAGCAGCTGGCCGAACTGCTCGCCCGGCCGTACTGAGCGGCCGCGATGCACCTGACTACCGACGTCGCGCGGCGGCTCCTGGTCCCCATCGGAGTCGGCTTGCTGATCGTGACCGGCGGCACGGTGGGTCTCGTGATGGCCACGACGGGCGGCACGCCGGCGGGCCCGCAACCGCGGATCTCGAGCACCCGGCCCTCCCCGGCCAGCACCGCCCCGGCCACCAGCGCCGGGGCAGTGGTGCCGCTGCTCGGCACGAGCGCCGACGCCAATCGCGCCGTGCCCGCCGTATCCGCGACGCCCCGGGCGAGCGGCGGGACTTCCGCACCGCCTAAGGTCGCGCCACTGCACGGGCTGCGGCAGGCCGATCTCCTGGTCGTCGCGCCGTTCTCGCTGTCCAGTCAGGTCCGTGCGGCGGTATCCCGGCTGCCGGGCGTGACCACCGCCGAGCCGATCGAGGCGGCCAGGGTCACGATCAACGGCACACCGGAGGCCGTGCTCGGGGTCGATCCCTCCACGTTCCGCGGCTACGCGGCCGGCCCCACCGCCGCGTCCGATCCGCTCTGGCAGGGCGTGGCCGGCGGCGGCGTCGCCGTGTCCTACACCATGGGCACCCTGGACCGGCTGGCGCTGGGCCGCGCGGTCACCGTGACCGGGCGCCAGGCCGAACGGCTGCGGGTGGTCGCGTTCGGCACCGTGGGAATCGGCGGGGTCGACGCCGTGGTCTCGGATTCGGTCGCCCGGTCGCTCGGCATGCCGGCCGTGAACGCCATCGTCATCAGCGCGCCGCTGGCCAGCGTGGCCGCCCTGACCGCGCAGATCAAGCCGATCCTGCCCCGGGGCGCGGGCGTCGAGCCGCTGGTGACGCTCGCGACCGCGCCGTCCCAGGCCGGGGTGCCCCCGGCCGAAGCGGCGGGCAGCGCGGGCCTGACCACGGCCCAGCTGACCGCGGCGCTGCGAGCCGCGGAAAGCAGGCAGGGCCTGCCCTATGCGTGGGGTGCCGCCGGGCCCGCCGCCTTCGACTGCTCGGGCCTGGTGCAGTGGTCATTCGCCCAGGCGGGCGTGGTCCTGCCCCGGACCGCCGCCGATCAGGCCAGGACCGGGCCCGCGGTCCCGGTCAGCCAGCTGGAGCCGGGTGACCTGCTCTTCTATCACACCGACCCCACCGCTCCCGGGTACATCTCGCACGTGGCCATCTACCTCGGCGGCGGCTGGATGATCCAGGCGCCCCAGCCGGGCCTGCGCGTCCAGATCGTGCCGGCCGACCTCAGCGCTCAGTTCGCCGGCGCCATCAGGGTGTCCCCGCGGATCGCCGCCGCGGTCGCCGGCGGGCTGGCCTGAGCGCGCAGTTCCTGGCGGGCGATAGTGCGCAGGTGGACCTCGTCCGGGCCGTCTACGATGCGCAACTGGCGGGCCATCGCGTAGTACAGCGCGAGCGGCGTGTCCGGGGACAGGCCGGCCGCGCCGAAGACCTGGATGGCGCGGTCGATGACCCTCGCCGCGGTCCGGGCGGCGACCACCTTGATGCCGGCGATCTCGGTCCGCGCGCCGCGGTTGCCGACGGTGTCCATCAGCCACGCGGCGCGCAGGACGAGCAGCCGGGCCTGGTCGATTTCCAGGCGTGATTCGGCGAGCCAGGTGCTGACCGCACCCTGCTCGGCGAGCGGCCGGCCGAACGGGGCCCGCTGCCCGGCCCGCTGGACCATCAGCTCGAGGGCCCGCTCGGCCATGCCGATGGCCCGCATGCAGTGGTGGATGCGCCCCGGCCCGAGGCGAGCCTGGGCGATGGCGAACCCGCCGCCGGACGGCCCGAGCAGGTTGGCGGCCGGTACCCGGACGCCGGTGAAGCGGACCTCGCCGTGCCCGTGCTGCTCGCTGTAGCCGAACGTGGACAGGTCCCGCACCACCTGCACGCCGGGCGCCTCGAGCGGCACGAGCACCAGGCTGTGCCGCTGGTGCGGGCTGGCGTCCGGGTCGCTGACCCCGACCACGATGGCCAGCTGGCAGCGGGGGTCGGCGGTTCCGGTGCTCCACCACTTGCGGCCGTCGACGATAAGCACGTCGCCCTCGCGGCGGATGGTGGTGGCCAGCCCGGTCGGGTCACTGGAGGCGACGTCGGGTTCGGTCATGCAGAAGCAGGAGCGGATCTCCGCCGCCAGCAGCGGCCGCAGCCACCGCCGCTGCTGCTCGGCGGTGCCGAACTCGGCCAGGAGTTCCATGTTGCCGGTGTCCGGGGCCGAGCAGTTCATCGCCTCCGGCGCGATGACCGGGCTGCGGCCGGAAATCTCGGCCAGCGGCGCGTACTCCAGGTTGGTCAGGCCCGCGCCCCAGCGCTCGTCGCGCAGGAACAGGTTCCAAAGCCCCCGGATCCGGGCCTCACGCTGCAGTTCGGTGACAACCGGCGGCAGGCGGTGCGGGTCGCCCGCCCGGCGCTGCCGCGCGTACACCTCCTCGGCCGGGTAAACGAACTCCCGCATGAAGGCCAGCAGCCGGCCGGCCAGGTCCAGGCTCCGCTCCGTCGGCGTGAAGTCCATGACGTGCTCACTCTCCAGTTCCCATGCGCAGGGCATTGACCCACAGCCGGGTCAGCGTGGCGGCCAGCGGCTCGATCTCGGTCGGCGGGTCACCCAGCACGAAGGCCGCGTAGGCGCTCCGGCTGACCATGGTGGACAGGGCCAGTGAGGTCAGCTCCGGATCCAGGTCCGGGTCGGCCTGCCCGGCGCGCTGCAGGCGGCGCACGGCTCGCGCGTTGCGGGCCAGGAACGTGGCGCTGCGCCGGCGCCGCAGCTCGCGGAAACCCGCGTCGACGGTGGCTACCTGCTCGAGCAGGGCCATGAGCCGGGCGTTGCGCTGGTAGGCCTCCAGGTAGGCCCGGTTGGCCGCCTCGATCACCGCCACCGGGTCCGACCCCGCCGCGGGCAGCGCCGGCCCGGGATGCAGCATTTCCTCCTCGACCTCGGCCATGACCGCGGCGAAGATGGCCGGCTTGCCGTCGAAGTGGGAGTAGAACGACCCGTGCGCGACGCCCGCCTCCTCGGCGATGTCGGTGATGCGGGCCCCGACGTAGCCGTCCCGCTCGAACACCCGGCGCGCCGCGCCGACCAGCGCCGCGCGGTTCCGCTCCGCGTCAGCCCGCCGCGGCCGTTCCGACACCCTCATCGCTGACACCCGCGCACCTCCAGCAACCTCGCCGGCGCATCTCCAATGACCCCGCCAATAACCCTCCCGGCCAGACTAACTTGAAGTTGACATCAAGTTCAAGTTATGTTTAGCGTGGCCCTCATGGATGAGCTGATTCAGGCCACCTGCTTCGAGGTGGGGCGGGCGGACCTGAGCTTGACTCGGGTAACAGGGGCCGAGCTCGGTCCGCCGGGACCGGGGGAGGCGCTGTTCGAGGTCGAGCGGTTCGGGTTCTCGGCCAACAACGTCACCTACGCGCTGCTGGGCGAGGCCCTGCGCTACTGGGACCTGTTCCCGGCCGAGCCGGGCTGGGGCCGCATCCCTGTGTGGGGCTACCTGCGCGTCCTGGCCAGCGCGGTCCCGGGCCTGGCGCCCGGGCGCCGGGCGTCCGGCCTTTGCCCCATGGCCACCCACGTGCTGCTGCGCCCGCACCGCACCGGCCAGGCCATGTTCACCGAGAGATCCCCGCACCGGGCGGGCCTGTCCAGCGTGTACAACGTCTACGCCTGGGCCAGCACCGCCCATCCGGCCGGCCCGCCGGAAGACGACGACGTGCTGGTCGTGCTGCGTCCGGTGTTCTGGCTGTCGTTCACCCTGGATGACCACCTGGCGCAGCGCCCGCATCCGGACCAGCCGGTCATCGTGACCAGCGCGTCCAGCAAGGCCGCCCTAGGGCTCGCGCACCTGCTGACCCGGCGGGGCGTGCCGGTGACCGGGCTCACCTCCGCCCGGCACGTTCCCTTCGTGACCCGCTTGGCGGCCTACGACCAGGTCCTCGGCTACGACCAGGTCGGATCGCTGATCGCCGGCCAGGCCACCGTGGTCGACATCGCCGGCGATGCCGCGCTGCGCGACGCGATCGAGCGCCACCTCGGCCACCGCGGCGAGGTCGTGATCGCGGGCGGGACCCACGGCGAGGCCGAGCCCCTGGCGGCGGGGGCGTTCTCCGCCCCGCAGCGCATCCGGGACCGCGCCCGGGAATGGGGCTGGCCGGTGCTCGAGCAGCGTTACCAGGCCGCACTCCGGGGCTTCGCGGCCGGTGCCGCCGCCTGGCTGGATATCCGCCGTCATCACGGCCTGGACGAAGCCGCCCGCGTCTACCGCGAGGTGCGGACCGGCGCGAGCCCGCCGGCCGCGGCCCACGTGGTCGAACTGGCCCTCAGCCGGCCAGCGTGAGCGGGAGCCCGAATCGGGGCAGCGTGCCGGGGTCGAAGCGGGTCAGGGCCGAGATCTGGGTCCCGGACAGGGTGAGCACCATCAGCCCCACGGTGTAGTAGTCGCCCGTCTCCGGATTGCGGACGTAGAACCCGAACGCGGGCTGGCCGTTGGCCCGGACCGGGAGCAGCCGGGCGGTCCAGCCGGGGCGGAACGCCGTGGCCCGCAGGAACGCGGCCGCCAGCTCGCGGCCCTGATACTCCAGTGGCAGGGGCGGCATGGTCAGCCAGACGTCCTGGGCGAGCAAGGCGACGATGCCGTCCACGTCGGCCGACTCGAAGGCCCGGGTCAGCTCGTCCACCAGCCGCTGCTCGGCGGCCGAGCCGGGCCGCGGGGCGGGCTCGCGCGACCGCTGGTGGCGGTCCAGCGCGGCCCTGGCCCGCTTGAGCGCGCTGGTCACCGACTCCTCGGTGACCTCCAGGATGCGGGCCGCCTCGCTGGCGTGGAAGCCCAGCACGTCGCGCAGGATGAGGGCCGCGCGCTGACGGGGCGGCAGTAGCTGCAGGGCGGTGATGAAGGCCAGCGAGATCGATTCCCTGGCCTCGTACCGGGCTTCCGGGCCGGGGGCGCGGTCGGCCAGCCCTTCGAGCAGGACATCGGGGTACGGCTCGAGCCAGAGCAGCTCGCCGAGCCGGGTCGGTTCGGGTGGTTCCAGGTCGGCCGGCGGCGGCGCGCCCACCGGCGGCCGCCGCCGCCCCGCCCGCAGTGCGTCCAGGCACCGGCTGGTGGCCACCCGGTACAGCCAGGTCCGCACCGACGCGCGTCCCTCGAAGGCGGCCAGTCCCTGCCAGGCCGACAGCAAGGTGTCCTGCAGGACGTCCTCGGCGTCGTGCACCGAGCCGAGGAACCGGTAGCAGTACACCTGGAGCTCACGCCGGTACGGGTCGATGAGCTGGGCAAACGCATCCCCGTCTCCGGCCTGGGCCTGAGCCAGCAAGTCCGCCGTCACGACGCACGACCCTTCATCAGCGAGGCCGATACAGACGACGGCGCGCGCGGAAACTGGGCGCCCGCCGCCCGCCCAGTCTCGCGCCTGAGTTGCCGTCTAGATCAGCAGTACCGGAGTTCCACCACCCCGTAAAGGAGAATCCCGATGTCCGCTCCGACCGAAGCACCCGCCGTCGCCGTCGCCCGCGCCCACGTCGAAGCGTGGAGCAACCACGATTTCGACACGGCCCGGCACCTGCTGGCCGATGACGTCGAGGTCACCGCGATCTCGACCAACCCCGCCCTCCCGCAGACCCACCTGACGGGGGCGGGCAGCTATATGGAGGGCCTGACCGCCTACGCCCAGCCCATCGTGCCCGGCAGCGTACGCATCCTGGCCAGCACCGGCGACCAGCACAACGCCCTGCTCACCATGACCATGACCATGGCCGGAGGCCCCTTCGGCCCCGGCGCGACCGCTCCCTGCGCCCGGCTCTACGCCCTGGACGAGAACAACAAGATCAAGACCGAGCAGGTCATCTTCTACGTCGCGCAGGGCTGATCACCGGCAGGGCCAGGGACCCGCGCCATGCCGGTCCCTGGCCCTTATCGGCCCCGCACCTGGTTGACGGTGGTGACGCTGAGCGTAATCATAATTACATGAGTACGCGGCCCGGTGAGCGGCACAGTGATCCGCAGACGGCGGACGCCGCCGGCACAGACCCTGGCGAGGAGCCCGGCGCCGACCCGGGGTCCGATCGCGGCGCCGGCGCCGCGGCCAAGGTGCGCTCCTGGTTCACCGCCAGGCTGCCGGCCGACTGGTTCGCCGCCGCGCCTGACATCCAGGTCGACCGCGAGGAAATCACCATCGTAGGGACGCTGGAGGACCCAGGGTCGGCCGGGGGGTCCGAGGCCGAACGGGCCGCCGCGGCCGAGGGCCGGATCCGCAAGTTCCGCGAGGAAACCCGGAGCCGGCGGATCGAGATCGCGCGGGAGGCGGAGCACCGGTTCCGGCGCAAGGTGTCGTGGGGTGTCACCTGCGGTCCGGTGAGTGAGATGTTCACCACACTCTCGGTCCCGGTCATGACCAGGCTGCGGCAGTCCGAGCGCCGGGTGCTCGACACCCTGGTCGACGCCGGCGTGGCCCGCAGTCGCAGCGACGCGCTGGCCTGGTGCGTCCGGCTCACCGGAGAGAACGCGGACGAGTGGCTGTCCCGCCTGCGCGCGGCGCTGCGGCACGTCGAAGAGGTGCGGGACCAGGGCCCCAGCGCCCACTGACCCGGCCCCGGAACCACCGTCGCGGGGCTGAGCGTTCCATCCGTTGGATACCTTCAGTGCTAGATCATCACGGTGACTAGAGAGGCCGCGGCATGGGATTTCGTGATCTGGCCTACCGGATGTACGAGCGTCGCCTCCAGGCTTCCCTGTCGCCCGGGGCGATCCCGCGCCACGTCGGGGTGATGTGCGACGGGAACCGGCGGTGGGCCAGGTCAGCCGGGTTCCGGGACGTCAGCAGCGGGCACCGCAAGGGCGCGGACAAGATCTTCGAACTGCTCGACTGGTGCCGCGAGACCGGGGTTGAGGTGGTGACCCTGTGGCTGCTGTCCACCGATAACCTGACCCGGCCCGCCAGCGAACTGGTGCCGCTGCTGAAAATCATCGAGGACACCGTGCAGGGCCTGGTCGCCGAGCAGTGGCACGTGAACCCGGTCGGCGCGCTCGACCTGCTGCCGGGGGAGACGGTGCGGGTGCTCAAGGACGCGGGCGAGGCCACCGCCAATAATCCCGGCCTGCTGGTCAACGTGGCCGTCGGCTACGGCGGCCGGCGCGAGATCGCCGACGCGGTGCGCTCGCTGCTGCAGGAGCACGCGACCCGCGGCACCACGATCGAGGAACTGGCCGAGGTGCTCGACGTCGAGCACATCGCCGAGCACCTGTACACGGCCGGCCAGCCCGACCCCGACCTGGTCATCCGGACCTCCGGCGAGCAGCGGCTGGGCGGCTTCCTGCTCTGGCAGAGCACCCACTCGGAGTTCTACTTCTGCGACGCCTACTGGCCCGCCTTCCGCAAGGTTGACTTCTTGCGGGCGTTGCGCTCCTATGCGGCGCGCAACCGCAGGTTCGGCGCGTTATCGCAGGTTAAATCCCTGGAAACGCGTTAGTAACCTGGCGGTGCTTTTGCCGGCTCGCGTTCGCGGGTACCTTCAGTAGTGGTGGACGGCACGGCGCCGTCCGCCGGGAGGGCCCTCGGATCTCCAGGCTTCGCGCTTTGCGTGCAGGCGAGATGAGAAGGGCCGGCGCGGCCCTTCGAGGGCCAGGCCCGGCCCGTCCGACACGTCTGTGTCCTGTCCGGCGCCGGGTTCGTACCTGGCGTCCAGGGAGTCTGCGTGGTCAAATCCAAAGGTCGCCGTACGTATGTACTCGACACCAGCGTCCTGCTCGCCGACCCGGCCGCCATCGCTCGCTTCGATGAGCACAAGGTAGTCCTGCCCGTCGTCGTCATCACCGAGCTGGAAGCCAAGCGTCACCATCCCGAACTCGGCTACTTCGCCCGCCAGGCCCTGCGCCACCTCGATGACCTGCGCGTCGAGCACGGCAGGCTGGACGCGGAGCTGCCGGTCGGCGCGCTCGGCGGCACGGTCCAGGTCGAGCTCAACCATTCCGACGCCTCGGTACTCCCGGCCGGGTTCCGGCTGGGGGACAACGACTCGCGGATCCTGTCGGTGGCCTGCAGCCTGGCCGCCGAGGGCGAGGACGTCGTGCTGGTGAGCAAGGACCTGCCGCTGCGGGTCAAGGCCGCCTCGGTCGGGCTGGCCGCCCAGGAGTACCGGGCCGAACTGCCGGTGGACTCGGGCTGGACCGGGATGACCGAGCTGGAGGTGACCAGCGGTGACATCGAGCAGCTGTACGAATCGGGCACCTTGGATTGCGAGCCCGCCCGCGAGCTGCCCTGCCACACCGGGCTCGTGCTGAGCTCGGCCAACGGC
>Ga0318567_10001209_pt1 | contig 10447 bp, 8 predicted proteins | sample GRESIP088b5f20_FD_203691 | JGI IMG/M metagenome (GOLD analysis project Ga0318567, IMG submission 203691) | Tropical soil microbial communities from Luquillo Experimental Forest, Puerto Rico - GRE.SIPMG.088b5f20 | ecosystem: Environmental > Terrestrial > Soil > Tropical forest > Bulk soil...
GCCCGGAAGTGCCTGTTGATAGTTTTGCATCAGCCTTTCCCACAATGGATTCTTTTCACCCCTGTTCATTTCCTCCCATGCTTCAACAAAGTCTATATGCTCTTCCATTTCACAAATCATGAACAGTCGATTGTCTACATTGTAGATCTCCATTTCTATTCCTACGTTTCGTGTACCGTCCTTAATTTCATTCCATATACCTTCATCAGTGTGATAGTACTTGTACTTTTCAATAAGCTCCGGATCGCTTTTCAGGTCCAGCGCCAGGCAGTACCTCTTTAGTGGACCGTTTTTTTTAAGGGACATATTTTCAAATTTTATTCTGTAGTGATAATATAAACAGCAGTAAATATTGTAGCATGAGTGAACTAAAACTGACACAAAAAACATCTGTGGTCCACCTCTATATAATCCGATGCTAATACTATTTTAATCGACATATCTTGGCGTCTTTTAAAAATCTAAAAGAAGTAACAATGTTGAAATGATTGCTACGTTGACAATAGACAGCACAAACCAATACACTACTATGACTAAGTAGCATACCGAATTCAACAAAAGGAACTAATAAAATAAAGAGATACAAACAGTGTTGTTTCAGCCTTATGACCTCACCCGGCTTTGACTATAATTCAGCGTTTTGAGTAACGCACGATAAATATTGCCTTACAAATCTATTGGCCTTCACAATATGGTCATTAATGGTGTGCTTTGATAATTGAAGTCTCACGTTTATCTCCCGGTAAGACTTATTCTCCAGTTTGCACAAACAAAAGACCATCTTTCTTTTCTTGGGTAGCTTTTCAATGGCCTGATGCAGCAATGGCAAGTAATCCGAGTCGTCTGCTTTTGCATTGATCATTTCAAATTGATCTTCGCCCGCCGTCTCCTGAATATAATGATATAATTTTTTTTCTCTTTTTAATTGTCTTAAAAAATCAATGGCTTTGTTTTGTGCGAGCGTGCACAAATACGGCTTAAAATTTTGTTTGGTAAAGACCAGGTCTCTCTTCATCCAAACTGTGACGAACACTTCCTGTGTTACTTCTTCAGCTTCAGCTTCTGTTCTGATTATTCTTAGTACCTGGTTGTAAATGAACGGGAAATATCGTTCATAAAATTTCCGGAATGATTTCTCATCGCCTTGCATTATCGAATCAAATAAAGCAGAGTCAGTTGGGTCATGTTTTAAAAGCATAGCAACCGTTTTTAGATTTTAAAGCTTCGTTTTTTAGATTACCGGGGAAAATAATCACGCATCATTTCATATAGCACCTATAGAGGCCGGTGCGCTATCTTCCTTTGTACACAAGGTTTTCAAGCGATCAACGTTCTATGACATTTCAAATATAATATACATCCCAATAGCTATTTTATCTTTTTCAGCAAATATTAAAATAGTATCAGTGTTGGATTAGATAGTAGTGGATTAGGGGTTTTTATCGAGCCACCTTTGAGTAGAAGATAGAGACGTGAACATGCTAATTTCTTTCTTCTAATTATCTAAATACAGAACTAACAAATCTATACGAATGATACACGGACACTTGCTTGGCTTATATGAAAAAGCTCTTCCCAAAGAGTGGAGCTGGAAACAAAGATTGCAAACTGCAAAGGAACTTGGGTTTGATTATATGGAGATTTCAATAGATGAAACTGACGACCGCATCAGCCGTTTGTATTGGGACAACTCACGACGGATGGAACTGTTGTTAATGTGCAAAGTTCTTAACATGCCCATACAATCTATGTGTCTCAGCGCCCATCGCAGATTTCCATTTGGCAGCGCTGATAAAAAAACAAGAGAGGTTGCATATGAATTAATGGAACGGGCCATTGAATTTGCAAATGACCTTGGCATCCGCGTAATACAGCTTGCAGGTTACGATGTATATTATGAACCATCTACGCAGGCAAGTATCGAGGGATTCATGGAAGGAATGAAATGGTCAGCTAAACTGGCTGAGCGTTATCAAATAATGCTCGCGATGGAAATAATGGACACGCCATTTATGAATTCAATTACAAAACATCTTGCCTACGAACAACAGGTAAAATCTCCGTGGTACAAAGTTTATCCGGATTTAGGAAATCTTACAGCCTGGGGCAACAATGTTGAAAGTGAACTGGAGAAAGGAATCGACAGTATTGTAGCTGTGCATATAAAAGAAACAAAAGCGGTAACTAAAAATTTCGAAGGGCAATTTAAGTGTGTTGACTTTGGCAACGGAGATGTGGATTTCGTAAAATGCTTTTCAAAATTAGAACAGCTTAATTACAAGGGTCCCTACCTCGTGGAAATGTGGACCAACCCGGAACGAAATGATGTAGACACGATCTCTGAAGCGCTAAGCTTTATACACAAACAATACGACAGTGTAATGAACCCACATGTCAACACGAAATCAGTTACACTTTAATTCACTTCAATAGTTATAAAAGGCATGAAATATTTTATAGGTCTTGATAATGGAGGAACGCTCACTAAAGCGGCATTATATACTTCAACAGGAATAGAGGTTGGCACTTGCTCTGCAGACACGAAGATGATCACACCAAAGCCCGGATTTACTGAACGTGACATGGATGAGATGTGGGAAGCCAATTGCCAGGTGCTTAAAGAACTCCTTATAAAAACAAAAGTAAATCCAGACGATATTGCGGGCATCTCCTGTTGTGGTCATGGCAAAGGTATTTATCTATGGGGAAAAGATAACAAGCCGGCTTATAATGGCATTATCTCTACCGATAACAGGGCGCATGAATATCCTGTAATGTGGGAAGCAGATGGAACCGCGTCAAAAGTATTTTCCATTTCGTATCAAAAAATATTAGCGTGTCAACCCGTTTCATTGCTGGCATGGCTCAGGGACAACGAACCAGAGATCATTCAAAACATACAATGGATTTTTTCCTGCAAAGATTATGTCCGCTTTAAACTAACAGGTGAAGCGTACGGAGAGATAACAGATTTTTCCGGTTGCAATTTTTTAAATCTCACCACCAAACAATACGATGCAAATCTTTTGGAGCTGTTTGGTTTGGACTTTGCTATGGAAATGCTTCCTCCACTTAAAAACTCCACTGACATTTGCGGCTACATTACAGAGGAAGTTGCGCAACTTACAGGACTGAAAACAGGCACTCCTGTTGCCGGTGGCATGTTTGATATTAATGCCTGTGCCATTGCGGTAGACGCTGCTGATGAAGACAGGGTGTGCATGATCGCCGGCACGTGGAGCATAAATGAATATGTACGCAAACAACCTGTAACTGACGGTACGGTTATGATGAACTCCATCTTTTGTATGCCGGAGTACTACCTGATTGAAGAGTGTAGTCCTACCTCTGCAGGCAACAATGAGTGGTTCATCAAAACGCTTTTACCGGAATTGAAAAACCAGGCCATTCAACAGGGCAAATCCGTTTATGAAGATGTAAACGCAATGGTGGCTTCGGTTTCCGTTGAAGAAAATTGCCCTGTCTTTTTACCTTTCTTAATGGCAAGTAATGTGCATCCAAGAGGCAAAGCCTGTTTCGTAGGATTAAGCAATTATCATACGCGTGCACACATTGCACGCGGCGTGTATGAAGGAATTGTTTTTAGTCACAAGCATCACTTTGAAAAGCTTATTGCTACGCGAACAAAGCCTGTAACAGAGATACGCCTGGCTGGTGGTGTGATACATTCTAAACTTTGGGCACAAATGTTTGCCGATGTATTACAATATCCCATCGAAATAATTGATGTAAGAGAAACGGGCACGCTTGGCTGCGCGATGACCGCCGCCGTGGCTACGGGTGAATACCAAAACTTTGAACATGCTGCAAGCAACATGGTGAAGCTTGATTACAGGCTGGAGCCCAATCCCGATGTAGCCGAATTTTATAACAGGAAATATTCATTGTACAAACAGACAGCATTGGCATTAAACGACGTTTGGGATGCCATGCAGAGCTGATGTAAAACCAAATCTAAAATTTTATGCTGGAGAATTTAAAAAAGGATGTATTTGAAGCGAACATGCAACTTCCCCAATATGGGCTGGTAACCTTTACGTGGGGCAACGTTTCAGCGCTGGATGAAGAAACGGAACTTGTCATCATTAAGCCCTCAGGAATACCTTATGAAAGCATGACTGCAGACGATATGGTAGTGTTGAATCTTTCCGGAAAAATCATTGAAGGAAAAAGGAAGCCATCGTCCGATACAGAGACACACCTCGAATTGTACCGGAACTTTAAAAACATAAGAGGAATTGTTCACACCCACTCTCATTGGGCAACGGTTTTTTCACAGGCGGGATTACCGATACCTGCTTTAGGAACCACTCACGCGGACTATTTCTCTGATGAAATTCCGGTTACAAGAAAAATGACCTCAGCAGAAATCAGCGGCGCCTATGAGCTGGAAACGGGCAAAGTGATCGTAGAACGATTTAATGATTTAGATCCTGATCATATCCCCGGTGTGCTGGTTCATTCGCATGGTCCTTTTACCTGGGGTAAAGATGCTTTTGATGCGGTGCACAATGCGGTGGTTTTGGAAACTGTTGCGCAAATGGCATTCAACACCAAAACGCTCACCGGAAACACGGTGCCACCAATGCAAACGGACCTGCTCAACAAGCATTTTTACCGGAAGCACGGAAAGAATGCCTACTACGGTCAATAAAAAAACCGTATAATTTTCGATGCATAAAATGTTCAGTTGTCATTGCCTGGAAATGTCCATTTGAAATAAATAAAGAAGTTGATTATTTGTTGGATTCTTTTACGGCGAGAATCGATTTCAACTCTACATTTGTTAAGTTCGATTTTAAAAATTTGATTTCACTTGCCACTTGAATAAATAAAATCTTAAAAACAATCTTGATGAAACCTTACATTGTATTAGTATGCTTTGTTGCAGCCGGGGGAGGATTTTTATTTGGGTTTGATACCTCAGTAATTTCCGGTGTAATAGAATACCTTGTTCCTAAATTCGGTTTGAATGAAATTGAAAAAGGCTGGGCCGTTGCGTGCATCCTGGTTGGTTGCATGGCCGGAAGTGCCCTCTCTGGCTCTGTAAGCATGAAGTACGGACGAAAAAAAGCGCTGATGTATTCGGCTATTATTTTTCTTCTTTCATCATTGGGTTGCGCATTCGCAGGCACACTTCCCATCTTTATCGCGAGCCGCATTATAGCCGGTGTTTCAGTGGGAGCCGCTTCTACCTTAACGCCTGTTTATATTGCTGAAATTTCTCCCGCTAACCACAGGGGGAAATTATTAACCATCAATTTAATAGCAATTGTAATCGGGCAAACTGCTGCCTTTTTTTCTAACTATTTTTTACGCGATATTGGCGGCGCAGAAAATTGGCGGTGGATGATTGGCGTAATGGCCATTCCTTCTACTTTGTTTTTTGTGTTTCTATTCCTCGTTCCGGAAAGTCCGCGCTGGTTGGTTGAAGTAAAAAAAGATGAAGACGCTTTGCGTGTACTGGAAAAATTAACTTCAGCATCTGAGGCGCAAACAGTGATGACGGAAATTAAAGATTCAGTGAGACATACGGACAAAGCAAAACTCTCTGAATTGTTCAAAGGCGTGATCTTTAAAATTTTGATCGTTGGTTGTTTGTTATCAATATTCCAGCAGATCACGGGCATTAACATCATCATGTATTTTGCGCCTTCCATTTTTAAACAGGCAAATTTTGCACAAAGCTCTGCCCTGCTGCAAACTGCTTTGATAGGCGTCGTATATCTCGTATCATCGCTTGTGGCATTTTTGTTTGTAGACAAAGTTGGCAGAAAACCCTTGATGATCATCGGTTCCATCTGCATGGGCCTTTCGCTGATATTGCTGGCATTCGCTTTTCGCACCCACGCACCGGGATATACGATCATGATGTGCATCATGGGTTTCATCGCTTCTTTTGGTTTCTCACTGGGGCCAGTGGTGTGGGTACTTATTCCTGAAATTTTTCCTAACCATTATCGCAGCGAAGGTGTGGCAGCTTCAGTATTTGTTATGTGGGTGGCCAACTTTTTGGTTACTGTCACCTTTCCTTTCCTCCTGAAAACACTTGAAGGAAATGCGTTTTTCATCTACGGTTTCATGTGTGTGTTGTGCATTATTTTTTCAACGATGATGCTAAGAGAAACAAAAGGAAAAACACTCGAAGAGTTGGAAACTTTGTATGACGACAATTATTCACTCGAAACAGTTAATGCGAAATAATTGTATCGTTTGTTTGTAATAAAATGTACCGGGCGGTAATTGCCGGTACATTTCACCATTGCACTTTCCCGAAAAAACAAAACGAAAATTTGCAAAACATTACCCGCAAGACCTTTCTATTTCACAAGTCATCACCTACCCAAACATTTTACGAAAAAACAGAACTGTTTCTACATGACATTTTCATTTCCCAAGCTCACAAATAAAAAGCTTTACCGTCGCATTGTTCCATGTTGTGTTTTAATAAGCTCGGCATTCATTTCATTATCGTGTAAGGCCCAGGAACAAAGTAGCCAACAAGCCAAGTCATCAATCAAAGTAACCGTTACAGATGCACCCGGCTTTTTGATCCCAACAAATTTTACCGGCTTAAGTTTTGAGGCCGACGCCATTGCGTTCAATCATCGTGGCGCAAAAGGATATTTCTTTTCTCCTTCAAATAAACAACTGGTAAACCTGTTCAGGAACGTGGGCATACGCAACCTGCGCATGGGCGGAGGCACTGTGGATATGCATCCCGAGCAAGGCGCTTACAATCAAATTGCGATTGATAGTCTTTTTGCTTTTGCTAAAGTGGTAGGAATAAAAGTTATTTATTCACTACCGATGCTTAATGCGAGCGATTCGATGGATGCTGTTACTGCCAAATATATCTGGACGCATTACAAAGATGATCTTGAATGTTTTTCAATAGGCAATGAACCCAATTGTCCGCCGTACAGGGATGCAAAAGTTGGCGCCATAAAATCGTATGAAGAATACTTACCCATCTGGAGAAAGTTTGCTGCCACCATCGTAAAAGCCGTTCCTGGAGCCAAATTCACCGGACCAGATGCCGGTGGATGGAACTGGACGGAAGAGTTTGCAAGAGATGAAAAACCCTCGGGACTGATCACCATTATAACCCACCACCAATATCCCGGAGGTAAACCGGAAATTATGAAAGATGGCAAACCCGCGCCAATGCCTACACAGGTGGCCATTGACAATATGCTGTCGGCCCAGTGGCTAACGGGCGAGTACAAATTCATTTACGAACATACAGACCCCAAGGTTGCCCCTTATGGATTTCTTTGTCGCTTAACAGAAGCTAATGATTATTTAGGAGGCATAGCAGGCGCCAGCAACGCCATGTCATCAACGCTTTGGGCGCTTGACTACATGCATTGGCAAGCGGACCGTGAGCTTTGCGGAATTAATTTTCACAACAACCAATGGTTAAAAACGTGCACGATATATTTGGGGCAAAACGGAGAAGTTCTGGCGAATCCAAAAGGCTATGCCATCAGGGCCTTTGACCTGATCGCGGGCAGCAGGGTAGAACCACTAACGATGGCTAATCCAACAAACGCAAATGTTACAGCGTATGCTTCGAAAGGTGATGGCTATCTTTATGTAACGCTCATCAATAAAGAGCATGGCGCCAACGCACACGCTGCAAATGTGTCAATCGCTGCAGGTTTTACAAAAGGAAAAGCGTCGGCAATGTATCTCACCGCTCCCAATAACGACCCCGGAGCAATGACTGGCATTACACTTGGTGGCGATGCAATTACAAATACCGATACGCCATGGAAGGGCAAGTGGACAAACACGGGAGAACAAAAGAACGGTGAATACAACATAGACGTGGCGCCTGCTTCAGCGGTAGTAGTAAGGATACCGGTTCCATTGGCGTCGAAATTAAAATCACACAGATAAGCGCAACGGATGTTTTCAAAACACTCGCTAAGGCAACAATCATTGTAAAAAAAATTTCTCAGGGAAAATGCGACGCAAAACTGCAGGCTTATTGTTTTTATTGTTCTTATGTTTCCAGCAAACTCATGCGATTGATTTTACGGGAGCAAAATGGATATCGATAGATGAAGGATCTATGAGACCCAATCAATGGATATGCTTTCGAAAAAATTTTGTGTTGAAAGAGAACGAAAGCGCTGCACAATTTTACATTGCTGTTGACTCTAAATACTGGCTTTGGGTAAATGGCAAAATGGTTGTTTTTGAAGGAGAACTTAAGCGCGGACCGAACCCGCAGGATACTTATTACGATAAAGTAGACATCTCCTCTTATTTGCAAAAAGGCAACAACACGATAGCAGTTTTGATGTGGTACTGGGGACGCGATGGCTTTTGTCATAAGAACAGTGGTAAAGCGGGTTTGCTGGCAAAGCTGGAGCTAAAGGACCAACAAATATCATCAGATGAATCGTGGAAAATTAAAGTACATCCTGCATATGAAGAATCGCTGCCACCCTACCCCAATCCTCGTTTGCCGGAATTCAATATTCATTTTGATGCACGCAAAGACATTTCCGGATGGGAACAAAACAACTTTGATGATGCAGTTTGGAACAATGCAAAAGTATTAGGAACATATCCATGCGCACCATGGAACATGCTCATTGAAAGACCCATACCCAACTGGTACGACAGCGGCATTGTGCCTTACGACTCGGTTACTTACATAACAACAGAGCCGGATAAAATAATTATCAAAGCAAAGCTTCCACGTAACATTTCCATTACACCTTACATCAAATTAAAATCGCCCGACGGAAATTTTATCGATATAAGAACCGACAACTACAAGGGCGGCAGCGAATACAATGTTCGTGCAGAGTATGTAACGAAGAACGGAGAGCAGGAGTTTGAAGCATACAACTATGTGAACGGTCACAACGTGATATACACTTTACCAAAAGGTGTTGAAGTTGTTTCTGTGGGTTATCGCGAAACGCGCTACAACACGCAGTATATTGGCAAGTTTGAATGCAGTGATAATTTCTACAACAAGCTTTGGATAAAAGCGTTGAACACCATGAACCTGAATATGCGTGATGCTATCCAGGACGCGGATCGTGAACGGTCGCAATGGTGGGGAGATGCGGTAATTGTTTCAGGAGAAATTTTTTACAGCTGTGACAGCAACGGAACAAAGCTCATCAATAAGGCCATTCGTAATTTGGTGGACTGGCAAAAATCTAACTACGTTTTATATTCCCCTGTTCCTACCGGCAAATGCTACAAAGAGCTGCCGGGGCAAATGCTGGCGGCTGTTGGCAAATTTGGTTTTTGGAACTACTACATGTATTCCGGTGACAGTGCCACCATACGGTATGTCTATCCGGCGGTAAAAAATTATTTGTCTCTGTGGACGCTCGACAGCACAGGACTGTTGAATCACAGGCAAGGTGATTGGGATTGGTACGACTGGGGCAACAATATTGATATACCGGTGATGGAAAATGCGTGGTATAGTTTGGCCCTGCAAGGCGCGTACAACATGGCATTGCTACTACATCACAAAGACGACGCGTTGGAGTATGCCCAAAAAATGCGCCTGATAAAAAAAGCGGTGAATGCCTCTTATTGGAACGGAGGTGAATACAGAAGTCCGGCCTATACTGGCAACACAGATGACAGGGCCAACGGACTTGCTGCGTTGGCGGGTTTTGCAGATGCAGAAAAATGGAAATCCGTTCAACACTTCTTAAAGGGTTATGCAAATGCAGGGCCTTACATGGAGAAGTATATTTTGGAATCAATCTTTCAAAGCGGAGATATAAATTTTGCGCTTGAGAGAATGAAGAAAAGGTATGCATACATGGTAAACCACGAGTACACCACACTTTGGGAAGATTGGAACATCGGTGGCTCGGGCGGTGGAAGCATCAATCACGGATGGGCAGGTGGGCCACTCACTCTCTTGTCTCAATATGTGGCGGGGGTTCAGCCAACTGAACAAGGATGGAAATCGTTTATCATTAAACCACAGTTAGGATCGCTGAAATGGGTCAACTGCGCGGTTCCCGCAAACAAAGGCGTGATCAATGTTAGCGTTAAGAAATCAGAAAATGCGTTTGAATTACATACCGGCAACAATCTAAAATGTGATTACGTTGTAGCAATTCCAAGAAGCCGGAAAGTTCAACAAGTAACGATCAACAATAAAAAATATACTGAAGCCGCATTTACAAGCCTGCATACAAAAGAAATATCATTTCAAAAATCCGATGATCGCTTTTGGTATTTGAAAACCAATTTGCAGGAGTTGACCATTAGCTTGAAGTAGCTAACCAGTAATTCAATACCGTCTATTTAAGCTGTTTGAAAAATAGCAAGAAGAATGCTTGTCATCCCGGGTGCCAAATCTGCTGCACAGCAAAAATCTATGAATAACAGAGAGTCTTGTCCCCGCAACTACTCGACAGCCGCTTAG
>Ga0318567_10001211_pt1 | contig 10438 bp, 4 predicted proteins | sample GRESIP088b5f20_FD_203691 | JGI IMG/M metagenome (GOLD analysis project Ga0318567, IMG submission 203691) | Tropical soil microbial communities from Luquillo Experimental Forest, Puerto Rico - GRE.SIPMG.088b5f20 | ecosystem: Environmental > Terrestrial > Soil > Tropical forest > Bulk soil...
TCTCGGTCGAGTGCGAGACATACGCGACCCAGCAGCGCGGCGGTCTCGGCGGTATCGGCGTCGAGACCCATGCGACGAAAGCCGTTGCAGGCCTGGCGCAGATGCGGCTCGGCCGCGGCGGGATCGTCGACGACGAGCTCGACAATGCCGGCGAATTGCTCGACCTCAAGAAGGGCATGGCGCATGCCGAGCTCGGTGACCGTGCGCCGGGCCGAGTCGATCATCCGCCGGGCCGCGGCGGCGCGGCCGCGGAAGGCTTCCAACACGGCCTGGCACCGCGTCGACGTCGCCTCGACAGCGGGGGAGTCGGTCGTGATTCGGAGTAGCCGCACGACGTCAAGACACCGCCCGCCCGCGCGCGGAACGGGGTTGGGGCCCCACAGCGCCGCAAGAGGCGCGCTCGCCAACACCGCGTTGACACTGCGGGGTTCACGCGCGCGCCGCGCCGCCGTGAGAGCGTCGTCCAGGGCGACCTCGCAGTCACCGATTCTCCCGAGGCGGCCGCGGCACATCGCCCGAACCGTGTGGGCCTTGGCTTCCCCTGCGGCATCGTCCAACCCGGCCAGCTTTTCGGCCGCCACGCCCAGCGCGGCTTCGACCTCGTCCAATCGCTCGGGATGGATCAGCATCGACAGCTGGCCGTCGAAGCACGTCGCCCATGCGGCCAGCCGCGGCGAATGGACCGTCGCTTCCCGCAATTGCGAGACAGCGCCCGCCGCCGAAGCCACGTCACCCGCGGCGAGGAGAGCCTCGCAGCGTGCGATCAGTAGCTCGGCGGCCTGGTCGTCGCGGTCGGGGAGCTCGTCGTCAAGCTCCTCGAGCGCGTGCAGGGCGCGATCGTAAAGGTCGGCGGCGCCTTCGTAGGCGAGACGGGTCATCGCCTGGTCCGCCGCGCGCCGGCAGTACTCGGCGGCCTTGGCCGCGTTCCCCGCCCAGGCGCATTCGAAGTAGTGGTACGCCAGTTCAGCGAGCAGTTCGTCGTCGGTGCCGGGCTCGCTCTCCAGCGTCGTGGCGATGCGCTGATGCAGCCGCATGCGGCGCATGGACGGCAGCTCGGCGAGCAGCGACTGTCGGACGATGGCGTGGTTGAACCGGTAGCAACCGCCGGGCTCCTCGATGACGATGCCGGCCTTGCACGCCTCGTCGAACGCGTCCACGAGTTCGTCCCCGACCACGCGCTCGACCAGTTCCAAGGCAAACCGGCTGCCGACGACCGCAGCCGCGGCAAGGGCCTTGTTCGTCTCCGGCGCCAGCCGCGTAAGGCGGCGAGTCACCGCCTCGCGAACCCCCTGTGGCAGGGTGCTCTGATTCCACCGGCCGCCACTTTCATCGACATGGCGCAGGGCCTCAATGAGGAAGAACGGGTTGCCGCCCGTGACCGACGCCAACGCCCGGGCCAGCTCTTGGTCGTCGTAGCCGGCCTCGGCGACATACGCGGTCACGTCGTCCTCGTCGAGGCCGCTGAGCTGAAGGCGGTCAGCGGTGCCGTCACGGTGAAGGTCTGCGAGCATCGCCGCGAGCGGGTGGGAGCGGTCGAGGTCGGTGCTGCGATATGTGCCGACGATCTGCACGCGGGCATGCTCGCTTAGGCGCAGCAGGTGCCGTAACAAAAGCAGGGTGGGTTTGGCCGCCCAGTGCAGGTCATCGAGTATCAGGACGACGGGCGCGCTCGCGGAGGCGACTCCGAACAGCGCAACGACGGCGTCGAACAGTGCGTAGCGTTCGGTGTCCGGGTCGGCGCGGGTCGGCGGGGCCAGATCGGGTAGGAGGTCGGTCAGCCCGGGAACCAGTGCGAGGAGTCCTTCCACGCCGCGCAGCCCCCGCAGCCCACTGGCACCGAGGCACGGCACCAGTGCACGCAGGGCCTCGGCGAACGGCTGGTATGGCGCACCGAGGTCCTCGTCGCAGCGGCCGTAAATCACGAGGGCGCCCTGGTCGTAGGCCTGCCGGGACCATTCGCCGGCCAGACGCGTCTTCCCGACGCCCGGTTCGCCGGCGATCAGCATCGCGTTCGTGGTACCGGCCAGCGCGCCCTGCCACGCGGAAAAAAGCCGCTCGAGTTCGCGCCCGCGCCCGACGAACGGCCCGGGGCCCCCCAGCACCGCGGGCAGGCTCGGACGCTCAATAAGGGCAGTAGTAGAAACGGCCTGACTATCGTCGTCGGCGGCTAACAGTCGGAGCTCGAAAACGTGCTCCGGGCGCGCGAGGTTACGCAGCTCGCGCATCCCGAGGTCGGTGAGCACAACGTCGTCGCGCAGTGAATCAATGACGAGCTCGGCAGTCGCACCCGAGCACAGGATCTGGCCACCTTCGGCCAGCGACCGCAGGCGGGCGGCGCGGTTGACCGCCCGACCGAAGTAGTCACCGTCGCGGAGCTCGACCTCCCCGGTGTGCAATGCCACGCGGATACGCATGGGCTGCCGCAGCGCCCAGGGCTCGTGGACGATCGCTTCTTGCAGCTCGATAGCGGCGGCCGCAGCCGCCGACGGCCGCTCGAAGACCGAGAACGTGGCATCGCCCTCGCCGCGCGTTTTGATCAGCCGCCCTCCTTGTGACGTGACCACCTGTTCGACGAGCTCGTCGTGTCGTGCGAGCGCGATCGCCATGGCGCCGGCGTCCGCCTCCCAGGCGGCCGTCGACCCCTCGATGTCGGTCAGCAGGAAGGTCACGGCCCGAGTCACCGCCGAAAGCTGTTGTGCCACAGGAATTTCCAGTGCGGCATCCTGTGCGACGATCGCGGCCTCGAGCCGGCGAAGGTCCGGCCCGGGATCGACTCCCAGTTCATCGGCGAGCAGAGCGCGCGCCCGCTGGTAGGCGGCCAGGGCTTCACCCTGCCTGCCGGCACGGTAGAGGGCGAGCATCAGCTGGCCCCATCGCCTTTCGCGTAGCGGCGCCTCGGCCACCGCCGCCTCGAGCTCGCCGATGATCTCCGCGGCGCGGCCCGTTGCGAGCAGCGCATCGGCCCGATCCTCAACCAGCGCGCTATGGCCCTCATTCCACCGCGTCTTTTCGGACGTTCCCCGCCGGCCGTCGGGTAGTTCGGGGATTCCACGCCAGAGGGCAAGGGCCTCCTCGAAGCGAGCCAACGCGTGGCTGGTGTCGCCGGCGGCAGCGGCATCGCGTCCCCGCCGGGCGGCCGATTTGTAACGCGAGGCATCGACGTCGCTGTCGGCGAGTGTCCAACCCGCTCCCTGCGTCAAGACAAAGCCGTCACCCAGTGCGCGGCGCAGCGACGAGATATGGGTCTGCAGCGCCTTGTCGGCGGTGCGCGGCGGATCGTCGCCCCAGAGCAGCTCGACGAGCGTGCCGGCCGACACCACGGAACCGCTGTGCAGCCCCAGCATCGTGAGGATGGCACGCGGTTTGGCGCCCGGGATTGTGACGGGCGCTCCGCCTTGCCGGACCTGGAGCGGTCCCAAAACCCGCAGTTCCACCGCTTGAAGCGTAGTCACGTCCACGATCGTCCGTAAGTGGATTCAACGCGCGGTCAAGGTCGAGTAAAGGCCGTTTTGTTAGGCCGAGCGTCGACTTGTTGCGCGATTCCGCCCGAATCGGCCCAACAAGTCGACGCTCGTGGCGCGGCAATTTTTGAGTCGTGTCGGAATTCGGTAAGAGGCGCCGCCAGAAAATTCTTCTCGAAAAGTTGTCCGGTTCGGCACCGGTTTGTGCTCCTACCCGTGAGCGCGGTCCACACGGGGCCGCCACCGAAACGAATTTGGGAGAGATCATGAGCACGAATCGCACCACTCTGGCGCTGCGCCGGCAGAGCCTCCGGACGCTGACGGCCGACGAGCTGCGCATCGCGCACGGTGGTCAGGCCAACGCCAACGGCACCGTCACCTCGGCCCCGCCCACCACCGGTACCACCATCAAGGGCGGTACCTGCATCCCCACCAGGACCACCGTTCGGCCCACCCAAACGAAGCACCCGTGAATTGCGATTGCATGACGCGATCGCCCGACTCAAATACCGATCTGGCCGCCCGGCAACGCAGCGGCAACAATGTGGGTCGGGCTATCTCACCCGTGAGGAGAATCCCGTGACAGCGGATGACGACATCAGTTACGAGTCGGTTTTTCGCGAGCGTTGGCGAGACCGCCAGTCGGCGGGTGCCCGACCGGGTGAGCTCATCAAGCAGCCGGGGTGGATCGACGCCGGGCTAGTCGCGCTGGTCGTCTTGTTGGTCGCGGGCCTTATCGCCGCCGGCACGATGACCATCACACGGATGCAGGCGTTGCCGGCGGTGGTGCAGGGGGCGTCGGTGACCGCGGCCCGCGGCGAGGCGTCGCCCGCACCGGGCAGTGTCGTGCAATACCGTGACGCGTCCGGTACCACCTTCGGCGCGACCGTCGTCGAGGTGACCGCGACCGAGGTAACCGCACGGCTGGACCAGCCCGGCCCGGCGTCGACGGGCGAGCTGCTCGTCCCGGCCGATCGTCAACGCTTGATCACCGTTCTGCTGCCGAGGCTGCGGTGATGCGCCGGCGCGCGATCCCTTATATCGCGCAGGCCGAGATGGCTGACTGCGGTGCCGCCGCGCTGGCCATGGCGCTGGGCTATCACGGACGCCACGTTTCGCTGGCCGAGATGCACGAGGCCACCGGCACGGGGCGTGACGGCGTCGACGCCCTGCGGCTCGCCGAAGCCGCGTCGTCCTATGGACTGCGCGCCCGGGGGGTAGCCACCGAGCTCGATGATCTGCGCGTGCTACCCCGCGGCACCGTCTTACATTGGGGCGCAGCGCATTTCGTCGTGCTGGACTCGGCATCGCGGCGCGGTGTCACCGTGGTGGATCCCGCCGCAGGCCGCTACCGGATCGGATGGCAGGCCGTCGACGATCTCTACAGCGGGGTCGCGATCATGTTGGAGCCCACCGACACGTTCGCGGCGGGCGGGCGACGGGTGCCGGGTGCGCTGCACCATGCTCGCCGAATGTTGGTTCACTCCAGTGGAATCGGCAAGGTGCTGGCCACTTCGGTGGTGGTGCGGCTGATGGTGCTGGCGGTGCCCGTGCTCACAGGGGTGATCGTGGACCGGGTCGTACCCGCCAATGACTCGCACCTGCTCAAAGTCCTTGCCGCGGTGATGGTTGCGTTGATCGGCTACTCGATGGTCGCCACCTTCCTGCGGGCTCATCTGCTCCTGCGGCTGCGCAGCCGGCTGGACGTCAACATGACACTGGGTTTTCTCGAACACCTGGTGGACCTGCCTTACGCGTTCTTCCTCAAACGCTCATCGGGGGATCTGATGATGCGGCTGCGCAGCAACGCCACGGTCCGCGAGATCCTGACAAGCGGGACCATCGCCGCGCTGCTCGACGGCGTCCTGGCCACTTTGTACTTGGTCGCAATATTCGTGCTGTCGCCGCTTTTGGGATTCCTCGTCACGGTACTGGCCGCGGCCCAGGTCACCGTTTTGCTGCTGGCGCGGCGCCGCAACATACATCTCATGGGCGAGTCGCTGGCCACCGAAGCCAAGTCGCAGTCCTACGCCTACGAGATGTTCTCCGCGGTGGAAACTCTCAAGGCCGCAGGCGCGGAGCGCCGCGCGGTGTCGCACTGGACGAACTTGTTCGTTGCCGAACTGAACGTTTCGCTGCGCCGCGGGCGTCTTTCGGCGGCGGTGGAGACGGCGATGCACGGGATGGCGCTGCTATCGCCGATTGCGGTGCTTTTGGTCGGCGCGCACCTGGTGGGCAGCGGCCAGCTTTCGTTGGGCACCATGCTCGCGCTCGCCGCGCTGTCTACCGCGTTCCTGGAACCGCTTGCGACTCTTGTCGCGACCGCCCTGCAGGTCCAACTGCTCGGCAGCTACCTCGCCCGCCTCGACGACGTCCTCAGCACCCCGACCGAGACCGCCGGTCGCGAACTCCGGCACGCACCCCAGCTAAATGGCGCGGTACGCGCGGAACAGCTCACTTTCCAATACACCAGTCACGGGCCGCCCGCCATCGACCGCGTCGATCTCGAGGTGAGCCCCGGGCAGGTTCTGGCCATCGTCGGGCGCTCCGGCTCGGGCAAGTCGACCCTGGGCCGGCTGCTGCTGGGTCTTTACCAACCCTCGTCGGGACGTGTCGTGCTCGACGGGATCGACCTGGCCAGCCTGCACCCGCGCAGCGTCCGCTCCCAGATCGGCGTGGTCACCCAGGACCCCTACATCTTCGGGTTGTCGATCCGCGACAACCTCGCTCTCGGCGACCCCGGCCTGGCGATGGACCGGCTCCAGACCGCCGCCGAACTCGCTTGCGTCGCCGACGACATCGACGCGATGCCGATGGGATGGGACACCCAGCTTGTCGATGCGGGTGCCTCACTGTCGGGTGGTCAACGCCAACGTCTGGCGCTCGCCCGCGCGCTTGCGCCCCAGCCACGGATCCTGCTGCTCGACGAGGCCACCAGCAACCTCGACACCGTCACCGAGGCCAAGGTCCACGCCAACATCGCCCAACTCGGCTGCACCGTCATCATGATCGCGCATCGCCTCGCCACCGTGATCGACGCCGACCGCATCGTGGTGATGGACGCCGGTCGTGTCGTCGAAGTCGGTTGCCACCGTGAGCTTTTGGCCGCCAGCGGGCATTACGCACAACTGGTCGCCGGACAACTCGTCAGCCACACCCCGCGGTAGGAGTCAGGATGGGAACGACGCTGAGCCCAAGTGGTTTCTTCGTGCTGCGCGCCCCGCTGCTGCCGCTGGAGGAATTGGATCGTCTGCGCGCCGATCCCACGTACTGGCTCGGGTTGTCAGGGCGACCGGAAGTTCGTGAGGCGCTGCACCTGGCCTCGCCCGGCCTGATGCGCCGTCTGGCGGCAGGCAATCCGGATGACCGGGTGGCCGCATCCGTGACTGCCTACCTAGTGCGGATGTGTACCCGCGCAACCCCTTTCGGCTTGTTCGCCGGCTGCTCGCTGGGCGAGGTGGGCGAGGCCACCGCGTTAGCGGTCGACGGTCCGGAGGGCACCGCGCGGCACAGCCGACCCGACACCGAGGTGCTGGCGACGCTGGTGGATCGCCTGCTGGCGGACCCGTCCACGCGCCCGGCGATGGCGGTGGAGCCCAACTCCAGTCGCTACCACGCGGCCGGCGCCATGCGCATCATCGAAAGCCGTGTGCGAGAAGGCCGTCGCAGCCATCACCTCGTCGTGATCGAGGACGATGCGCCCCTGCGCTGCGCTCTGGATGCGGCCTCGGGTGGTTGCGCCGTCGAGCAGGTCGTCGATGCGGTCAAGTCCCACGCGGGCGTCGAGCGCGACGAGGCCCGCGACTACGTGGACGCCATGATCGATGCCAAGGTGCTCACCGCGGTGGCCGAGCCGGCGGTGACGGGCCCAGAACCGTTGGCGCACGTGGTCTCATCTCTCGGCGGCCAGGGTTTGGCCGCGCCATCGGAGGCGCTGGGTCGGGTATCCGACGAGCTCGCCGGGCTGGACGCCGCCGGGCTGGGCAACCCTCCCGAGGCGTACGACCCGGTGACCAAAACTCTGCTCGAACTGGTCGGTGAGAGTGACGACGCACGGCTGGTCCAAGTGGACCTGCACCGCGCCGGGTCGGGTCTGACGCTCGGGCCTGACACCCTTGCGCTGCTCACGGAGGCGGTGGATCTGCTGCACCGCGTTTCCCCGAGTTACGAGGATCCCGTGCTACGTCGTTTCAAAGCCGACTTCGGGGCCCGCTACGAGGACCGCGAGGTTCCCCTGATGGAGGCCCTCGACGAGGAGATGGGCATCGGGTTCGACCGGTCGACCCATCCGGCCGCCGACGAGTCGCCACTGCTGGCCGGCATCGACCTCGGCGGCGGCTACGGGAACTCGGTGTTCACCGCGCGCGACGCGGCCCTGCTCGACATGTTGATGCGCGCCCGCGAGAATGGCGCGAAAACCCTTGAGCTCGACAAGGATTCAGTCGCCCGTCTCGCAACCGCGACGCCATTGCCATTGCCCGACGCGCTGGCCGTCTTCGCCAGTGTGCTTGACGATGGCGTTGAGATCCACAGCATCAGCGGTCCGTCGGGCGCGGAGCTTCTCGGGCGGTTCTGTCACGGCGATTCCCGATTGCACGAAGCCGTTCGCGCGCACCTGCGCGCCGAGGAAGCCCATGCGCCCGGTGCGGTGTTCGCCGAGCTCATTCACTTGCCGGAAGGACGTGTCGGCAACATCCTGGCCCGGCCGGTGCTGCGCGACTACGAACTGGTTCTCCTGGGACGGTCGGGGGCGCCCGCGAATCGCCAACTCAGCGTGGACGAGCTGACCTTGCGGCTCGAGGGTGAGCGGCTCGTGCTTTACAGCCCTCGGCTGGGTGCCGAAGTCCGGCCGCGGCTGACGACCGCGCACAATCCGGCGTGGCGTGGCTTCGGGGTGTACCGGTTCCTGGCGGCGCTGCAAAGCGACGGGGTGACCGGCGGGCTCGCTTGGGACTGGGGCGCGTTGGCGGCCGCGCCGACCCTGCCGCGCGTCACCTCCGGGCGACTGGTGCTCGCCCGGGCCCGCTGGCAGCTGTCGGCCGCCGAGCTGAAAACGGTCACTGGAGCCGACGCGGCGGCCGGGTGGGCGGCCCTGCGCCGCGACCGCGGATTGCCCGCCGAGCTGCTGATCGCGGACGGCGATAACCGGCTTTACGTCGACACCGCCAGCGCCGCGCTGGTCGCCGCTGCGACAAAGGTGTTGCGGGGTCGGTCCGCGGCCGTCGTCGAGGAGGTGCTGCCCTCCGGGGTCGCCGCGGGGCCGCAGGGCCGCTTCGCCCACGAACTCATCGTGCCGTTCATCCGCAGCGGCGATCCCGAACCGGCCCCGGCGCCGTTCCGGGCACCCCGGGTGCGGCGCACCTTCGCCCCCGGCAGCGAGTGGCTGTACCTGAAGGCCTATACCGGTACCGCATCCGCGGACCTCATCCTCACCGACGCCGTCGGCCCCGTCATCGATCAGCTGCGCGACGCGGGCGTGGTCGACCACTGGTTCTTCCTGCGCTACGCCGATCCCGAGCATCATCTGCGGCTCCGGTTGCATGGTGAGCCGGCCGCGCTGCGCGAACACGCGCTACCCGCACTGACCGATGCGCTGGCCGACCGCCTCGGCGACGGGACGTTATCGAAAGTCGCGGTCGACACATACGACCGCGAAATCGAGCGCTACGGCGGTGACGCCGGCATCGAGCTCGCCGAGCTCATCCACGGCGCCGACAGTGAAGCGGTGCTGAAAGTGTTGGGCATGCTCGACGGTGACGACGGGCCCGAGGCCCGCTGGAAGCTCTGCATGTACGCCACCGACCGTCTGCTCGCCGACGCCGGGCTCGACCTGCAGCAGCGTCGCGACTGGGCCAAGAGCGGCGCGGCGGGCTACCGACCCGAGTACCCCAACGCACCCAACCTCGAAGCCGGCGTCGGGCTGCGCTGGCGCGACGAGCGCGCCGACCTCACCGCGCTGCTCGACGACACCACCGAGCATCCCTACGAACCCGCGCGCCAGGTGTTTCGGCAGCGATCAGAAGTTCTCGCGCCCCTGCTCGGCGAGCTGGCGGAGCGGTCCGGGCGGGGCGAGCTGACCCAGTCCTTCTCGTCGCTGCTGCATAGCTTCGATCACCTGCACGCCGTCCGGTTGCTGCGTTCGGCCGCGCGCACACATGAGCTCATCCTCCTGGGCTTCCTGGACCGCCACTACGCCAGCCAGATTGCACGGGCGCCCCGTCCCAAGGTTGCCGGGTCCTAGCCCGAAAAAGTTCTTCAAAAAAGTGTCCGATTTCGGGGCGGTTGGTGCTCCTACCTATGAGCGCGGCCCACACGGGGCCTCGATGACAACAATCTAAAGGGGACAAGCATGTCCATGACAACCAAACAGAAAACGGCATTTACCGCCTGGGCAACGGCGACAGCCGCACTTGGCCTGCTCACGGGCCCCGCGCTTGCGCAGGCGACCCCAGTGATCCCCCTCGGCGTCGGCTGCACCCAGTATCAATTCACTGGGAATTTTGCACTCAATCAGCCCAACGGCTTCAGCGTGTCGTTCATCTCGACCGGGCAAGCTGCGTCGGGACAGGCTGCCGCCACGCCCGTGGGCGGGCATGTTGCGCTGGGCACCGGGACCGTCAGTGGCGGCATCCAGGGTCGCTCAATCGACTTCACCATACATTGGAGCGGTGCGACAGGACGCTACGCGGGCTATGTGAGTGACGACGGCTTCGTGCACGACGGATTCACCTATGACGAGAAGGATCCCTTTTCGACCGCGGGCTGGAACTCCACAGTTCCGCTCGGGTGTGTCACGCCCGCGGCTCCCGCACCACAACCGGCTCGCCCACCCGCGACTCCACTACCCGGTACCGACCCGAAGCCCAACCACCCGGTTCCCGTAACAGCGCCGCCGACTCCACTACCCGGTACCGACCCGAAGCCCAACCACCCGGTTCCCGTAACAGCGCCGCCGACTCCACTACCCGGTACCGACC
>Ga0318567_10001215_pt1 | contig 10411 bp, 10 predicted proteins | sample GRESIP088b5f20_FD_203691 | JGI IMG/M metagenome (GOLD analysis project Ga0318567, IMG submission 203691) | Tropical soil microbial communities from Luquillo Experimental Forest, Puerto Rico - GRE.SIPMG.088b5f20 | ecosystem: Environmental > Terrestrial > Soil > Tropical forest > Bulk soil...
ACTCTAATACCACTTTCGCTTTAAATTCTTTACTGAATTTTCTCCTTGTTGTTGACATAAAATTTTTGGTTTAAAGATAATACAATTATATCTTAGCTTTATGTCCTGTTTTTGGGGAGTATCATACTGCGTTCGTTCCTCACGCTGACCCCTGATACTGCATTTCACTATCATTTCAATCATTCACTTCAGCACCCCACGGCTTCGGGAAATACTCATTTCCATTTCGCAAGCTTATTTATTCCGTTTCCCCCAAGCCCTTTTCCAGCGCTATTCCAATGGTATTTTTTTTATTTCTGCGACGAGTAAGCCCCATAAAAGCACCTGAAGGCAGAGCGGAAAATAATTACACCTTATCGGTGCGTTGTTCAGGCGTATCGCCAATTCGGAAACAATGCCCCGAAAACCACTTATAGATTTCATTAAAGATATATTTCGGGAAGCAATGAAAACTATAAAAGGTTTTCCAACGGGGACAGATGACACAAACATTTTTGTATTCTAGGGGTTTTCGTTGGACCCCATTCCCATACAAAAATGCTTTGTGCAAGAATTTCATAACATTGAAAAGTAAGAATAACTTTAAAAAGTTATTTCCTGCTTTTCAACATTTATGTCCACAGTCTCCCCACCACCCATTAGTTGTTGCAGTTCCTGAAAGCAAACGCGTTTGTATCCATGTGCTTGCGGTCCAAGCAATCATTACTGCTCCATTCCGTTCCGGGAACTTCGTTCGTACCTCTCTCCGAACCCCTACACTTCATTACATCTTCATTTATGCATCCACCTCAGCACCCACAGCTTCGGTAGTTTCTTTCTTTTCCATTCCGCAAGCTCCATTCATGCAGTCAGTCACTACCCAAACTCTTTTTCCGCCCATTTCTAGCGGTTGCTTTCATTCCCTGCGGCGAGTTAGCCCCGACAAATAGAATCTATGATTTTTTGTAAGACTGGTTCCTTTTTCACAAAGTTCAACAACTACATGATAATTTAGTTTCTAATCAAATAATTTATTGTATAAAGTTACAAATTCAATTATCACTAATTTTGCACCATTATCATCGTAATTGATAATGGTGCAAAATTAATGATAAACACTCGTTATGAATAAGATAATCAGGCAGAATCTGAAGTTGGGTCAGGCTACGAAACGAATGTTTTTTTTAATATTTGTAAAATTCGTGCATAAAAAAAGCCTCCCCGCCGGGAGGCTAAACTACTGAAAAGGTTACCACACCATAAAAACAGTAGATTTTTATTCTTCTTTTAAAGAGTTGTCTTAAGCCCCCTTTAGGGGGTTGGGGGTCATCTTTTTCGTTTAATTAGTCTTTTCAATACTAGCGACACTCCGAAGCTTACAACAGCACCAACGACGGCCAGAATCACCGTTCTTACCAAATCCTCAACAAACACATTGCTAAAGATGGAAAGAAACATGCCTCCGCAAGTTCCGGCATATACCTGCCCGTCGTGGTTTGGTTCTGGGAGCTTCATTACTGATCCTCTTTAGCGTTTGTATCAACTGCAGTTTGACTAACTGCCGTCATTACTCCGCCAGCCAACGCAACATAGCCGGCAATACTTACCAGGGCAGCTGGTACCGCAACCGGTGCAGCCAAAACAGCTCCACCAACAGCCGCCAAAGCTAACCCGATTGTCCGAAGCGTTTTAAAAAACTTCGGAGTCGGAGCTTTGACACGTTCCGCAACACTCATGTTGTTCGGATCTGTTGCGGTTGCATTTTTATCTGTTTTCATAAACAATCAATTTTAGACTATTCAATACCAACAATAGCCAACACGTTGTACGAGTTGTTATTCAAAGAATAATCTGCATTGTTTACCGATTGTACAAAGTCAATCGACAACAGATAAAAATGAGTGCCTTCAACTGCCGGAGCAGCTGCCGGTTTCAACGAAACAGCTTGAACAGCTGCATTAGTAGCAATACGAACAGGATCAGAAACAATCATTTCCGACTCACCAGTCAGGAAATTGATACTTGCAAAGCCACTTTTCAAAATCACATGAGATGCACCGCTTGGTAAACTAATGTCATTTTGTGGATTTAAAGCTGCAATTTTGATTTCGCCTGTTGCAGCATCCACCGAAAACGGCGTGTACAACACAGCTCCCAAAACTGCACTTTCATTAAAGTTAAAACCATTCAAAAGCGCTTTGGCTTCATCTTTGGCCATTCCTTCAGCTGCGCTTCGTTCTCCCCTGGCATTGGCTTCATCCATGTTCTTGATTTGCGCCATGACTTGAGTCAAACGAGCTGTTACACGTCCGTCAGATGCATTTTTCCCCAATGCCCGAACTGAATCACGCAATAGTTTTCCTGCAGAAGCTGCATTGGCAAACTCAGCGCCATTTTCACGTGTACGGGCAAATCCCGGATCATTGGCAATGCGGGAAGCATCAACTCCGCCCTTTTCCCGGGCCAGATAACCATCTTTCGATTTGTAGAAGGTAATTCCACCGATGGTTCCTTTTAATTTCAGAATACTTTTTTGTTGTGCCATAATTTAAAAATTTAGAATTATCGCACAAATGTATAGCCCAAGACCGCTAATTAGAATCTATGAGCTTCCGTTAATGGACAATCCAGCCATTTTTTCCGCAAACGGCAGAAATATCAAATAAATAATTGTAAATTTGCCCCAATAAGAGCCATCTAATGGAAGCAAAACGCATTTGCATATACCCGAAGGATGTACAACGAATAACCGGCAAAAGTGAAAGATATGGAAGGAATCTGCTTACTCAAATAAAGCAGTATTATCAGAAACAAGAACATCAGTTCGTCAGTGTAGAAGAGTTCTGCCAGTACACAGGACTAAAAGCCGAACATGTATATCCTCTCATTGTTGGATAACTAATAAATCAAGCATACCAAAGGTTAGTTATCTCCACGGATAATATATTTAAACCACACTAAAAAATAGTACGCAATTCCCTGGTAGGTTCGATAGAAGTCTATAGTTTATGCTTAGAATAAATATAACTAAACCCGAAAAGCCTTAGCTTTCCGCTCTATTTCAGAAGGCGAAATCTTATACTTTACTGCAACCTTTCTCCAGGAAGCGACTGCTTTAGTTACTTCCTCTTTTATTTCTTCTGCACGTTTGTCGGATAGCAAATAGTAAGGAGCCGTATTCATAACTAAATCAATATCTAATGAGTTATCCACTTCATCAATATTCAGTTTAAGCCCTGTTCCGGTTTCGTTCGGATTAATGTCAAATGCAGGTGAAAGCATCCAACCAGCCTCAGTGTATAAAAATCCATGATTTCGCAAATGATCATCCGTGTTGGAAACGCAAACAGAAAATAGAACTCTTCGGAAAAGCTCTTCCAGGTTGCCGGTAACATCCGAGCATTCCGACTTGATAAACCCTACTAAATCCAAATAACTTACACCACTATCCGCATCGTCACCATCTGTGCGTTGCAGCAGTGTCATAGCAGAAGTATAATGAATTCGCTTATTGTCGGCTGTCCTGTCAAAGCGTTGCGACAAATAGGTATGATAAGAAGAAGCCAGTTTTTTCACAAAAGCATTTGGAACCGTAATGTTGGCTTGAATGGCCAATTCATGAACAACCATTTCCCAAAGGCCAACATCTGAATCATCCTTTTTACTTGGGAATTTTGCGATCCATTGATTTCCGCGTGTGTCAACAACATCCGCTTTGGGGCGAGCTCCTCCCAGTGAAGATCCGGGAGCAATCAATTGATTAATCCATTTCAGGGAAGCCTCATCTAACTCGTCAGCATTTTTCTCATATTGTTCAACTGCGTATTCAAGATCTCTTAATGAAGTCCAGGGTGGAGCTGCCAGTCGTTGGTCATTACTCATAAATTCACCCTGTTCTGTTTCTTTAAAGCGCAATCCTCCCATGCGGTGGCTATCATGTACACCTAATAAAAAATCAATCCCAAATAAAGTGCGAGGTTCGGTTTTCTCAATTTTGGCCAAAAGAACTTCTCTGCGCTTCATCAATAACTGCCCCCATCGGTCAGGTGATGAGTCTTTGAAAATACCAAAATTATCATTCGAAGATGCATAGTGCAACCCGGAGAAAAGTGGCAGTTCCGGATCAATAGAAATACCGGTTTTTATCCACTCACTATCATATTCAAAAGAATAAACAGCTTTACCTCGGAGAGAAGTAAAATACAATTTCCCTATCAATTGAGGCGAACCAAGCATATACCAGTCCGCATACACCAATATTTCTTTTTCTTTATTCTGTTTCATAACAAACTATTCAAATTCAGGTTTTTCAGAGTCCCCTTTGTCTACAACATGATCAATAGCAGATACTGTATTTTTCTTTTTCGGAGCTCTCTTTTTTACAATCAATCCGGCATCCTGTATTTGTCTTCCTACAGGGTCTTTGTCAGCTATCAATAGTAAATCATCTTCAAGACGTAAAACAGATAACACCTGCAAATAACTACCAAGTGAAACCGTTGGTGAACCATCTTCAATATTGCCTAACGTAGATGCAGCAATACCGGCCCGTTCGGCCATAGAACGAATGGATAATTTCCGGCGTAAACGGGCTAATTTGATATTCTCACCCAATGTGGCAAGCACATTCTTCTGTTTCTGAGTATAATTTGTTCCTTTTGATTTCATAACAACTGATATTTCAGTACAAAAGTATATATAATAATTGATATATCATGTATTATAAATGAAAACAATAGAACAAACAGAAACTATCAATCTTCATATATTATCTCAAACCACACTAAAAAACAGTCCTCATTCCTTTGTAATCTCGTCAAAATTAGCTATTTTTGTATGCACGATTTTTCAATTAAAAAGCTACTTTTATTAGTGAAAAATTTTCGGGTGAAAAATCGGGTACCCAAGTATTTTACGAGTATAACTCACTGACAGACATAATGAAATTTAGCGGATACAAGAGCCTCTCTCTCCGCAAAACAGCTAAGACAATTAGCGACAAAAAAGAGATAAACCCTACAAATCCAGTGATTTGTAGGGTTTTTTTCTTTGTATTTACCAGACATGTAAAAGCCGTAAAAAGAAAAAACCAAAAAACGACAAAGTTTCGTTGCTAAATCGTTACTAAAAAAGAGGCTTCAAAATGTCCGAAAAATGATTGACTTTATGGTTGTGAAGATGAGTAAAACTAAATCAACTCTTTATCCTGAAACCATAGATTCAACAAAAATAGGTGTTTATAATAAAATTGGATTTCATACAATTGATATGGATAGACAGAAATTGTTTTGTATGAACAGAATGCGTTAGAAGTGGTCAAACTACTTTTTAATTAGCAACAGTCGTCGATAGAGTAATAAACTTTGTTGACGACTGTTTTTACAAATGATAGCCGATTTATTGATATATTTATTCTTAACAAATAACTAGTTCATATCGTTACCTCTTAGATTAGGATTGTTGCTAAGTTCTTCTTGTGGAAAAGGATAATACATCGCCTTCAATGTCCAACCACCATCTTTTAATGGTTGCAAATACTTGGCGTCTGCCATACCCCAACGTAACAAATCGAAGTAACGATAATACTCACCCATAAGTTCCACGCAACGTTCGTGCTCAATTACATTCATAATATTATCCATTTTGAACCCATTGATTGTAGGAGCAGCCGCTAGTAAATCGTCAACATTTGGAATGGTTCCATTCGATGTTGAATACCATAATTGGCTTTGTTCTGTTGGTACAATGTTGTTGGCTCGGTTACGAACCTGTTGAATCCAATATTTAGGACCAGCAGGATCGGTAATGGCTTTGCTGTCATTATTAGCTGCATGCAAACACTCAGCGTACATCAAAAGCACGTCAGCATAACGCATTATCGGATCGTTAAAATCGTCATCAATATCACCTTTATATTGAGAAAATGCATCCGGACATGCCTTGCGTGTTCCATATTTGTCTTTATCAGACGATACATTGTTCATCATCTGCTCGAAAGTCACCTTACTTCCATCTGATGCTGTAAAGTACGCCCCATTAGGACACCAAAGTGTCATATAACGACGTGGATCGCCAGTTTCAAATTCATCATAAGCCTTCTTGGTAGGTGCCAAGTTCCACCAACAGCCTCCGGTGCCATCAGGTAAACCTATATTGGTCCAACGCCAGGAGTCGGAGAGATCACCACCCAGCCAACTTGTTCCATTGTGCATCTGTACTTCAAATATAGACTCTACGCCGTTCTCCGTTGATGGGATATTGGTAAAGTTGTTACGATAGTTAGGATTAAGCTGATATTCATTACTGTCGATAATTTTCTTCAGAGCAACCTGTGCTTTTGCATACTCTGCTGCTTGTCCTTTTTCAAGAATAGGACGCCAGAGATAAGCCTTTGCCAGGAATGCAAGAGCAGCTCCCTGAGTCGCACGACCGATATTTGACGAAGTTGCATATAGTGAACTTTTAACTGGTAATAAACTTCCAGCTTTAGAAAAATCGCTTACTATCTGAGCATATACTTCCCCACTCTTAGAGTTCCCTGGATAATAATCTGCATTTGTAGTCGTGGGATGATCATAGAGAGGAATTGTTTCACCATAGAGTGAACATAAATTCAGATAAAATAATCCACGTAGAAAATATGCTTGTCCAAGCATCGTGTTCTTTTCAGCATCAGTAGCATCTGTTCCTTTATAATTGGATATTTTATCAATAGCAATATTTGATGCAAAAACGCCATTAAACCAATCCATCCATTGATTTTTTACAGTACCATCGTTGGCTGGAGTATTATATGTATCTTGGTACATTGCCGGCCATTTATATGTGCGAGCAAAATCATCGCCGGGTGCAAGAAGAGCAAAAAGCCCAGCGAAACAATATCCACCCTGATTACGACCGATTAAGGCCTGATAGGCTGGCATAAGAGAGGTTTGCAATTGTGCTTTAGTCTTATAATATGTATCAACAGATAGTTCCGAAGGATTGCTTAGAGTCATGTCCGGTTTACAACTGGCTACAGTGACCAACAGTCCAATACATACTAAATATTTTAATATTGTAGTTTTCATTTGATCTTTTTTTTAGAGTTTATAAAATATTAAAATGTAACTTGTAGACCAACGTAAAGTTCCTTGGAATTCGGAAAAGTAGGATCCCATGATGTCAAACCGTCAACACCGCGTGTTAAATTGGTCCCGCTTGTATTTTGATCTCCAACTTCTGGGTCAAAGCCTTTGTATTTAGTAAAAGTCAACAAGTTTTTTCCGCCTACATAGACACGTGCTTTCTGTATGTAAACTTTCTTAGTAAAGATTTCAGGGACTGTATAACCAACTAAAAGTGTTTTCAGACGCAAGTAAGATCCGTCTTCTACATAACGACTGCTTTGACGCATGTTATTGTTTGGATCACCATACACAGCACGAGGCATATCTGTATTAGTATTCTTTGGATAGAATGTTACTACACCTGATACCGGATTTGTTAGGGTTAAATCGGAGGCGCGATAACGATTTAGAGTACTTTCAAAGCAGCTATAGTTATGATACATTCCTTCTCCATAATAACGAGTGTTATTGTATATGTCATTACCTTGAGAGCCATTCCATACCATAGAGAAATCAAATGTTCCGAATTTTGTCCGATATTGGGCTTCTGCACTGAAGCCATATGTAAAGTCAGGAATAGGATTACCAATAAATGTCATATCTTTTGAATCAAGAGAACCATCTTTATTTGTGTTAACAAAGCGGACATCACCTAAAGCTGCTTTAGGGGCAAAAGTTTTGTCAGCATCAAGATCTGCCTGAGTTTTATACAGTCCGTTTGTTTTGTAACCCCAGAATTGACCTATAGAACTTCCTACCTCGGTACATGTGATACCACTGGCGCCAAATAATTGATTATTGGCACCCAAACTCAAAACTTTATTCTTAACAGAAGACAAGTTGGCCGATGCACTATAATCAAAATTTTTACCAATATGATTGCGATATGTTACAAGAAATTCGAAGCCTTTATTATTGATACTTCCGGCGTTGAGTGTCGGAAATGTTGACATATAACCAGCAGAATACGCTATAGGAACCTGTACAAGCATATCATTTGTCGTCTTATCATAATAATCAGCTGTAATAGATAATGTATTATTCAATACTGACAGATCAAAACCAAAGTCTTTTGATGTCTGGTTTTCCCACTTCACATTTGAGTTTGATGGAGTAAGAGGAACAGCACCGGTTACTTTCGTATCGTTCAAATAATACCACACGTTGCTAAACGATACTGTACTTTGATACTGATAAGGATTTATGTTTGAATTTCCTAATTTTCCCCAACTACCACGTATTTTCAAATCATCAAGCCATGAGATGCTTTTCATGAAGTTTTCCTGGCTCAGGCGCCATGCAGCAGAAAAAGATGGAAAATTACCGTAGCGGTTATTCTGTGAGAAGTTTGAGCTGCCATCACGACGAAAATTAGCTGTTAACATATATTTGCCATCATAATCGTAAAGCAAACGTCCAAGATATGAGAACATAGAAGAATGGCTCTCGGAACTACCTACATCTTTTGTTGACGCATCTTGAGTAGCACTGAGAATCAGCACATCGGTACTTGGCATACTGCGTGCGCTACCATTGAGTCCAAAACCTTTTGTTTCTTCAGAGGTTAAACCAATCATTGCGTTAAAGTTATGTTTTGCAATTTTCTTTTCATAAGATAAAGTGTTTTCATATAAGAATCTGTTTGACCGGCTGTCTGACATAGAATATGTATCCGGACTATTGGTCTGATACTGACCTACACTGTAATCAGCGGTGTAACTGCGAGAGGAATATCTTCCTATATCGGCTCCGAAGTTGAATTTATATTTCAAGCCTTTGATAGGTTCTGCTATGACCCATGCATTTCCTGTCATTGAATTGTTTTCACTTTTATCCCAAGTATAGTCAGCGGTGGCTCGAGAATTTGCCAGATCTGTTCCAAGGCCAGAACCAGCATAGCCAGTGGTTGATGTTGGATCATAAATAGGACAGGCAGTACTCCATTTTAGTCCAAGTAATGTAAGTGATTCGTTCCAGTTGTGTAAATTGCGACTAATTGTTGCTGTTTCACCAAGAGTAAATATCCCTTTTTTTATATCAGACACAAAGTTTACTGAATAATTTTTATAATCCTGCTTGATAAACATTGGTTTATCTGAAGAGTAAGTTCCTGTTATTCTGAAATTGGCATTTTCATTACCTCCACTAATAGAGATATTATGTTTCTGATAAGATCCTGTACGCTTCAATGCATCAAACATGTTGTAACCCTTGCCGATAGAGGCGGGGTTGGATAGTCCTGCCATATAATCTGTACGAGAAGGATTAGCATTATACATTTCCTCATTAATGAGTTCGGCTAAGTTTTGGCCACTGAGTAATTTTATTTCATGGGTAAATGTTTTCCAACCGGTATAGCCATCGTAATCTACTTTCACTTCATTAGAAAACTGGCCACGTTTAGTTGTAATAACTATAACTCCGTTAGCTCCACGTGCGCCATAGATAGCGCAAGATGCAGCATCTTTCAAGATTTGAACACTTCCAATATTACTTTCATCGGGAACGCTTCCTCCAATCATTCCATCAACTACGTAAAGAGGATCGGTATTGTTAATAGATCCTACACCACGGATATGGATACGCCCATTAGTCACCTGCACTCCGGCAACCTCACTCTGTAACCCTGCAGAAAGACCACCAGGAACTTTGGTAAGCTCTTTTGGAGAAAGAACCGAAATCGCTGACGACAGGTCTGCTTTTTTTTGCGTACCATAACCGACAACGACAACTTCATCCATTAATTTTGTATCTTCTTTAAGTATAACATTAATGTTCGTTTTTCCAACTACACTAATAGTTTCGGCTTTGTACCCGATATATGAGTAATTAAGTTTACCATTAGCAGGCATTTGAATGGTGTACTTTCCGTCCAAATCAGTAATTGTTCCACCAGATGATCCTAGTGCCTTGACACTAACACCCACAAGAGCATTATTAAACAGATCTTTAACGGTTCCCTGGACTACTATGGTTTGTCCAAACGCTGAAATTGAGAATAAAAGCAACAGGAATAAAATCCCAGATGCTTTGAGATAATTAATTTGTTTCATGAATAAAAAATTTAAGATTAATTTGGTTTGTTTTTTTATTGAGTTTGGTCTATGTTGGACAAGAATCACAATAAAAATAAAAGAAATATGAGTATTTTCTTGACTCATTTGCAGATTCAATATTGACTAATTCGATCTATAATTTAATGAAAATTGTTTCAGAGAATTTGTACTGTATGAATCTATGTTTGTAGTTGAAATTAACCACAAACGTGGCTGTTAGTTAACTGTCGTCTATTATCATTTGTATAGTATTATTTAAAAATATAG
>Ga0318567_10001217_pt1 | contig 10400 bp, 7 predicted proteins | sample GRESIP088b5f20_FD_203691 | JGI IMG/M metagenome (GOLD analysis project Ga0318567, IMG submission 203691) | Tropical soil microbial communities from Luquillo Experimental Forest, Puerto Rico - GRE.SIPMG.088b5f20 | ecosystem: Environmental > Terrestrial > Soil > Tropical forest > Bulk soil...
GTCAGCCGAGGTCTCGACCGAGAGGAAGTTCACCTCGGGAAAGCGTTCGACCAATGCAGCCTGCACTGCGTCGGATTGGACCGACGGCAGGCAGCCAAAGGGCTTTAGTGCCAGAACAAGGTGGCAACTTTTTTGCCGACGCTGATAATAGAGCGTTTTGCCGACCTCAAGGTGGCCTTCACCGCCGCGCAATCGCGTGTTGAAGTACGGAGACGCCAACCCGGCCAGCAGCGGTTGCGGAGGCAGGCTGCAGTTTGAAGCCTTCAGCATCCGCGCCAGCTTATAGAAATAGCGCAGGTATATCTTCGCTCCCAACTCGAACGCGAGCATCCTGGCGCGTTTCGTGACGCGTGCCTTGAGCGCTTTCACGGGGTGCGACCACGGCGCTTCGTGTTCGTCTATCGCGAGCCGGTAGCGTACTTGTTCCCTGCGCTGATAGAGCAAGTAAAGAAGCCAGGTGCTAATGGGTTCGATCGAAACCTCGGCGCCTTCCTTTTCCAGAAAGTCCAACATGCGGAAGTTACCGTCGCTCTCGGTCATTTGCGCCCAGAACTCGCCGATGATTTTGATCACGGGCTTCGGACGCAGCCAGTCGACTTCGAGAGAGTTGAGTGCGGCAGCGGCTTCAGCCAGAGCTGGTTGCATGGGGATGCCGCGCAGATGAAACACGAGTTTGCCGAGCGTGTTCGGAATGCGATACCAAAGAGAATGCTCCTGCGGGCACAACCAACCCGGCAGGCAATCGCCAAACTCGAAGATCTCGCCGTGCTCGATCTGCTGCGCTATGCGATGAGCAGCGGCAGCGACAGCACGAGTAGCCGTCCCCGGACAGGTCTCGAAAGGGCGCAGGCGGCGTTCTACGATATTGAGCAGGTCACCGAGGACGAAGGACTGCAAGGCATGCATGCCGAAGTCCACCGAGAACTGCAAGCCGGTATGACCGGTCTCGGCGTGAATACCGCGATCCTGCGAGAACGACAGAACGCGAAAGCCATCATAGCCCGCAGCGCTGAGCGCGGTGCGGAATTCGGTTTCGTACATCCCGAAACGGCAAGGGCCACCACAGGCTGCTGTGAAATAGACATAACGTTTGACAATCTCGTTGCGAGGAATTCCCTCGCGATGCTTCTCTTCAAGGAAACGGATCAGGTTTCCTACGGTGAAGTAGACCGGATTACACAGTCCGCTAGAACAGAACTCCTTGCCAATTTCGTGTGCGGTCCGGTCCGTCTCCGGGAGCCTTTGGCAAAGATATCCGGCACCGGAGAGCAGGGCGGTGATCAGCCGCTCGTGCTTCCATGTCAGTCCACTGAAGAGGATGGTGACATTTCCACGCTCCGCTGCAGTAAAGGGATATTCGTGAGGGCGAACTCGTGCAGGGATAATGCGCCGCGATAGCGCAGTGTCTGGAATGAAGTGCGGTGAGATGAGGTTGCTCATCGAGCCTCCTTCTGCATATAGGAGCGCTCGTTGATCAGTCTGGCATTCGAATGGCGGGGGCTATCGATATAGCAGCGCAGCGAATCGTGCAGTATGTGGCGTGCACGGCGTAGGCGCGATTTGGCTGTGCCGAGAGGAATGCCGAGTGCGTTCGCGGTGGAGCGGAGTGGCAAGCCATCTATATCGGTCCACATGAGGATACTGCGATACTTCGGACTAAGATAGCCCAACTTGCGTTGGAGCAACTCGCGGCGCTCCTTGAGCACGTAAGATTGTTCGGGCGTTCTCTGATGGTCTATGGGTTCGAATGCAGGGGATTGGTCTTCAGGGCACTTTGGTTCGTCGAGAGAAACCCAATGGACACGGCATGCCTTACGGCGGGCACTGATGGCCACATTGATGCCGATTGCGATCAGCCAGGATGGGAACCGCGAGTTGCCACGGAATTGGGAGATGTTTCGGTAGGCGCGCAGCATAACGTCCTGCACAAGGTCCTCCGTCTCGTCGTGACTGCCCGCATAGCGCCGAAGAGCACCGTGAACCAGATGGCGATACCGTCGTAGAAGTTCGTTGAGCGCAGTGTTGTCTCCCTCTTGTGCTGCGCGGACTAACTCCTCCTCTGTCCATAGATGCGGGTCACTTAACGCTTTGGATTTCATGGCGTCAAGTGGATGTTCAGCGCAATCCGGCGTCACAGTCCACCTTCTTTGATTGACTGCGGCCAGGCACCCGCTGCTGGATGATCCTCCGCGGCCACTCGTTCGAGCAGCCATACGAGCACTCGGCGTGTCTCGTCAGGAGTGGTCCATATGTCATAGAGTCCGGTCTTGAGATATTCGGCAGAGTACACGATGGCAAGGATGCGAGCCGTAGACCAGCGACGACGGATGAAAGCGCCGGCATCACACATTTCCAGAGGCGAGAGCGACGGATGCAAGACAACGACATCGAATGCCGCGTCAATGGATATTGCATACAGGGCGGCAACAGAAGATGCTGTAGTAACAGAGGATCTCTGACGCTCAGGCAGAGCATCGCATGCCGCGTTGGAACCTGCAGGAGAGCCGATTGAAAGAACGTGGAGAGTTGAGTTCATTGTGGACCCCTTCCAGTGACACCCACGCAGCGAATTGGTGCATATGAAAAGGCGCGGCTGGAAGTGGCTTGGGTTGAAGCACACCACCGCACTGGAAGCTTCCGCCGTTCTTTCAGGAGCGACATTTCCAGCCGCGCTACACGTCTAGTGAATTGAGGCGGATCACCAGGCGTCATTGCCGACCTATCCCCGGAGCGCCCTACAACGGCGCGGCCGAGACCGCTCATGCGCGTGTCCAGGAGCCACAACGATCTGAGCGAAGTCAGGGTTGGCATCATCAATGGACATCCCGAGATAGGTAGTAGGACTGTTCGAATCGCAGCGTCCTGCTTTTCAGCGCGGTCACTCTCTTTGGCGTCGATCACACGCATTTCCCCTTCGTCCCCTTCATCGTGCGCACGTTTGGCGTGATGGCAGAAAATCCAGTAGAGGAAGCCGAAAAGGACACCGAGGATAGTAGCCAAGGTCACGATCCTGATCTTGAGCCGAAGAATCCGGCGATGCAGGTCTTCGGATTTGTTCGCTGGCATTGTGTTGCGCTTGTCAGCTTCGGGACGATGAATAGTACTCATTACGGAGTCCTTCTATGGCATCTCATTTTCCCCAGTATTCCGCACGCAAATTCGCATGGACATTGTGCGACATCTTGTTCTCTCACCGTTTTTTCCCGGGCTTGATCAACAGCGCAATCGGGATTCCCAGCAGAGCTAGCACGGCGAGCACTCGGAACGCATCCGCGTATGGAAGAAGTTCTGTTGGTTGATGTGGCATATTATCCTCACTTCCTGGAACGTCATATTTGTTTGCGCCCGCAAAGCCGTTGACGACCGGATGTCGCGCCGCTGGTTCTCAAAGGCACACTATTGCCATCCGCCTCCCAGCGCACTGTAAAGTTGGACCATGGATACGACTTCCTGCTCTCGCGAGACTGCCAGATTCATCTGGGCCGAGTAGTAGTTGGTATCGTTGACGAGAACTTCGAGATAGTTGGTCGACCCGGCGCTGTAACGGATTTTTGCCAGCCTTACCGCGTCTTCAGCTGCCTCGGTGGCAAGCCGTTGCTCCTCGCGGTTTTCCCGATATTTCCGAATCGCAATCAATGCGTCTGAAACATCCCGAAACGCGTTCTGAACGGCGCGTTGATAGGTGAACACCTGCTCTTCCTGCTGCGCCTCGGAGAGCCTTACGTTGTTGCGCAGCCTGCCGGCGTCAAAGATCGTTTGGGTAACGTTTCCGCCGGCCGTCCAGAACATGTTCTTGCTATCCACAAGCGCTTTGAGCTGGCTGCTGTAGGTGCCCCCTTCTGCCGAAAGTGAAAGCTGAGGAAACAACCTCGCCCGTGCCACACCGATATTCGCGTTTGCGGCGATGAGCGCTGCTTCGGCCTGCTGAATGTCAGGCCTCCGCTCCAGCAATTCGGAGGGAATGCCAGCCGGAATTTCTTTGGGCTCCGGCCATTGAGTCAAAGCTGCACTGCGAACGATGGGACCTGGGTTGCGTGCAATGAGGATGCTGAGTCCGTTCTCTACCTGCTCGATCTGCCGTTCGATATCCGGGATTGCCGCTGCAGTCGTATGAACGAGTTCCTGAGCCTGGCGTACATCGGCGAGCGTGGCGGATCCACTCCGTTCGAGAGTCTCTGTTAACCGCAGCGATTCCTGGCGAGCCGCTAGTGTTTTCTTTGCGATCTCCAGTTCTGCATCTAGTGTGCGCAGCTCGAAATATGCAGTGGCGACATTCTCAACGACCGTGCTGACCACCATCCTGCGTCCCCATTCAGTGGCCAGCAATTGTGCGCGCGCCGCTTCGGTCTGGCGCCGGTAGAGTCCCCAGAAATCGAGATTCCAGGCAGCAGAGAGAGTGACTCCTCCACCGTAATACTGGTTCGGAAGATTTCCTTTACTGCCGCTGCCAGTGCTGGCGAGAGAGCCGAGGCTCTTCGCCAGACTACTGGGAATACCGACTGCCGAGTACGAGCCCCCCGCGCCCACCGTCGGGAATTGCTGGGAACGCGTGATTCCAAGGGCATCCTGCTGTTCGAGGACCCGCTGTGCCGCGATCCAAATGTCGAGATTATTGCCCAGCGCTTCACGGATCAACTGTTGCAACGTTGGATCCTTGAAAACTTCCGCCCACTTTTCATTGCCAAGATTCTCGGAAGCTGTGGTGGAGTTATCAAGGCCCGGGGCGAGACCGCGGTAATTTCCCGGCACGTCTACGTATGGGCGCACGTAATTCGGGCCGACCCTGCAGCCGGAGATCGCCATTGCGAGTAAGACTGAGACCGATAATTGGTATGCCCGCATCAGAGGTTCTCTCCTTTCTGCGCGATCTCTGCTGGTGGCGCGTCGCGTTTATGGCCGAACCTAAGAGCGAGCCGCTCGAACAGCGTGAACGTTACGGGGATCAGGAAGACGGCGATGCAGGTCGCAGCCGTCATTCCCCCGATGACGGTGGTTCCCAGCATTCGCCGTCCCTGCGCGCCTGCTCCCTCAGCAATCCACAGCGGAATGCAGGCCACAATGAACGCAATAGAGGTCATGATGATGGGGCGCAGACGTAATCTTGCGCCCGTCAATGCGGCATCGACCACGTTCTTTCCCCGGTCGTGCTCCAACTTGGCAAACTCGACAATCAGGATGGCGTTCTTGGCCGCAAGCCCGATCAGCATGACCATGCCAATCTGCGCGAAGACGTTGTTTTCCATGTGGCGCAACCAGAGCGCGAGATATCCGCCGAACATGGCGATGGGTGTGCCCAGGAGAACGCTGAACGGTAGGCTCCAGCTTTCGTAGAGCGCGGTGAGGATCAGGAAGACAAAGAGCAGCGAGAGGCCGAAGATCTCGCCTGCCGAAACTCCTTTCGCCGCCTTCTGCTCCTGGTAACTCATGCCCATGTAGTCGAATGCCATCTCACGGGGCATGGTCTGGGCAAAGACATCTTCGAGAGCTTTCATGGCTTCGCCGGAACTGTGGCCTGGAGCGGCTGCCGCGATAATCTGGGCGGACGGGTACTCATTGAAGCGCATCGTGAACTCGGGACCGCTGATTGGCTTAATGCTGGAAACGGCGCTCAGAGGCACCATGTTGCCGCTCGGATTGGTCACGTAGAATTGGCCTATGTCTTTAGGATCGGTCCGGTAGTCTCCCTCTGCTTCGACGTAAACCTGCCACTGGCGGCCGAATCGATTGAAGTAGTTGACCAGGTAACCGCCCATGAACGTCTGCATGGTCGTATACACATCGCTGACATTGATGTGCTGTCGCAGGACCTTGTCACGATCGACATCAACATAGAGTTGCGGGACATGTGGCACGAGAGTGGTGAACACCGATGCCAACTCGGGACGCTTGCGCGCCGCAGCCAGGAAGGCATCCGTATTCTCGGCAAGGAAGTCGCCCCCGCGGCCGGAGCGGTCTTCCAGAACGAAGTTGACTCCCCCGGCCGTGCCGACACCAGGTATGGCTGGTGGAGGAATGACGAAAGCGATGCCCTCCTGAACCCCTGCCAGAGACTGGCTCAAATGCTTCTCAATCGCCTGGATTTGCAGGTCCCGAGAGTGACGCGAATCCCAGTTGCGCAAGTTGGCAAAGAGAATGGCGGTATAGGTGTTTTGTGTGGAACTGATAACATCGACGCCGCTGCCGCCACCGACAGATTCGACTCCAGGCGTGTTGCGCATAATCTCTTCGATTTTGTGCGTCGCTTCTGCTGTGCGTTCGAGGGAGGCAGCCTGCGGTAATTGCAAGCGCACCATCACATACCCCTGATCCTCGTCGGGAACGAATGAGGTCGGCAACTTTCCGTTGATCAGCCAGGCCGCTCCTGCCACGAGCATCAGGAAGACCATGCTGAATGCGCTCCTGCGAATCAACAAGGCGGAACACTTGACATAGCCGTTCTGCGTCTTTGCGAAAGTCCGGTTGAACCACTCGAAGAAGGGGGCAAATGGGCCGTGCGCTTTCCCGGGCTTCAGAAGAATGGCGCAAAGCGCCGGGCTGAGTGTCAGAGCATTGAAAGCGGAGAAGATCACGGAGACGGCGATCGTGATTGCAAACTGCTGATACAACCTGCCTGTAATGCCGGGAACGAAAGCGGTCGGGATGAAGACGGCGGATAGGATCAAGGCGATGGCGATGACCGGGCCCGACACCTCTTGCATGGCCTTGAGCGCAGCCTCGCGCGGGGACAGTCCCTCCTCGATATGACGTTCTGAGGCCTCGACGACGATGATTGCGTCGTCAACGACCAGGCCGATCGCGAGAATGAGGCCAAATAAGGACAGCGTGTTGATGGAAAAGCCCAGCAGTGGGAAGAGAATGAAGGTGCTAATCAACGAAACTGGTACCGCGGCCAAGGGAATCAATGCCGGGCGCCAGCCCTGCAAGAAGATGTAGACAACGAGGACGACGAGGACCAGGGACTCGAACAGAGTCAGGACCGTGTCGTGCAGACCCGCCGTCACGGCGTCGGTGGTATCGACGACAACGTGGTACTGAAGATCGTTTGGGAATCTCCTGGAGAGCTCATCGAGTCTGGCGCGCACCCGCGCAGCCGCTTCCACCGCGTTCGACCCGGGCAACTGGTAGATAGCAAAGACTCCGGCCGGCTGACCGTTGTATTCGCCTCGTATGTTGTACGACTGCGAACCGAGGTCGATTCGCGCGACGTCCTTGAGTCGTAGCATCGAGCCATCCGGATTGGCTCGAATGACAATGTCTCCGAACTGCTCTGGGTTTTCGAGCCGGCCCTGCGAACGAACCGTGTAAGTGAACTGCTGCCCTTTGGGCACGGGGTCACCGCCAATCTGTCCGGCGGGGTTGACTGTGTTCTGGCTCTGGAGCGCCGCGACAATCTGCGGCACGGTGACGGAGAGCTTTGCCAGTTGATCCGGCTTTACCCAGACCCGCATCGCGTAGTCGCCGCCGAACACCTGCACGCGGCCGACCCCGGACAGGCGGGCGATTTCATCCTTGAGGTTGATGTTTCCGTAGTTGATCAGAAAGTTCTGGTCATAGGTTCCGTGCGGCGAGGTCAGTGCAATCACCATGAGCGGCGATGACAAAGACTTCAGCACCTGCACACCCGAGGTGTTCACCTCCGGCGGTAGTTGAGGCGTGGCCTGGGAGACACGAAGCTGAGTGAGAATCTGATCGGTATCCGGATTCGTTTTGACGTCGAAGTTGGCGAACAGCAGCGTCCAGCCGTTGTTGGCGTTGGTGGAGTACATGTAGTTCATGTTGTCCACACCATTGAGCTGGCTCTCGATGGGCGTTGCCACGGACTGCTCCATCGTTTTTGCATCGGCTCCCGGAAAGATGCCTGAGATAAGAATCTCCGGCGGCACAATCTCCGGGTACTGCGCAACTGGAAGGCTGACCATCGCCACGGTCCCGACGATCACCATCAGGATCGAGATGACGATCGCAATCGTGGGATGATTGATGAAGAACTTCGAGATCATTCATGCCCTCCCGCTTGTGCCGTAGAGAGGGTGGGATTCACGGTCATGCCGTCCTGAACTTTATCGTTGCCCTCGGTGATCACCTCCTCGCCCGGATTCACACCGGACTCGACGATCCACAGCGCCCCGAGCCGCTCGCCGACTTTCACATTGCGAACGGAAACCTTGTTTTGCGCATTCACCACGGCGACCTGATACGTTCCCTGCAATTCGGTCACAGCGCGCTGCGGTACTAGAATGGCGGATCGATTGACGGCGGTGACGGCGTGTACTCGACCGAATTGCCCCGGACGCAAAATGTTCCCCGGGTTCGGGAACGCGGCGACCAAACGGATCGTGCCCGTTTGCGGATCGACCTGCCGATCGACAAAGATCACCTTGCCCTTGTGCGAGTACCGCGTGCCATCCGACAGTTCCAGTTGCAGTTCAAAATCTTTCGTGCGGCCCGCCGCACCGCCTGCGGTTTTCCCCCCTATACCGGAGAAGCGCATGTACTCTTGTTCGCTGATCGGGAAGTAGACCTTGATCGGGTCAACCTTCGAAACCGAGGTCAATACAGTTCCCGGCGCCACGAGGTTTCCCACTTGCATGGTGGCGAACCCCGCGATTCCATCTGTGAGAGAGCGAACATAGGTGAAGTTCAGATTGATCTTCGCTTGTTCAACCGCGGCTTCGCCTGCCTGGACCGCGGCTTTCGATTGCCGCTCGTCCGCAGTTTCGGAATCGAGCTGCGTCTGTGCCACAGCACGTTGCTCAACCAGCGGGGTGTCGCGCTTGACGTTGATCTCCGCCAGCGCAAGATGCGCCTTGGCCTGGGCCAATTGTGCTTCTGCCTGATCCAAAGTGGCCTGGAACGTCTGCGGGTCGATTTGGAAAAGAACCTGGCCTTTCTGTACATAAGAGCCCTCTCGATAGAGCTGCTTGATCAGATAACCGGTCACCTGCGGCTGAATCTGCGCATTGACGTACCCATCTAGCGTGGCCACCCAGGCGCCATTTACCGGTACATCCTCTCCTATCGCCTTTACGACCTGCACTGGCATGGCCTGGGGAACTGCGGATCTTGTCTGCTGCTTGCAACCAACTTCGGAAAGGGGGATAAGCAACGCAGTAGCGACAACCACCGCTCTGAGCAGGCACCACATAAAGTTGTGTTTAATCCGCCAGTTGATAGCAGATGGAGAGAATCCAGACGAATCCACCATCGCTCTTTGACGATTCAACATTTTCATCACGCAATCGTTCCTCTTGGTTGATGCATTCTTCTCGTCGCCCTCGGCCTTCAAGGAGCCTCGAGGTTCTTTGGAATTCATATTTCCAGGAAGATGTTCTCTAGGGAGGCGTCAAAGAGGATGAGGCCGGGGAGGCGCGTCTCCGCGGCTTTTTGCCCAGCGCGCTTGCCAGGCTCAGTGAGCGCGCAAATGTAGCAGTTGCCCGGCGCAGGTGGAGTCTGTGGCACACATCTTTGCCGTACGCGTTCCACGCAATGAAGGTCGCGCCCATCCGGTTCAGCCACAGGAGCGCTTCCTCACCCAGTAGGTCTACGTAAGACACTTCCTCGATGTCGAAAACAGACTTTGAGCCGGGCTTCAGATCTCTGGTGACCCGCATGAGTTCCTTGACCCAGTCGCCCACCAGCCTGCCCTCCAAGACAAAAACGGGGGGATCATCGCGCGTCGGTAACGTAATTCGCAGCACGCCGCCCTGGATGCACGTGCGCGGCCATTCATGCGATGAGGGCGCAAACGTAGGAATCAACAGGAGGATAGGATGTCTTGCCGCAGACTGAATCCTCTTCGAAACGGCCTCCGATTGGGCACATTACCGGCAAAATGGCCACCGGAATGCGAGGAAACCGGCATTGCGAGAACTCCTCAACGCCACACCAATAGTGATCGCTTTTGAATAAACCAAGCGTGCGCGCTCAATGATCGAATTGTCTGGAGTTTTTTGCCGATGAATTCTGCTTTCGCACACGCTGAAAGAGGAGAGCGATCGGAATACAGAGCAGTGACAAGAAGCCGAGCAAGCGAAAGTTGTCCACGTAGGCCAGCAGCGACGCCTGTTGCATGAGGTTCTGGTAGATAACTCCTAAAGCCTGGTGTTGGGCGCTGACAGGATCAGAACCTGCGAGCATCAACCTGGACTGCAATCTGTGCAGCGTCGACTGTACCAGCCCGTCGCTGGCAGCCACGTTCGCTGCCTGGTATGTTTGGTGCACCTGCTCTTTGCGTATGAGCAGGGCCGTGGAAACAGCGATGCCCACGCTGCCGCCGATATTTCGCACCAGGTTGTAGATGCCTGCTGCATTGCCAATCTCGTGCCTCTGGAGGCGGCCCATTGCCATCGTCGTGAGTGGCACAAAGATGAATCCGCTCGCGAACCCGTTTAGGATGTTGG
>Ga0318567_10001218_pt1 | contig 10388 bp, 6 predicted proteins | sample GRESIP088b5f20_FD_203691 | JGI IMG/M metagenome (GOLD analysis project Ga0318567, IMG submission 203691) | Tropical soil microbial communities from Luquillo Experimental Forest, Puerto Rico - GRE.SIPMG.088b5f20 | ecosystem: Environmental > Terrestrial > Soil > Tropical forest > Bulk soil...
TCGCGGTGCGGCGCACCGGGGTGGCGCTGTTCAGCTTCGACAGCGCCGAGTACGCGCTCGCCGGCCGCACCCTGGCGACCACCGGACGGCTGGCGACGCCCTTCGCGCACCCCGCGATCCTCGCCTCGATCCCGGGACCGCCGTTTCCACTGCTGGTCGGGCATCCGCTGGTGCCGGTGCTCGACGCCCTGGTGTTCGCGATCGGCGGCGCGCGCCCCGCGCTCACCCTCATCCCGGCCGGCGCCGCCTTCATCGCGGTGGTGGTGCTGACCGCGGTGTTGGCGCGGCGGGTAAGCGCCTCGCCGTGGGTGCCGTGGACCGCGGCCGCCGCGGTGGCGCTCTCGCCCTGGGTGCTGCGCTACGCCATCGAGGGCCTGAGCGAGCTGCCGTTCGTGGCGCTGTTCATGGCGGCGCTGATCCTGCTCCTCGACCTGCGCGAGCGGCCGCGCCCCCTGCTGCTCGGGATGGCGCTGGGGCTCGCGCACCTCGCGCGCCCGGTGGTGGTGCCGCTGCTGCCGGTGTGGCTGAGCGCCGCCTGGTTCGCCGTCCCGGCGGGTACACGGCGCGGCGCCATGGCGCGCCTGCTGCTCGGCTTCGCGCCGTTCGCGGCCCTGCTCGCGCTCTACAAATGGGTGGCGATCGGGAGCCCGTTCGCCGACGTAGGCGGCACCCTGCTGCTGGCGCGCCTCACCCCCGAGCTCACCACCGCGCGTCTCAACCGCATGTTCCCCGGGCTCGATCCCGCCGCGGTGCTGGCGGCCCATCCCGGCGCGCTGACGCACAAGGCGATCGCGAACGCCCCGGCGCTGCTGTGGGCGGTGCTCACCCGCGCCGGGCGGCTGGTGACGGTGCTGTTCGTGCTGCGCATGGTGCTGCCGCCCGGGCGCGGCGAGCGGCGCGAATGGCAGCTGCGCCTCGTCGTGCTGGGCTGCGGCGCGCTGCTCTCCGCGCTGGCGCTGCTCACCGTGCCCGACCCGCGCATGCTGTTGTGCCTGCTGCCGGCATTCATCGTGATGGGCTTCGACGAGGCCGACCGGCTGGCGCGCGTCCGCCCCGGGGCGCAGCGCCTGGCGCCGGCGCTCGGCGTGTTGCTGGTGCTGGTGTCGAGCGCGGTTCCGACCCTGGGCGTGTGGCGCGAGGACTGGCGCAGCGCGGCGCCCGAGGCGGGCCGCTATCGCGAGTCCGAGTGGCGCGGGCTGGGCGAGGGCGTGGCGCCGCTGTTGCCGGGGCAGGGCGCGGTGGCGAGCGACGCCGCGCCGTGGATCGCCTGGTTCAGCGGACGCAACGCCACGCTGATTCCCGCCGACACCACGATGCTGGCCCGGCTCGGCCGGCGCCTTCCGCTCGCCGCCATCGTGATCACCGACGAATGGCTGATTCACCAGCCCGGCGAGGAGGTGTGGCGGGGCTGGTTCGAGGGCCGCGTCCACGACTCGCGCTGGCGGCCGGCTGGTCGGGTGACCGCCGGTCGCCTCTCGGCGGTGGTCTTCGTGCCGCGCTAGGCTCGGCCGGCTCCGCCGGCTCACAGCGGCTCCGCCGGGCGGCGCGCCGCCCACGGCAGCATCAGGTTGAACTCGCGCATCACCTGCCGCAGTCCCAGGCCCTGGAGCAGCGGCGCCACCGTCGCGCCATAGAGACCGACGAACAGCGCGTTGACCGCCAGCAGCCGCAGCAGCAGCAGCGGCCACGCCATGGTCACCGACCACGGCAGCAGCCGGTCGATCGCGTAGGCCAGCACGAAGCTCGCGAGCAGCGGCGCCACCGAGCGCGCCACCACGCCGATGCGGCGCGCCCGGTCGGCCCTGAGACCGGTGTAGGCGAGCCACAGCAGGGTGCCGCCGTTCACCAGGTAGGTGACCAGGGTCATGCGGGCGACGCCGTTGATGCCCCACCCCCAGCGCAGCGCCAGGTAGTCGAGCGTCGCCCCCATCGCGGTCATCGCCAGCGCGGCGGGGATCAGCACGTTCTGGCGCCCCAGCGTCATCAGCACGATCGACGACAGGTTGGCGAGTGCCAGCCCCCCGGCACCGAAGCACAGGGTGCGCACCGCGGGCACGCCGGGGGTGAACTTGGGCAGCACGAAGGTCACCGCCTCGCGCGCGCACAGGTAGGCGATCCCGCACATCGCCGGCACCAGCGCCGCGATCGCGCGCAGCGAGCGGTCGACCTGGCCTTCGATCGCCCCGGGCCGCCCCTGATCGTGTCGGAACTCGCGCAGCAGGCGCGGATAGAGGACGTAGGAGATCGAGTCCGGCAGGTAGAGCATGAAGCTCAGCGCGTTGACCGACAGGCTGTAGTAGCCGAGCGCCAGCGTGCCGAGGAACTTGAGGATGATGAGCCGGTCGAAGCTGCGCATCACCTGGGTCGAGGCCATGAACACCCACATCGGCAGCCCGACCCGCACCAGCGCCACCCCGTCGCTCGAGGGCCGCGGCAGGATCGGCACCAGCCCGCGCCCCTGGATGCGCAGCACCACGGTCGCGACCAGGGTGCCGGCCGCCCAGCCCGCCAGCAGCCCGGGCACTCCGACCAGCGGGATCAGCGCCAGCCCCAGCACCGTGCCGATCGTGCCCTGGAGGAAGAACCACCCGCTCACCGCGTTGATGTTGCCGTGCGAGCGCAGCAGGGTCATGTGGTACGAGGCCAGGTTGGTGAGCAGCACGGCGAGGATCGCCACCAGCAGCCAGCCCGGCCCCCAGAAGCTGAGGAAGCGGTTGGGCCGCAGCAGCGCGTAGACCAGGCAGCCGGTGGCGAACAGGGTGGTGAGCAGCACGATGTTGAACAGCCCGGCGCGCTCGAGGCGCTCGAGGCGCGGCACGTCGCCGTCGACGATGCGCGCCGGCACCGCCTGGTCGAGCCCCTGCTGGGTGCCGACCGGCGGCAGGCTGGTGCCGTAGTCCATCAGCAGCTGGATCGCGTTCCAGGCTCCATACGGGAGCGGGCCCAGCAGGCGCGCGGCGATGATGGCGCGCATCATGACCAGGGCGCGCACCACGTACTGGGCGACGGCGAAGCCCAGCGAGTCGCGGACGAACTTGCGCGGATGCACGGGGGATGTCTCCGCTGCGAGCCTAGGCGGGAAGCCGGCGCGCCATCAACCACTCGCGCGCCACGCGTTTGAGCCCGACGCCACGCCCGAAGTGCCACAGCGCCGGCGCATAGCCGAGGCCCACCGCGGCGCTGCGCAGCAGCGCCCCGCCCCACGACTCGGCCGCGCCGAGCGCCGCCGCCGCCGGCAGCTGGGTGGCGGCAAGCGCCAGCGCCGCGCCCCACAGCGCCGGGGCGAAGCTGCCGGCGAGGAAGCTCCAGCGCTCGGCGCGTGCCACGAACAGCTCGCGCATCGCCAGCGCCACCACACCCAGCGCGAAGCAGGCGTAGCCGGTGGCGGCGGCGGCCGCCACCGGGGCGGGACGCGGGGCGCGCGCCGCGACCGCGAACACCAGCACGGCGTTGAACGCGGCGGCCGCCATGCCGAGGACCAGCAGCCGCGGCGCGTGCCCGCTCGCCAGCATGAAGTAGCCCGGCACGGTGCTGACCGCGAGCATCAGCGCCCCGGCGGCGAGCACGCACAACGCCGGGACCCCGGCCCGGAACGCCGGCAGCAGGCGGCCCACCAGCGGCGCCGCCCATGGCAGGGCGATCGCGACCAGGAGCGGGAGCGCGACGCACAGCGCGCGCTGGGCGCGGGTCACCTCGAGCCGGGCGCGCGCCCGCGCCGCCTCGGGATCGGGAGCGCCCGGCGCCCCGGGTCGCGCGCGCGCCGCCGCCGCGACCCGCGGGTAGAGCACGTTGGCCGCCGACTCCGGCAGGTAGAGCACCAGCCCGATCGCCAGGAGACCGACGCTGTAGTGGCCGAGGTCGGCGGCCTGTCCGAAGCGCAGCAGCGCCAGGCGATCGACCGAGCGCAGCACCAGCGAGGTGGCGTAGCACGCGAACACCGGAAACCCGGCGCGCACCAGCGCCCGGCCGCGCGACGCGTCGGCCGGCAGGAGCGGCGGCGCGACCCTGGAGCGCACCAGCATCAGGGTGAGGGCGGTGCCGGCGAGCCAGCCCCACAGCAGCCCTTCGATGCCGTGGCGCCACACCAGCGCCACGCCGAGCCCGCCCCCCACCAGGACCTGGAGCACGGTGGCACGGCTCACGGTGCCGAACTCGCCGCGCGCCTTGAGCGCGGAGAGGTGATACTGGATGGTGAGCTGGAGCAGCGCCGCCGCCAGCATCAGGAGCGGTGCGGCGAGGCCGAGCGATCGCACCGTTGGCGAGCGTCCGAAGGCCAGCACCAGCGCCACCGCGACCGCGAGCAGCGCCCCGCCCAGGGTGACGATCGTCCACGCCCCGGCCAGCAGGTGCCGCGCCTCGGATGGCAGCGCCGGGCCGGGCTGGCCCGCCACCGCGGCCGGCAGCTCGAGATCGAGCCCCTCGAGCGCTCCGGCCGGGGCGTAGCTGCCGTAATCGAGGATCAGGTTGAGCGCGTTCCAGCTCCCGTAGCCCCCCGGGCCGAGCGCCGCGGCCGCCATCACCCCGCGCAGGAGCAGCATGCCGCGCGCCAGGTAGTTGCTGAGTGCCAGGCCCAGCCAGTCGCGCACGAACTTGCGCGGATGCATGGGCTAGTCGCGCCCCGGGGCGAATGGGAATTGGAGCCGGCGCCCGGCGTGGCCTAGAATCGCGCTCCTCATGCCCACCCGCCGCGCGCCGTCCCCACACCCGTGACCACTCCCCAGACCGCGCCCGCCCTGGCCTCCCGCGGCGGCACGCCGGTGCGCGCGACCTTCCTGCCGGTCTCGCGCCCGTTCATCGGCGAGCGCGAGAAGCAGCTCGTGAACGAGGTGCTCGAGTCGGGCTGGATCACCACCGGCGAGCGCACGATCGAGCTGGCGCGGCGGGTCGCCGGGCTGGCCGGAACGCGCCACGCGGTGGCGCTCAACTCGGCGACTGCGGCGCTCCACCTGGCGCTCGCCGCCAGGGGCGTGGGACGCGGTGACGAGGTGGTCACCTCGACCTGGACCTTTGCGTCGAGCGTCAATGTCATCGAGCACGTCGGCGCGACACCGGTGCTGGTCGACGTCGAGCCCGACACGCTGTGCATGGACCCGCGCGCGCTCGCCGCCGCGATCACGCCGCGCACCCGCGCCATCGTGCCGGTCGACTATGCCGGCCACCCCTGCGACCTCGACGCCATCCTCGGCATCGCGAAGGCGCGCGGGCTGCCGGTGATCGAGGACGCGGCTCACGCCCTGGGTGCGGCGTGGCGCGGCCGTCCGGTCGGCAGCTTCGCCGACGTCACCGCGTTCTCGTTCTACGCCACCAAGAACCTCACCACCGGCGAGGGCGGGGTGGCGGCCACCGACGACGCCGAAACCGCGGCGCGCATCGGGCGCCTCGCGCTCCACGGCATGAGCCACGACGCCTGGAAGCGCTACGGCGAGAGCGGCTCGTGGTACTACGAGGTGGTCGAGGCGGGCTGGAAGTACAACCTCAGCGACGTGCTGGCGGCGATCGGCCTCGCCCAGGCCGAGCGCTTCCCCGAGATGCAGCGCCGGCGCGCCGAGCACGCCGCGCACTACGACCGCCGCCTGGCCGAGATCCCCGAGGTGCGCCGTCCGGTGGTGCGCGAGGGCGCGACCCATGCCTGGCACCTGTACCCGATCGCGCTCGAGCTCGAGCGTCTGACCTGCGACCGCGCGCGCTTCATCCAGCAGCTGAAGGCCGAGAACATCGGCACCTCGGTGCACTTCATCCCCATCCACCACCACCCCCACTTCCGCGACTCGCTCGACGTCAAGCCCGGCGCGTTCCCGGTCGCCGACGACGCGTATGCGCGCGCGATCTCGCTCCCCCTGTTCCCGGGGATGACCGAGCGCGACGTCGAGGACGTGGCCGAGGCGGTGCGCAAGGTGGTCGCCCACCACCGGCGCTGAGGCGCGCCGCCCGCCACGGCTCACGCCGCCCCCTCCTCGACCTCGCCCAGCCGCCGCAGGCTCAGGCCCTCCTTGCGCAGGTAGAACAGGCCGACCGCGGTCACCGGGATCCACTGCGAGGCCCAGTAGAACCACGAGAACGGCACCGCGCTCGCCTTGCCGATCGAGAACAGGGCGAGCCCGGCGACGCAGGCCACGTTCATGGTGCCGATGTAGCCCGGCGCCGCCGGCACCATGATGCCGATCGCGGTGATCACCAGCATGGTGAGCCCGGCGTACCACGGCAGTACGATGCCCAGCGACCACATGCTGGCCTGCAGCCCCGCCACCACGATCGCGAACATCGCGAACGACAGCACGAACACCCACAGCAGGCGTGGCAGGTCGCGGAACAGCCCCAGTCCCTCGATGAAGTGCTCGAGCGCCCGCACGCCGTGCTCGCCGGCGCGGCCCGGCAGGTAGGCCGCGAGCCGGCCGATCAGGGCGCGCATCAGGGCGGGCCGGCGCTCGAGCAGGACCACGAACAGGGTGAGCGCGACGCTCAGGCCGACCAGCGCGATCGCGCCCTTGCGCGTCAGTTCCCAGGCCCGGCTGCTGCGCGTGATCGGGTGGACCATCAGGGCGATGCCGAGGATGACGAGCAGGGTCAGCATGTCGACCACGCGCTCCACCACCACGGTGGCGAGCACCGTGGTCTTCGACAGCTTCTCGGTGCGCGCCAGCGCCCACGCGCGCACGAACTCGCCGAGCCGCAGGGGCAGCATGTTGTTGGCCATGAAGCCGATCATGGTGGCGCTGAACAGGCTGGGGTAGGCGATCGGCCGCGGGGTCGAGAGCAGCGGCCGCCAGCGGATCGCGCGCAACACGAAGGCGAGCAGGGTCAGGACGCAGGCGGCGACGAACCCCAGGTAGTTGGCCTGGCGCAGCGCGTGCCACACCTCGGCGGGCCGCACGTCGCGCATCGACAGCCACACGCACAGCGCCGAGACCACCACCCCGACGCCGATCTTGAGCCGATGGCTCACGCGCCCTCCCGGCGTCCGCCCGCCGGCGGGGCGCCGCCGGCGCCGCGCAGGCGCTCGATCTCGAAGCGCAACAGCGCCAACTCGCGGGTCAGGGCGTGGTTCTCGACCCCCAGCCGCGACAGCCGCACCGAGACGTAGAGCAGCATGGCGGTGAGGAACGCGAGCCCGGCCGCGAACACCGTCGAGGACTCGCCCAGGATGCCGAGCGCCCGGGTGATCCAGCTCAGCACCGGGGTCGAAAAGCCGAGGATGGCGATCACGGTGGTGGAGATCAGCCACAGCAGCGAGTACTCCTCGGACAGCCGGCGCCGCCGCACCAGCTCCAGCACCAGACCGGCGAAGGCCACCACGCCGAGAGCGGTGATGACCTGGGTGCGTGACAGGAAATGCATGACCGCCTCCGTGGATCAGGCCGGGCGTTGCAGCCAGGCCATCAGGGATGCCAGCAGGTTCTTGTACGGGTAGTACAACGACTTGCCGAGCGTGTAGAACGATTGTCCGGCGCGGCGCTCGCGCATCTCGACCGCGACCTCGCGCATCCGGAATCCCCGGCGCGACAGGGCGATGAGCAGCGGAGCATCCGGGAAATCGCGCGGAAAGTCGAACTGGCACACCGTCATGACCGCGCGATTGTAGGCCCGGAAGCCCGAGGTGGTGTCGGTGATGCGCTGCCGCAGCGCGAGACGCACCACGCCCGAGAACACCAGCATGCCGAAGCGGCGCGCCAGCGGCGCGCGGTAATCGCTGCGCGCCACGAACCGCGAGCCGATGCTCAGGTCGCACGCCCCGGCCAGCACCGGCTCGAGCAGCGCCGCCAGGTAGGCGGGGTCGTGCTGGCCATCGGCGTCGAGCTGCACGCCGGCGTCGTAGCCGCGCTCGACCGCGTAGCGGAAGCCGGTCTGGAGCGCCCCGCCCACGCCGAGGTTGACGGGATGGCGCAGCACCGGCACGCCGCAGCCGCGCGCCACCTCGGCGGTGGCGTCGCGCGAGCCGTCGTCCACCACCAGCACGTCGAGCGTGAACGGCAGCCCGGGCGGCGGGGTGGCGCGCCGCAGCTCGGCGAGCGTCCCGGGCAGGCTCGCCTCCTCGTCGTGGGCCGGCACGATGACCAGCACGCGCGGCGGGCTCACGAGGCTCTCCCGGCCGCCACCGCGCGTTCGATGCGCGAGGCGCCAGCCACGAACCCGTCGCGCACGCGGCGCAGCGGCGTCCAGCGCAGCTGGATCGCGGCCAGCTTGTCGAGGTCCTGTCGCACCACCAGCCCGAGCGCGAACACCGCCAGCAGTCCCACCGGCACCAGCAGGATGCGGATCGCGAGGCTCAGGGCGTGCGACAGCCGCCCGTCGCACAGCAGCGCCACCGCCAGCAGGACGGTGAGCAGCGCCGCGGCGCGCACCGCGGTGGCCACGCGGCCGCCGGGGCCGCCTGGCTCGGGCAGCAGCCGCCCCAGCACCCACAGGGCGCCGACGTACGACACCACCGCCCCCGCCAGGTTGGCCCACGCCGCGCCGTGGATGCCGAGCAGCGGCAGCAGCGCGAAGTAGCTCCCGAACTCGGTCACGAACTTGAGCACCGCGAGCCGCAGCACCGTGCCGGGCAGCCGCATGGCCTGGAACACCATGGTGAGCGGCTGCTGCGCGGTGCGCGCCACCGGCACCAGGGCCAGGATGCGCACCAGCGGGATCGCGGGGATGAACATGCGGCTGCCGACCACCACGGTGAGCTCGGGCGCGAACACGAACAGCGCGAAGCTCAGCGCGCAGGCGGCGACCGAGATCAGCCGCAGCGCCTGGTCGACCACCGCGCTCAGCCGCTGGCGCTCGTCGCGGGCCACCAGCTGGGTCAGCGACGGCAGCAGCGACGAGGGCAGGGTATAGAGCAGCTCGACGAAGCGCTCGACGGTCTGGAACGCGAACGAGAAGTAGCCCAGCTGGGAGATGTCGAACAGCTTGCCGAGCACGATCTTGCCGAGGTTCTGGCCCGACAGGAAGGTGACCCGCGCCCCGAGCAGAGGCACGCAGTAGCCCATCATGGCGCGCAGCAGCTGGGGACGCGTGCGGTCGGCGGGGGCGCGCGCCGGGGCGGGGGCGTGCTCGGGATCCTCGGCGCGCCGCAGCATCCACAGCGGCACGATGGTCGAGGCCAGTCCCTGCGCCAGGGTCAGCACGGTGAGCCCGATCGCGAGCTGCGGCAGGCCCTGGAGCGCGCCCCACAGCAACCCCACCATGATGGTCTTGGCGATGTGGAACAGCAGCGCGATCCCGCTCACCCAGCGGAAGCGCTGCAGGCCGTAGAGCGTCGCCCGCCCGGTGGTCGCGAAGCCGTCGAAGGCGACGATGGGCGCGAGCAGCGGCAGCAGGAAGCGCAGCTCCGGGGTCTTGAACTGCACCGCCAGCAGCGGGGTCAGCGCCACCAGCGCGATGGTGGCGAGCAGGCCGAGCGCAAGCTTGAGCCCGAGCGCGAGGTGGTGGGCGCGCAGCAGGGTGCGCAGCCGGCCGTGCGCCTCGTACTCGGCCGCGTAGCGCTCCAGGAACACCTCGAAGTTGCCGGTGGCCATGGTGGCGAGGCCGGTGAACGAGAGCGCCAGCGTGATGATCCCGTACTTGGTGGGACCGAGCCAGCGCAGCAGCAGCGCGAAGTACGCCACCCCGGAGAACAGGGCCGCCGCCTTCTCGAGCGTGAGGTAGAACGCGCCGCGCGTGACGCTGTGCGCGATCTCCCCGGCCTTCATGCCGCCTCCGGCCCGCCGGCGCGCGGCGCCGCGGCCTTCGCATCGCCGGCGCGTGGCGTCGACGCGCGCGCCGCCCGCACCTCGGCCTCGAGGAAGCCGCGCACCGCCGCCAGCCGGTCGACCGCCTCGGGGATCGGACGGTTCGAGAGCAGCAGCGCCGCCATCGCCGGATGGGCGGGATCGTAGCCGTGCATCGCCGCCACCGGCCGATCGCCCATGAACGAGGGCACCATCAGCATGCCGGGATCGAGCAGGAAGATGTCATCGCCGTACTCGCGGGCCGGGAAGCGCGCGCCCGCGCGCTCGAGCTCGGCGTCGTCGAGCCAGCGGCCGCCGCGCAGACCCTCGAGGGCGGCGCGCACCGCGGCCCGCGCCGCCGGCTGCTTCCACCAGAAGCGCGCCATGGTCGAATCGAAGAACGCCAGGTAGTGGCGCGGCCAGCGCACCGGCAGCGCCGCCAGCGCCCCCATCACGTCGAGGGTGCCGTGGACGTCGACCATGCCATGGTCCGAGAGCACGTAGACCCACAGCTCCTCGCCGCGGCGCGCGGCCGCGGCTTCGAGCCCGCGCACCCACGACGCGTAGCCGTCGAGGCGGCGCCGCACCGCGGAACCGAACGAGCCCTCGCGATGGAGGTCGGCGTCGAGCTCGGCGGTGTAACAGAATAGCAGCGCCTCGTCGCCGTGCTCGACCCGCTCCGCGACCGCCGCCAGC
>Ga0318567_10001219_pt1 | contig 10387 bp, 7 predicted proteins | sample GRESIP088b5f20_FD_203691 | JGI IMG/M metagenome (GOLD analysis project Ga0318567, IMG submission 203691) | Tropical soil microbial communities from Luquillo Experimental Forest, Puerto Rico - GRE.SIPMG.088b5f20 | ecosystem: Environmental > Terrestrial > Soil > Tropical forest > Bulk soil...
AACAACAAGAATCAAGGGCAGCAAATAAACTGCGGGGAGAAAACAAAACGGCAATAAGCCGCCGGCAAATGCAATGCACAACTCTGCAACGTTAAGTTTTCTATCCGCAACTGGTTTTGATTTGCTTTGATCCGCATCTGTTACATAGCTGTATTGTTGAAGCAATGTAACTGCCGCCAGGCGGCTGCTGCTGTGGGCCGCGACAATAACCAAAAGAAATAAAGACAATGACAAATGTGTTGCCAACGTTTCCAACAGAAGAAATTTGCTACCGAGTATTGCGACCAAACCAATAACGCCATATGTGCCCAGCCGGCTATCTTTCATGATGGTCAGTATTTTTTCTTTTGTCCAGCCACCACCAAAAGCATCACAGACATCTGCAAATCCATCTTCATGAAAGGCGCCTGTCGTTAGTATGCTTGCAATCATCGTAAACAACAGCGACAAAGGCAAAGGAAAGACGAATTGAAAAAGATAAAATGCCAATGCATTGATTCCACCAACAAGCAAACCCACCCACGGAAAGTAGCGTGATGATTTCTGCAGCATATTTTGTCCATGACCAATATTATGCGGAACGGGTATCCGCGTAAAAAACATCACCGCTGTGAGTAAAATGTCACGCTCACTTTTAATTTTTTTCAGCATCTAATTCGTTGACTTTTAAAAAACCAGCAGCTGCAGTTTAAAGACTGCAGCTGCATTGATTATTCTTTATTAATTCAATGTCGTTCAGTTAAGTTGTTCGAAAAAATAAAAGCATATCGCTTGTCATCCCGAGTATTTAATTTGTTGCGTAAAAAACTCTGAACTACAGAGAGCAAGACCTGACAGGTTTTAAAAACCTGTCAGGTCTGGTCCCCGCAGCTACCCGGCAGCCACTTAAATCTGTCATTTTAACGAAGAGGGATCTGGGTTTCACACTAACATGCAGTGTTTGTAAACATTCAGATCCCTCCTTCGTCGGGATGACAAACAGTCTCCCTCAATAATTTCAATTTTCAACTTTCAACTTTCAATTCTCAACTCGCACTGCTCACAGATGCACTTTCAAAGCTCGCCATTTGGTTCAAAAAATTTACTGCAGATTGTATCAGCGGGATCGCAAGTGCTGCTCCGGTGCCTTCGCCAAGGCGCATACCCAGTTGCAGGAGCGGCTTCGCTCCTACATGATCAAGCATGGCTTTGTGCGCCTGCTCGTTGCTCTGGTGCGCGAAGATGCAATATTGCAGTACCGCAGGATGTAATTGCTGTGCAATCAACAATGCAGCTGTGGTTATAAAGCCGTCTACTACTATAATCATATTATTTTCGGCTGCAGCTATAAATGCTCCCACCATCATGGCTATTTCAAATCCTCCAACCGCTGCCAGCAGTTCTGTTGCGTTGTTGGAAAGGGTTTGTAATTGATGTAATTCAAAAACCTTTTTCAGCGTTTCTATTTTTGTTTGTAACTGATCGTCATTCACACCGGTGCCTCTTCCTACACAAAACTCAATGGGTTGCCTAGTGATAGCGCTCATCAGCAATGCTGCGGACGAAGTATTGCCAATGCCCATTTCTCCAAAGCCTATGCAGTTGCAATCGTTATTAAGCATTCGCGCAATTACCAGTTTGCCGAGGCTGATTGCTTCTTCACATTGCGTCATCGTCATTGCAGGCTGCTCAAGGTAGTTTGCAGTACCCTTTGCTATTTTGCCATGCACAATTTGCAATTGCGGATCGAAATCAAAGTTCACACCCGCGTCGACTACATAAAGCGCTAAGTCGTGTTGTTTGCAAAATACGTTAATGGCAGCGCCGCCCGCAACGAAGTTTAAAACCATTTGCGCAGTTACAGCCTGTGGATATGGATTGACCAACCCTGTGGCTGCAATGCCGTGATCGCCTGCAAAAACGACTATCGTGGGATTTTTTATAACAGGTGATGTGCTGTTTTGTATCAGGCCCACCTGCAGCGCAATTTCTTCCAACTGCCCAAGTGCGCCAATTGGTTTTGTTTTGTTGTTGATGATATTTTGTAAAGTCTGTTGTAAGTTTTCCATGTTTATTTTTTATCCAGGTATCAAATCGAAAAAGTAAAAGTTATATTCAGAAGGTTTATCCATCGCGTTGTTGCCCGTATCAGTTGCGGGTGCATTATACGAGCGGGACACAAGTTCACCTTTGCTAAACGCTACTGGTTGTTTGAAGATAGGTCCATCAAATACAAATGAATGGTACTCGCCATTTTCACCGCACACATCCACGTTGTGCGGCAGGTCGCGAACAAATGAGCGGTCTATTATTCTGCCGCAAAAACTTTTGTCCAGGTATTGTTCGTTTACACACACAATGATCGCTTTGAATCCTGCGTCCAGAAATTCATCCATCAATTCTTTTGTGTCTATTTTCCACAAAGGAAAAACGCATTGTATGCCTGCATCCTGCAATTTTTCTTCGCGATATTTTCGTAGGTCCTCTAAAAAAATATCACCAAAGATCGCATGCGTTAAGCCTTCATCTTTTAATGCGCCTACTTTTTGAAGCATATTATTTTCGTAAGCCTCCATAGACGGAAGCTCCAGCAACTCTATTGTTTGCAACGGAATACCAATGGCTTTCGCCTGCGCCTGCAACAGGCTTCTTCTAACGCCATGCATGGATATGCGATCATGCGTGCTGTTGACGCTGGTTAGCAAATACCGTATGTCATACTGTTTATCCTGCAACAACCTGTGCAGCGCCAGTGAAGAGTCTTTGCCACCGCTCCAGTTCATATATGCATTGATCATGACTGCTCAGCTTTAACAACTAAAGGAATACCGGACACCATAAAAACAACCTTCGCAGCTTTTGATGCAATGTACTGGTTGACCCATCCCTGGAGATCGACAAACTTTCTTCCCATCTCTGTGTCGGCATGCAGGCCCATTCCAAGCTCATTGCTAACAATGATAAATGTGCCCGGATGTTTTTCCAATGCATCTATTTCTTTTTTCAATGCATCAAGGCTGGTTTCAATATCCTGTTTGTTTTTGAAGAAAAAATTGGTGAGCCACAAGGTAACGCAATCAACCACTGCAACGCGATCTGTTATAGGAAGCCCGCTTACGTGAAATGGCTCCTCGAACGTGGTCCATCTTTCGTCGCGATCTGCTTTGTGCCTTGTTACCCTTTGTTGAAATTCGCTGTCCATCACGTTTGCGGTCGCCACATAAACAGGGCTGGCAGACAAAAGCAGCGCTTCTTTTTGTGCATAGCTGCTCTTGCCGCTTCTTGCTCCGCCGGTAATAAAGTGAATCATTTGTGAGTTTTGGGTTATGAGTTATGTGTTGCGAGTCATATAAGTCGCCAACTTATGTGCGTGTTGCTTTTCCATAATGTGAAAGCAATGAACCGCTGGGCGTACTCAAAACTCAAAACTCATTACTCATTACTTCCTGCAGCTTCGGATACTGATTTTGCAGCCACTCGAATGTTCCAAACATCAAGGCGCTGTAAACAATGGTACCCGCCATGAACCAAAATTCATACGGCATTGCTGCGATCATGCAAAGCTGCCAGCCGGCAAAATCTCTGGTATACATGTTACCACCGAGCCATACGCCAAAATCAGAAACAACCCAATGTATAAGCACGCATGCAAATGTGGCCATCAATGCATTCAGGACGGTTACTTTCCTGATCATCAGTTTACCCACAAGTGCCATCAGTATAAACGCAATGTAGGTCCAGTACCAGCCCATGTACAGGAAGCCCATGTCATAATGTTTGTAAACAGTTAACGACAATATCACATCACTCACAAAAAGGGTAAGCAATGGCAAAACGAATGGTTTAAGTCTTCCGTTAAAATAAGCGCCGCCAAACAGGGCCATCGCTCCAATTGGAGTAAAGGTTGTCAGCGGGCCCATTTCGGGACCAATATTGGTTACAATTCTGATTGCGGCCACTACCAGTATAACGACCAGTAGCATGGTGTAGCGGGGATTGATCTTTGAAATTGACATATAATTGATGGTTTAGTCTAAAAATTTACTGTAATGCCCGCCTGGACATTCGCAGGTTGGGTATTATAGCCCAATACTTCAACGTAATCTGTATTGGTAATGTTTTTAAAATCGGCAAAAACTTTTACGTGTTTGCAAAATTTATATTCAGCATACGCGTTCCATAAAGTGTATGCCGGCAGGTTAACCAGCGTTGACGGGTAAGTACTGAAATCCATGTCGCTCCTGTTACCCATTGTTTGTACGCTCATACTTAAAAACAATTTTTCAGTGGCATGAAAGTTCAAAGCCAGGCTGTAAGCGTCTTTCGGCACACGTATCAACACCGATGAAGTCGAATCCTTTCCGTTGTATTTTGTATTCAGCTTGCCATTGGTGTGCGCATATTGCAGTACCAATTGCAGGTTTTCGGTAAAGTTGACCGTTGGCTCTATTTCAATGCCCCAGTTATGTTGCTCATCCTGGTTAACGTATTTATTTGTAAACGTAATAACATTATTTACATCTCGTTTATAAATAACACCCCTGACGTTAAATTTTTGATCGCGTTGGAAATATTGAACACCTCCTTCGTATGTAACGGCATACTCGGCTTTCAAAGAGTTGTTGCCGTATATCGGTGCGTATAACTGATACAAGGTAGGTGTTTTAAATGCGCTCGATATATTGGCAAACACTTTTATTTCCTTGTTGATAAACACAAAGGGATTGAAGTTGTACGTCCACTTCGTTCCGTAAATGGAATGGTGGTTGTATCTCGTTCCTGCTTCTGCATGGAAGATTTTTCCAGTATACAACAGTGAAGCATATGCATCAACCTGGTGTTGTTTAGCGCTATCTCTCCCAACTTTGCTAACATCCTCGCCCCAACTTCCAACGTATATACTCGTTTGTGAGGTGTTGGATGTCCTGTAATCAACACCGGCAACCAGTTGCAATCCTTTCGCCAGTTCTGCAGAATAAATAAGTTCTGCAAAGTGATCTGTTCCTTTATAACCGGCGGATAAATATTTGTCGCTAAACGGCGGCACATAGCCGGAGTCGTTCAGATAATTTCTGTTGATCGTATTGTAACTGTAGTTAAGTGTAAACCTGTTTTTACCCAACGTTAACTCGCTGCGAACACCTGTTTGCAGGCTTTTGCTGGTGTATGTGTAGTCCTTGTCATCGGTATACGCACCAGCATCCATTTTACCATTGTAGGTATTGTAACGAAGGAACGGAGTTATTTTCCAGTGATCATTTATTTTAAAACCAAGATTAGCCAGCACGCCGTGTTGCTTGAAACCGTCTTTATCAAACGACCCTGTGTTATTGGGATCCTTTGCCTCGCTGATACCTTTTGTGTCGTAATAAGTGTACGCAACATTGTAATCCAGCAAGTTTGTGCTGCCATTAATACCTGCATTGCCTTTGAAAGTGTTGAAGCTGCCGTAGCTCGCAGTGGCAAACGCGCCAATTTCTTTATCTCCCTTTTTCTTCGTGATAATATTGATGACACCGGCAATGGCATCGGCGCCGTATAACGTAGACTGGCTCCCTTTCAATATTTCGATGCGTTCAATATTTTCAATTGGGATGGTGCGAATGTCAAAATTGCTGCTGGCTCCTGAGGGATCGTATAGCGGGATACCATCGATCAATATCAAAGTGTAATCACTTTTCGCACCGCGCATATAGATGCTTTTGTCTTTGCCCGGATTACTCGTGGCACCGTTTACCACAATGCCCGTTTGTTCGTTTAACAGCTGCGCAAGATCCTTTCCTGCGCTGCGTTCCAGCTGTTCCCGCGAAATAAGCGTAAGCGTTTTGCCCGTCTCTTTTAGTTTTTGCGGGGTTTTAGTCGCTGTAACTACAACTTCATCCAAAACGTTTTTGGTGTTGTTTTTTTGTGCCCATAATGATAGCGTCGCGACGACCGCTGCCAATGAAAGTCCAATCTGTTTCATGCTCATTCTTCTATTTGTTTGTTATTAAATGCTTAACGAAGAATGAACTTTCGAATAATGAAAGAGTAGAAAAGCAGCTACTTATTTTTAGTAAAAATACTGTAACTGCATCTCCGGCTTTTCTCCCGAAAGCTCAGTGATCTAGTTTGAACCTGGCAGGTCTTCTGGCTCGCTTTTATCTGAACACCTTCCCGTTTAAAACAGTGGTATGTAGATTCAGAACTGAGTTGAGATGATTTAACATCCGTCTCACAAAGCTTACAGCTACGGGGATAGCGCCGGTTTTGCACCGGACTTCCCTTTTAATGGCGCATGCGCCAACCAAATTCGCAGCGAAAGTATATAAATTGTTTAATATTTCTGGGCATCTATATTTTTTTTAATTGCTGTTAGTAGGTCGTCATTTTTTGAATATCCATAATAATTAGTAAGTTCACTTTTAAACCACCTAACCTTTCTGAGACTCAGGAATGAAAAATGAATAAAGCAGCAATTATCATATCATCCCTGATTTTACTAACGCAGTCTAATTTGTTTGGACAACAAGCGAATGCAAAGACTGATCCCATAGACTTTTATACCTATCAGCTTGACACAACAATAAGTAAGGCTGATTCAATTTCTTTTTTACTTGACAGCATTCACGTGAAAGCCTACGTTCAAAAAAATAAAATTATTGCTACATGCTTATTTGAAAAAAGCAAAAGTCTACTTACAATTTACCTCTATTCAAAAGACAATAATTTGGTGGCGGCAAAAGTCCAGGAGCAATGCCCTACAATGGACGACTTGCACAACTACGCCTCTTTCTATTATGACAAAGGAAAATTATTGGACAACAAATACCGCTGGACGGTTCGACCTTGCATGGCTGTTCCGATGGATAAAAGCATTTACGAATTGTACGGATATAATCCGAATTTAAATGGTGACTTCTTAAAGAAGTTTGTGGTATTGGTTTACGAAAAACTAAAACCATAAAATGGTTTGGCCCGCAAAAGAATATCTATGAACGTAAAATATTTTGATTAAATTAAAGCAGCGAACACTAAGTTTAAGCGATCTCAATGGTCGCACGAACTTAAAATGCAGCCCGAAACCGTTATCCTCACTCATATTTGAAACTATTGTGTTGCCTGCTGAACCATAGCAGGAACAAACCTCCGGGAGCCGCAATTTGAAATAATCAGCAAAATCAGCAAGCCATGCTGGTTGTGGACGGCGCACGTCAAAAAAATCATCGATACTGTTTATTCATTCACAAAAAATACATCATGAAAAAATTGACGTTCTTTTTCCTGGCAGCCCTTGCATGTTCATGCAACAATATGCAAACACCTTCAAAAGAGGCAACGAAAGATTCAACAACAACAACAACCGCGGCTGCTACGGCGACTCCGATGAATTACCCTTACACAATTGAACATCCCGACAATTGGGAAACAGGAAGCGCGGCAAATACAATGACTTGTTTAAGTGCCTTAAGGGCATGGGAAGACGGAAAGCTGGATGAATCGCTCAAGTATTTCGGCGACTCTGTGCGTGTGCAGTTTGATGCGATGGATAAAAAAATGTCAAACGACAGCTTAAAGGCGATGCTCGCTAAGTTTAGAAACAATTACAAAACGATCAAAGTGAAAATGTACGATTGGGAATCTGTTATATCAAAAGACAAAAGTGAAGAATGGGTAACTCTTTGGTATGCGCAAATGTGGGAAACAGCGAAAGGTGTAAAAGATTCTGCTGACGTTATTGATGATTTACAACTAAAAAATGGCAAGATCATAAGGTTGTCAGAATATACGCGGAAGTTGCACTAGTGGAGTTGAGAGTTGAGAGTTGAAAGTTGAAATTAAAGCTGGCATCGCCGTCCTTAGCGAACAGCAATTTCAGATTTCAATGTCGTATAGTTAAGCTGTGTAAAAAGTATTAAGAATGTTGCTTGTCATCCCGACGAAGGAGGGATCTGAGTGTTAATTTAAACAGCATGTTAGTGTGAAACCCAGATCCCTCCTTCGTCGGGATGACAAGCGACCTTTCTTTATTGATTATTGGCTCCACGTAATGAATGCATCACTAACGAAACAACATTGAATCTCAAATATCAGATCGTCATGGCTCAGGAGCAAAGTTTTGCAACTCCTCATTCTACCTCAACAAAAGTGAACATCCACTTGACAGGATTTTGCCAATCTTTTCCTTTTAAGCTTCCTACCGGCGACTTAATCAGCACTTCGTTCCATCCTTTTTTCAAAAATATTTTTGTGGCGCTGCGATATTCATAGCCCTCGTCAACTAAAGGAATCTCGGCGTTTCCTTTTTGCCCGGCTCTTACCCAATCAGGAGGTGCGATGGCTTTTCCATTCACCCACACTGCACTTCTTTTGCCATCCCATGAATCCAGCGGTGGAGAATCGGTAGCGGGTGATCTCGAAATGTTGTTGAAGCCGATCCAAAAGTTTTTTATGCCATCTTCATCCGCCCAGATCTTTGTGGTGGCGTACCACGTCGTACTGTCTTTTGCATTTTCAATTGCTCCTTTTATTAACGGCGCCCACCAATGCCGCAATACAATGGTGCCGCCCGTTACTTCTTCATAAACTCCGGCGTTTGTGTCATTCAGTTTTTTTGTTTCGGGCAAAAATTGTTTTGCTAAATCGCCACCATTATCGAACGGCCCGTATAATTTCCAAACGCAATTCGATTGTTTAGCGTAATTGAATATTTTATCATTGAAATAAAGCTTTTTGTTTTCAAGCATGCGGTTCTCGAAGTCTACAAATTGCTTTTTATCACCATCATCAATATTGGCGATCCATCCGCTCTGACCACCGCCGCGCCAGCTTCTTTCAGCAAATGCAAGCATGCCGGGGTAGACAGGATTCATTTGCAGTACAGCTTCTTCTTTGGCAACGGCCCTGTCCGGCCACATACAAATGGTGCCACCCAGTGTAGTCGCATCGCCCTTTTCCTTATCAGCTATTTTACGATTGAAAATTGTTGTCACTGCTTCCAGCGGATCCATATGGTTCAGGTACAAATGTCTCGAATCGATAAACTGTATTTGATTTCCCGACGTGTGATGGGCGTTGTCATCCATCCATAATTGACGAATGGTGCGTTCAGTAAAATTGCCACCCGGTTGCCAGCCAATCACTTTCTTACCAAGACTTTCAATATAAGCAGTTACTTCGGGAACAAAATTCTTATTGGTGATCTTTACTTCATCTGCACCAATGTGGATATAAGGTACATCGTAGGTCGTGCAAAATTCATTCAAAATATTTTTCACAATCAGCATTCCGGAATCACTCTGCATGTCTGTTTTCATCGCCCTTTTAAAAGCCGCGCTGTGGCCGGGCATATCAATTTCAGGAACAAACGTGATGTATCTTTCTTTGGAGTAAGCGATCAATTCTTTTATCTCCTTTTCGGTGTAGTACATGCCTTTGTTGCGCAGCATATTTTCAGGAGCGGTTAACTGCGGATATTGTTTGCTTGCCAATCTCCATGCTATGTCTTCAGTGGCGTGAAAATGAAATACATTCAACTTGTACATTGCCATTACATCAATCTGTTCTTTCAACAATTTCATTGACATATAATTTCTGCCTACATCAATCATATAACCGCGCCATGAAAATGCAGGCTGGTCGGCAATTTCGCAAGCATCAATCATTGCGCCGTCTCTCATAAGTTGTCGCAATGTTTGAATACCATTAAAAATTCCATGGGTTGTTTTAGCAGTCAGCAAAATGTTGTTTTCGGAGACATTCAATGTATAGGCTTCATCCGACAAGCCGGAAGAAGCTTGCGTATTTAATCGCAATTCAACATGCACTTCCTCCTTGCCGGCTTTATTGCTGATGAAAGATTGCAGTCCTTTTTCAGCAAATATTTTTTTCAGCTCTTCTGCCTGCTTCATCAAAGCATTGTCTGTAACAACAATGGAGTTGCATTTATACAAAGGGAAAAATCCATTCTTCCAGCTGAGTTGTTGGGGCAAGGGAATCAGCGATGCTTTTTCTTGCAAGTCATAAACAAAAGGATACACAATATGCTTCCATAGCAAATAACCTTCGCCTAACAAATGCAAACCATCATTGGTATATTTTTCATTCATCCGGCCCTGTTGATTTGTAAAGAAGGGATAGAGATTGATGAATGTATAGCCATTGGCTGCTGCCAGGCTGTTTAATTTGTTATTTACTTTCAGGATCGAATCTGTCTTATTGGTGTGTCCTTCAAATTTCTTAAACTTGTCTGATACGGGAAGAATGCTTTGAATATACAGTTTGGTTGAAGGGCTCTCTTGTTTTATCCATTTGGCAATAAGTAAAATATTTTTCACAACAGAATCGGCACTAATATTTTTTGCCAGATCATTGACTCCTATCAGCAGAAAAACTTTTTTCGGTTTCGCTTTCCCAATATCACCAATGC
>Ga0318567_10001222_pt1 | contig 10382 bp, 11 predicted proteins | sample GRESIP088b5f20_FD_203691 | JGI IMG/M metagenome (GOLD analysis project Ga0318567, IMG submission 203691) | Tropical soil microbial communities from Luquillo Experimental Forest, Puerto Rico - GRE.SIPMG.088b5f20 | ecosystem: Environmental > Terrestrial > Soil > Tropical forest > Bulk soil...
ATACACAGGAAGACACATTTTCATGATTGATGCACCGAAGACGCATTTTCATTGTTGATTCACCGAAGACGCATTTTCATTGTTGATTCACCAAGACGCATTTTCATGCGTCTCTACTTGGCGAACATCATTTTATAATCAACTCTGATTTTGCCCTTAGAAATGTCGTCCAATTTACCTTTCAACAATTTCTTCTTCAATGGCTTCAGGTAATCGATGAACAGCTTTCCTTCAATGTGATCGTACTCATGCAAGATAACTCTTGCAGTGATGCCATTGAACGTTTTAACATGGTGTTCAAAGTTTTCGTCCTGGTACTCAATTGTAACAGATTCTGCTCTGTAAACGTCTTCACGGATTTTCGGAATGCTAAGGCAACCTTCATTGTAGGCCCATTCTTCACCATCCAGCTCGGTTACGTGTGCGTTGATAAAGACCTGTTTGATGCCTTTATCGTTGGGATATTCTTTCTTTTCATCTTCGTCGAGGTTATTTATAATTTGCTCGCTATCAACTACAAAAAGTCTAATGTCGCGATTTACCTGCGGAGCCGCAATCCCAACGCCATTACTGTAGTACATTGTTTCCCACATATCCGCAATAAACTCATTTAGCTTTGGGTAATCCGGGGTTATATCCTGCGCCACTTTTCTCAATACTGGATGCCCATATGCTACAATTGGAAGTATCATCTTTCGATTATTTGTTAATTGGCAAAGGTAAAGACAATTTGAAGATTTGAAAATTTGAAAATTCGGTTGAAGGTCAAAGAACCCGAAAATTGCCGCTGACATTCAGCAAGTTAAAGAGAGTAGAGAATGCTGTACAGAATGCATTTTCAAATTTTCAAATTACCTCATTTTCAAATTTGCTGCAGGTACTCCTGCAACATAATGGTCGCAGCAATCTCATCCACCAGCTTTTTGTTCTGGCGGTCTTTCTTCTTCATACCGCTATCGATCATGCTTTGTTTGGCCATTTTGGAGGTGTAGCGTTCGTCTACCATTTTGTAGGGAAGATTTGGGAAATCCTTGACGAACTGTTTTACAAATGCATTTACCAACGGCGTTGCGTGCGTGTCGGAATCGTCCCAGTTTTTAGGTTCGCCGATGATTACCAGCTCAACTTGTTCCTGCTGAAAATATTTTTTAAGAAACGGCATCAGCTCTTTCGTATCAACGGTAGTCAATCCGGTTGCAATGATTTGCAACGGATCTGTCACTGCGATACCTGTGCGGCGTAGGCCATAGTCTATGGAGAGGATTCGAGCCATGGGCTAATTTGAAAATTTGGGAATTTGAAAATGAGAGAAGGGAACGCAGATCATCATGATTGTCATGATTGGTCATGATTTTTTCCAATGATTCCCTTCAGTATTCAGTTACTGAGTTATTCGGTCATTACCTGATGAACAAATCGCTGATCACAAACACGGCAAACACGACGCTCGCAATTCCATTTGCTGTCATGAAGGCGATGTTTACTTTGCTGAGATCATTTGGTTTTACGATCGAATGTTGATACAACAACATGCCTACAAACACTGCAATTCCTATCCAATACAGCCAGTGAAAATGTCCATAAACGCCTGCTGTTATCACGCAAATGGCACTGCACAAATGCAACAACTCAGATACTCTTAGTGCTTTTGGTTTGCCCAAAACCGAAGGGATGGAATATAAATTTTGTGACTGGTCGAAGTCAACATCCTGCAATGCGTAGATCACATCAAAGCCGCTCACCCAGAAGATTACAGCGAGTGAGAATAAAATTGGCAACAGTTCAAATTTTCCCGTTACTGCTAAATAAGCACCGATTGGTGCGAGAGACAAACCCAAACCTAACACAAGATGGCAAAGCGGCGTGAATCTTTTTGTATAGCTGTAAAATAGAATTACAAATAATGCAACCGGCGAAAGGAAGAAGCAAAGTGTATTGATGAAAAAACAAGCCGTCATGAAAATAACGCAGCATATAATTGTGAACCCCAAAGCGCTGTCTGCAGAAATAATTCCCGAAGGAATTTCACGGATCGCAGTGCGCGGATTCTTTCCATCGAAGGCTCTGTCGAGATAACGATTGAAAGCCATGGCTGCGCTGCGTGCAGTGATCATGCAAACAAGAACCAAGAGAAATTTTATCAAATAGACTTGCCAAACAGCGAAGTTTGTAATATCGTTTTGCCAACCTATTGACCTATTCAAACTCTCGCCCATTTCCGGATTAAAATCAGTGGTCGTAATACCAAGAAAAAAACCAATCATCGCAAATGGCATTGCAAAAATTGTGTGAGAGAATTTTATCAGGCTTAAATAATTTTTTACTGTACTCATGTGTCCAAATATTTGCTTAACCTTTCTTTTATTTCTTTATCTGTAATTGTTGATTGTTGGGATTTGTCGTAAATGCTGATCAATACGACAGTTTCAATGCTAATCTTTACAAAGGTAATTATTCTAGCCCCACCGCTTTTACCTTTGCCTTTGCTTGAAATAGCGAGTCGTACTTTGTAGCAATTATTTCCTAAAGAAACTCCGATAGTGGGATTCTCAGTTAGATCAGCAAGAAAATTCTGAAAGTCAAATTTTAAAGAAGGATATTTTGATGCAAGTCGCTTGATTTCTTTTTCAAAATCTTTCGTGTAAACAATCTTATAACTCATTCAATAGATTATTCGCGTCTTTTAGTTTTGTCTTTCCTTTTAAAAATGCAGACGTTTCTTTAGCGCCGCCTTCAATGCTTTTAAGAATATCTTCAGATGAAGGTTCCTTAAACACCTCTACACGCACTTTCATTTTGCGAAGCAATTGCATCAGCAAATTAAGTTCCTGATCGTCATGAGGTTTTATAACTAGCGTATCCATAGCTTTAAAATTACATAAACTTCGGAACAAAGTTCCTTACTATTTCCCAAATCACAACTCCCGCAGCCGTCGCGATATTCAGCGAATGTTTCATGCCCAGTTGCGGAATTTCAATCGTCCCATCGCACAACGCAATGGTTGATTGCTCCACACCTGTTACTTCGTTTCCTAAAACGATGGCAATTTTTTCGTTTGTATCAAATTTGCATTGGTGCAATTTAAGGCTGTTTTCCACCTGCTCTATGGCAAAAACCTTGTAGCCCTCTTGTTTCAATTCTTCCACCGCTTCACCGGCATTTGCAAAACCTTTCCAGTGAACGGAATCTTCAGCACCGAGCGCAGTTTTCTTGATTTCTTTATGAGGCGGTTTTGCTGAATAGCCGCATATATAAACCGCTTCCAGCAAAAAAGCATCTGCTGTGCGGAAAACGCTTCCAATGTTGTAAGCGCTTCTAATATTTTCCAAAACAACAATTAAGGGAACTTTCTCAGATTCTTTGAACTCCTCCACCGACTTACGGTTCAGTTCATCCATGCTCAGTTTTCGCATAGCGGCAAAATTAGGCAGTTTCACGCAAAAACGGCGAAGGTTTCACGCAGCGATCGCAACGAAGCAGCAGCGCAGTGGGAAGGTTTGACTTACGAGATGAGAGAATTTTCTTTGATAATCCCGTTTCAACAAAAAAACAAAGGCAAACTTTTAGGCATTTTGTCCGCGCCGCTGCTCCGCCGCGATCGCTGCGTGAAATTTTCTTGCGCCTTTGCGTGAAACTCTTTTTGCGTGAAATCTGTTGATAACTTGTCAAAAATTAGCCACTTACAAGCAGCTGCGAGCCACCCGCAACTTGCTGCCGTTTACTAAATTTGCCAGCTATGGCAAAAGCAACTGGCTCTGAAACTCCGTTAATGCAACAGCACAATGCAATTAAACAGCGCTATCCTGATGCGGTGTTGTTGTTTCGTGTGGGTGACTTTTATGAAACCTTTGGCGCAGATGCCATCATTGCTTCACAGGTGCTCGGGATTACGCTCACGAAGAGAAATAACGGATCGCCCTCTTCGAGTGAATTGGCCGGTTTTCCGCACCATGCGATGGATACTTATTTGCACAAACTGGTGAAAGCCGGCTATCGGGTTGCCATTTGCGATCAGCTGGAAGATCCAAAAACAGTAAAGGGTATAGTAAAACGCGGGGTTACTGAAATGGTAACACCTGGTACTGCTACGAACGATAAATTGCTCGAGCACAACAGCAATAACTTTTTGGCCGCTCTTCATTTTGTTGACGAAGACAAATACGGCCTCGCTTTTCTTGATATTTCTACCGGAGAATTTTTTCTTGCAGAGGGCGACCGCGAGTATGCAGACAAGCTCTTGCAAAGTTTCAAACCGGCGGAAGTTATTTTTCAGCGCCACAGGCAAAAACAATTCAAAGAATTTTTCGGAAGTAAATTTTATACATACACGCTCGACGAATGGATATTCCAGGATGTGTATGCGCAGGAAACTTTGTTAAAACACTTTCAAACACATTCCTTAAAAGGTTTTGGTGTGGAAGAACTCGCAAGCGGATTGATTGCCGCGGGTGCTGTTTTGCATTACTTAAAAGATACCGAGCATCCCAACCTGCAACACATCGTAAGTATGCAGCGCATTGACCGCGATGATTTCCTGTGGATGGATCGCTTTACCATTCGTAATCTTGAGTTGCTTGGCAGCGGCGTAGAAAATGGGCAAACACTTTTGCGTACGCTCGACAATACTGTTTCTCCAATGGGTGCAAGGCTGCTGAAACGCTGGCTCGTTTTTCCTTTGAAAGATATCACGAAAATAAATGAGCGCCTTGATCTTGTTGAATATTTGATCAAAGATGTAGATGCGCGAACAAAACTTTCGCAACTCATCAAACAGTGTGGTGATATTGAAAGGCTGGTGAGCAAAATTCCTCTGAAGAAGATTAATCCACGTGAAGTAGCGCAGATCGCAAGGGGTTTACAACAAGTAGATTCGATCAAGAAATTGTGCGCAGAAAGCGAGAACAGTTATTTGAAAAGATTGGGCGATGCGTTGAACCCATGTCATTATATCGAAGAAAAAATTCAGAAAGAAATTGCTGAAAATCCACCTGCAACGGCTGTTAAAGGTGGCATGATCGCGAGTGGCATTAACAGTGAACTGGATGATCTACGCAACATTGCTTCCAATGGCAAACAGTATCTTACACAACTGCAACAAAAGGAAGCAGATGAAACTGGCATTTCATCTTTGAAGATTGGCTTTAATAATGTGTTTGGCTATTTTCTGGAAGTAACCAATACACATAAGGACAAAGTGCCTGCGACATGGACGCGTAAGCAAACACTTGCAAATGCAGAGCGCTATATTACTCCGGAATTGAAAGAATACGAAGAAAAAATTACCGGCGCTGAGGATAAAATTTATGCACTTGAAATGTCTTTGTATGAGGCTTTGCTGAATGAATTGCAAACTTACCTCGCTCCTATTCAAACGAATGGGAACATTCTTGCCATCATCGATTGTTTGCTTTGCTTTGCGTATAACGCGACGCATTTCAATTACAAGAAACCGCTGCTGCATGAAGGTGGTGAACTGGTAATTAAAGATGGCCGACATCCGGTGATTGAACGTAATTTGGGAACGGGCGAAACATATATTGCCAATGATATTGAGCTGAATAAAAATACACAACAGATCATCATCCTAACCGGACCTAACATGAGTGGTAAGAGTGCTTTGCTTCGTCAAACGGCGCTTATCACATTGATGGCACATATTGGAAGTTTTGTTCCGGCGGCAGATGCATTTGTTCCTTTGACAGATAAGATATTTACACGTGTTGGAGCGTCCGATAATTTGAGTGGTGGCGAATCTACTTTCATGGTGGAGATGAATGAAACGGCAAGTATCATCAACAACATTACCGATAGAAGTTTGATCCTGCTCGATGAAATTGGTCGCGGCACTTCCACCTACGATGGCATTTCTATTGCGTGGAGCATTGTGGAGTTTTTGCAAAAATCTCCCTGCCAACCGAAGACTTTGTTTGCTACGCACTATCATGAGTTGAATGAGTTGGAAAATAAATTGAACAGTGTAAAAAACTATCACGTTACCAATAAAGAGGTTGGCAATAAAATTATTTTTCTTCGCAAACTGGCGCCGGGCGGTAGTACACACAGCTTTGGTATTCACGTGGCGAAAATGGCGGGCATGCCTCCTTCATTGATTGATCGTGCAAATGATGTGTTGAAACAACTTGAAACAAAACACGTGGATGCAAGCATTGAAGACCAGGTGAAACAACTGTCTATGCCGAAGATGCAGCTTTCTATTTTCGACGCACATTCACAAACGTTTGAAGAAATACGCGGCTTGCTGAATAATATTGATATTAATAGATTGACACCTGTGGAAGCATTATTGAAATTGCAGGAGATAAAAGAGAGAGTGAAATAAAACAGGAACGCAGATTTTCAAGATTTTGATGATTAATGAAGATTTTAGAAAAAAGCAGCTGAATAAAATTAGCTGCTTTTCTTTTATGATTTGCTATGAATGATTAATGAAGCGGATCCGCATCTATCAAGACAATTTTGGCATTTAACGGCGCATTTGGAGGCGTTAATGTGCCGCCGAAAACATCCGATATAGAGATGGTAACATTTCCTGTTCTATGTGTTACTACGTATGAAAAGGCATCATAAGTTTCAGGAAGTGCATCATAATTCGTTCCATCAAATTGAATGTACGCCAATACGCCACCATTTGTATTCATATAAGCATCAAGTTCAGGTACAGGTATATTAATAGAGGCAGTCTTTCCGTCACTGCTTAAGGCCCAGGCAGTTGGCTGCAATGTAAATAAGACAGAATACGCTTGTTTTACCTGCTGCACCTCTGTTTTCGTACATGCACTAAACGCAAACAATGAGAATAATGATAAGGCGATGATCGATAGTTTCATAATTGGAAGATTTTACAAAAAAGTATCTATAGGACGATTAAAAACGCAAAATGTTTAATCGTAGTGTATATAATTATGCAAAAAATGAACCAAGTGCGGAAACTATGAGCTATAAACTATGAAGTATGAACTAATGGGCTAATATCGGCGCCCAACAGTTCATACTTCATAGTTCATATTCATACTTATACCAGCCCTTTCAATTTCTCAATCACCACATCCACTTCTTCTTTCGTATTGTGTTTGCTGAAAGAGAAACGAACAGGAACCTGGTTAGGATTATTATTAATGGCGCGAATTACATGTGAGCCAATATCTACACCGCTTGTACAGGCACTTCCACCTGAAACGCAGATATGATTAATGTCGAGGTTGAACAAGATCATTTCAGACTTTTCATTCTTTGGAAATGATACGTTCAAAACTGTATATAAACTTCTTCCATCTACATCACCATTAAAACTCAGGCCGGAAAAATTCTTCTGCAATTGTTCCTTCATGTAAGTCTTAATGCCCTTGATGTAAGCACTGTCCTTTTCATAGTTGGCAGTTGCAAGTTCCAATGCTTTTGCAAAACCAACGATACCGTAAAGGTTTTCGGTACCGGCACGCATGTTACGCTCTTGCGAACCTCCGTGTATGTAAGGTTTTATTTTTACATTTTCGTTTATATACAAAATACCAACGCCTTTCGGACCATGGAACTTATGTCCTGCGCCGGTTATAAAGTGTACCGGTGTGTTGCGCAAATCAAATGGATAGTGACCAACAGTCTGCACCGTATCCGAATGAAATATTGCATTGTACTTTTGGCAAATATCTCCCACAGCATGCAGGTCAAGCAAGTTACCAATTTCGTTGTTGGCATGCATTAATGTTACCAATGCTCTCTCCTCGTTTTCCGCCAATAATCTTTCCAGGTCCTCAAGATCAACATGACCACTTGGCAATATTTTTACAAAGCTGAGTTTTATATCATCGTGGTGATGGAGGTATTCAACAGAATGCAGTGTAGCGTGGTGCTCTATGGGAGAAGAAATAATGTGCTTGCAGCCAAGATCTCTTATGGCTGCTGTTATAATTGTGTTGCTGCTTTCAGTTCCACCTGAGGTGAAAAAGATTTCTGCGGGATGTGCATTCAGGATTTTTGCAACAGACTTACGTGCATTTTCAATAGCAAGCCTGCTTTCGCGGCCATATGAGTAGATAGACGATGGGTTACCAAATTTTTCAGTAAGGTAAGGCATCATTGCTTCAAGGACCAAAGGGTCCAGTGAAGTGGTAGCGGCATTGTCGAAATATATTCTTTGCACGATCTGTTTAATTTAGGTTTCAAAGAAGGTGCAAATTTACGAAAGAACGGGTATTAAAAGCGAACGCAGATTATTCTGACCATCATTGACAAGAAGATTTTTTCAAACCCCCTTCAAAACATGACGATCGTCATAATCTGCGTTACGAAAAATAAATAAAGTTTGGCCTATGCCATAAACTCTTTAATGTCGTGCATTAAGCGCAATGCGATGTTGTTTGCGGTAGTTTCAAAATTGCTTTCTGCATAAATACGTATGATCGGCTCCGTGTTGGAAGTGCGCAAATGCACCCAATCCTGATCAAACTCAATCTTCAAACCGTCTTCTGTATTAACCGGTTGCTTTTTGTATTTCGCTTTAATTTTTTCGAAAATATCTTTCACATCCACGCCATTGCTCAGTTCCATTTTATTTTTGGAAATGAAATAGTCAGGATATTTTGCTCTGAAAGATTTCATTCCGTTTTTGTGTTGAGCAAGTGAACTCAGGAATAGACCAATTCCGATCAATGCATCACGCCCGTAGTGAAGATCCGGAACTATGATGCCTCCGTTTCCTTCACCACCTATAACAGCGTTCATTTCTTTCATGCGGTTCACCACGTTCACTTCACCCACTGCAGAAGGAAAATATTCCCCACCGTGGTGCAAAGTGATTTCTTTCAAAGCTTTTGTTGAAGACATGTTGGAAACCGTGTTGCCGTTCTTCTTGCTAAGCACATAGTCAGCAACAGCCACCAATGTAAACTCTTCGCCAAACATGCTGCCATCTTCGCACACGAAGCAAAGGCGGTCAACATCCGGATCAACAGCGATACCCAATGATGCACCGTGTTTTTTAACCTCGTTGCTAAGGCTGGTAAGATTTTCCGGTAATGGCTCAGGATTGTGAGCGAATTTTCCTGTAATCTCACCATTGATCACAATAACATCTTTTACACCTAAGGCTTCAAGAAGCATTGGTATTGCGGTTGCGCCGGTTGAATTGATAGCGTCAACAACAACTTTATATCCTTTTGCAGCAATAGCCTCTTTGTTTACCAAAGGATAATTTACAACAGCGTCAATATGTTTTTGCAAATAAGTATCGTTAACTGAATAGCTGCCCAATTTGTCTACTGGAGCAAATTTGTATAAATCTTTTGCAGCAAGCTCAAGAATTGTAGCACCGGCTTCGGCGCTGATGAATTCACCTTCACTATTCAACAGTTTCAGTGCGTTCCATTCTTTTGGATTGTGACTTGCCGTTATAATAATACCACCGTCGGCTCCTTCCCACTTTACAGCCATTTCAACTGTAGGTGTGGTAGAGAGACCAAGGTCCACAACGTTCAGGCCCAGTCCCAATAAAGTGTTAACTGCCAGTTGGTTCACCATTTCTCCGCTTATTCTTCCATCGCGGCCAATAACTACTTTCTTACCATTGTTCTTTTCTATTAGCCAGGTCCCATATGCAGCTGTAAATTTCACTACATCAAGTGGAGTCAAATTCTCAGACGGGTTGCCACCAACAGTTCCTCTAATGCCGGAAATACTTTTAATCAATGCCACAGATCTAACGGTTTAAATTTGTATCTAAATAAAGTTTCAAGTCCAATCGAATGACCAGTGCTTTTATAGGATGTGAGATCGCAAGGGGGACAAATTTAAGAATTCTGCCGACCATTTCTGCAGTAAATTAATAACATTCTACTTTTTCGAAATCAAATCATTGAAAATAAACTGTTAACAATCATTAACTAGATGTTATCTGTCGGCCATATGTTCCCCGGACGGCAATATGCTGCAAAAGGCATACCGGGGATTGGTTTTGAGTGTTAAGTTATGAGTTTTGAGTTTTAAGTTTTGGGTTAAATGAGTAAAAAATGAAAATGCAACAGATATTTTGCGCTGCAAAAAATAGAGCCGGTAATAAGACTTCATTGCACTACATATAATAGGAATACCTTATAACTCATCGCTTAAAACTCAAAACTCATCACTTAAAACTCAAAACTCTTAACTACTTTTACAGCGTTTATTTAGAAAAATTATGGACCTACAGGCTAATTGGTTTAAAGATTGGTTTAATTCACAATACTATCATCAGTTATATTTTAAGAGAGATGAAAAGGAAGCTGCGGAGTTTATACACTTACTCATCGAAAGATTAAATCCGCCAGCCAATAGCCTTATGTTGGATGTGGCCTGTGGAAAAGGCAGGCATTCGAAAATACTGGCA
>Ga0318567_10001226_pt1 | contig 10373 bp, 8 predicted proteins | sample GRESIP088b5f20_FD_203691 | JGI IMG/M metagenome (GOLD analysis project Ga0318567, IMG submission 203691) | Tropical soil microbial communities from Luquillo Experimental Forest, Puerto Rico - GRE.SIPMG.088b5f20 | ecosystem: Environmental > Terrestrial > Soil > Tropical forest > Bulk soil...
TGGCGGACGCGTGCGGGTCTCGCGACCGAGCCGCTGCGGAGCGCGCGTTCGCCGGCTTCGGCTTCGCGGGCGGCTCGCTCGTGGCGGAGCTCGCGACCCTCGCGCCCCTCCTACGCCGAACTGGGAGGATGGTGTGATCGCTACGTTTGTGCCGGTCCCGACGCTCTTCGATGGGTGCGCGCACCGAATCCGTCGTCGGCCGGCCCGACCGCGGCGCTGCGGTCGCGCCCAAGCGCGCGGCCGCAAGAGGCACGCGGCGACTGGTCCGTCCGTGTAACGCCTTCGCGGAGCGGGACATGCCCACAGGCAAGGGCAGCATTCCTTCAAGCAGTTGCCCGGCCTTCGCGCTCATCGAACAACCTTCCGGCGAGCGCTGTCTTTGCTATGTTCGGTTCCAGAAAGGGACACGCGTCGCGCTCCGAGAACCTGGACCGGGATCGGAAGCACGAAGGCGGAAAACTCCGGAGCCTGACCAAACGTGCGTTCGCCACCGCGGCCGGCGTACTTGTTCAGCGCTGGCGAGTATGTGCTGAAGTGGATCGCGTGGTCGCGGAGATCGAACGTCATGAGGCGGAGCCAACCGTCGCCACCCGAGCTGGCGAGCGTATTGCCCTGATAATCGGTCAGGATCTGATAGACCGGATGGCCAGCAGCGTCATTGTCGATGCGGATGTTCTCCGATTTGGAGACGCCGTTGACCGCGGGACGCCAGGCATGACCGCACAGGACCATGAAGACCTGTGCGTTCTTGGCGATGAGCTTGTCCCAGACGCCCTGGGCGTCGTTCCAGCCCGCAGGAGAACCTCTCCGGTACCGGGGGGTGGCAGCGATGCGTTCGGCGGGAGCCCGCAACGGCGGTCTGTCGTCGCCCTGCTCCGGGGCATTGATGTACTCGTGCGTGGTGATGATGGTCGCGTAGCCTGGGTGAGAATCGATCACCTGCTGAGCCCAGGCCAGCGCGTCGTCACTGGCCTCCATCTCGAGTGAGATGTGCAGGAAATACCTGCCGGCGGCGATGAACGTCTGGTAGCTGGACAGGCCAGGATCATGGGCGAGCTGGTCCGAGGCACCGCCATACCAAGGCTTGCCCTCGAAGAGCGCTGACCTCGATCCGAAATACCTCCTCCACATCACGTTGCTCGTCAGCGGCTGGTCACCGACGGTGTATCCGGAGTTGTCGTAGTCGTGATTCCCGATGCTCATGCCGAAGGGCACTCCTGTTTCCTCCAGGATGCCCATGGCCTGCTGCGCCCGCGTCCATTCGAGCCCCGCGCTGTAGGATGCGGCGCCGGGTGAACTGGTACCATCTCCGTGCTGGACCACGTCGCCCACGTGCGTGACGAAGGCCAACTTCAGAGCGCGCCCCTCGCTGGCCAGGTATCGTGTCTCCGCCTTGAAAGTCGCGAAGCTGTCCGGCTGTGGCTTCGTGTCGTCGACGTAGTTCTGGGTGTCCGGTATGACCGCGATGGTGAAGAAGTCGCCGTCAAGGGAAGCATCTCCTGCAGATGCGAAGATCGGCGAGAAGGCGGCGCCGAGGAAGAGCGCTAGGAACAATCTCCTGGAATAGGTCATGTGTGGTCCATTCGTCGTGCGCGCCTCGAGTCGGGGCACGAGGAGGTTCTCTTCCTGGAGTTGCTGACGTTCAGGGCCAGGTGCAGCGATGTCGTGGCCGTGCTTGTGGCCGCGCGCAGGTCCCAGCAGCGACGTCTTGGGATGGGGCGTCAGCGAGGAGTGACTCCTGAGTCAGTGCCTCCAGGTTGCACCGTGCACCCACGCACGCTTGGTGCGGTACACACGCGAGAGTCCGGGCGGTGGTCCGTAACGAAACAACCACGCACACGCGAATAGGGTGACGAGGAATGAAACCCAGACGGCGATCGAGAGCGTGAGCACCAAGTCAGGATGCCTCTCGGTTGCCACACGGTTCACGGCGTACTGGTGACGATGCCGTGAAGCCTCCGTAAGAGTGGCACTCCCAAGGCCCTGGCAGGCGAGCTAGCGGACGCCCGAACGGCGCCTCGCGGCATGCGCAGCGCTCGATGAAGAGGACCTTCCTGGCCTTGCCAGGGTGCGAATGCCGGGCAGCTGACGCTCAGGAGGGATGATACGTCGCCACGAACGGGTCCCCCCGCACAGGTCCCGTGCGTGGCGACGACGACGGCGACGTTCCGGCCGGTGTCGTGGCAACGATGTCACCGTTCCTGCCCACATAAGGACGCTAGGATGGTGGCTCGTCGGCCGGCGCTATTGCGGCGTGCCTTGCTCGCTTGCGCGAGCCATGTGCCGAACATTGCGGTGTGCGACACGCGAGGTGCGACATGAAGGCCCTGATACTCGATGGCGCGCTCACGCTCCGCGATCTGGCCGACGCCGTCGGCAGCGCGATGAAGGCTGAGCTGGTAGCGCGTGACTATGTCGTCGCGCGTCGGGACCTGACGGCCCTAGCGATACCCGAATGCAAGGGCGACTTCGGTTGCTGGACGGTGACTCCCGGCGCGTGCGTTCAGCCGGGTCCGCACCGCGAGGTGGCCGCCGAGATCATCCGCAGCGATCTCGTCGCATTGATCACGGACGTCACCTTCGGCGGTTACTCGTCCGCGCTCAAACGGCAGCTGGACCACTGCATTCCGCTGATCTCACCGTGGATGACGACACTGGACGGGGAGACTCATCACGTGCCCCGGTATGCTCGCTTCCCGGACTTCCTCGTGCTCGGCCTCATGGAAGGACCCGACGCGAAGGTGGCGCGCGTATTCGAGCGGCTCGCTCAGCGAAACGCGCTCAACATGCATGCGCCTCGTTCTTTGAGTCCAGTGCTCACGCGCGCCGAACTTCCCCAGCTTGCCGGATGGATCAAGCGCACCCTCGACGACCTCGCTGCTTCGGGGCCGCCCATGGTCGCCGCTGCGCCGGTGAGCTTCGTTGCCGACTCCAATCTGGCGATTCCGGCGGCGGCGAGGCGGGCCCTGCTTCTCGTGGGGAGCCCCCGGGGCGGGCAGAGCGTCTCTGCTGCCATCGTGGCGTACTTCAACGAGTTGCTCACGTCGCGGGGTCTCATGGTTGGCGTGGAGTGGATCGGCGTGCGGCCGAGTGAGCAGTCGGTGCGCGCACTCGAGGCGAAGATCGCCGAGGCGGAGGTGGTTGGGCTCGCGACGCCACTCTACGTGGATAGTCTCCCCGCGCCAGTGACCGAGACGCTCGAGATGCTGGCCCGGGTACGGGCGAAGGCGTCGTCACGCCCCCGGCTTCTCGCCATCGTCAACTGTGGGTTCCCGGAGGCGGTTCACACGGACACGGCGCTCGCGATCTGCCAACTCTTCGGGCGGCAAGCGCACTTCGACTGGATCGGTGGCCTCGGTGTTGGCGGTGGAGGCATGCTGGAGGGAAAGCCGCTCGCAGAACAGGGTGGCCGGGCGCGCGCGATCACACGGGCTCTCGCCCTCACCGCCGAAGCCATCGCACAGGGCAAAATCGTCCCGGAGGAAGCACAGCATCTCGTCCGGCGTTTACCCATCCCGGCGTGGCTCTATCGCCTCCTCGCGGACCGGGCCTTCCGGAAGGAGGCGAAGAAGCACCGAGCGCTCGACCGTGTCAGTTCGCAGCCTTACCTTGAATGAGGCCTTTGGGTCGCTTCAGAAGAGTGAGCTCCGATTTCGCGGCCGCCACGCCTGCGCCGCGCAGCTGCAACACAAGTGCGGCAAGCTCCGGCCAAGGAGGTGGTGGTCATGGAGCCCACGGCGACCGAAGTCGTTACCGGTGACATCGACGGGGATCTGGGCGACCCGCGTGGTGTACCCGCGCTGCAAACCCGCGCGAGCAGATTCCGGGAGCGATGGCGCGACCGACACGCCCAACCTGGCGAAGGCGCGATGCCTGTGGTCCTGCGCTGGGGGGCGACTCAACGCGGCGAACAGAAACCTCCAGGCGAGGAATGAGCAGCGCGCGCGAGACTTCAGGAACTGCCGGCCGCTTTGACCTGCCCCCAACACTAAACGGCTAGGCCTGCGGAGGAATTTGGACTCGACCAAGAAGAAGGCCAGGTTCGCTGGATTCCTCTACCTGCTGCTCGGGGCCATCGCCCCGATCGGCATCATGTACGTCCCCGGCAAGCTGTTCGTGCGCGGGGACGCGGCCGAGACGGGCCGCCGCATCCTCGCCTCCGAGTCGCTTTTCCGCCTCGGGATCGCGAGCGAGCTCATCTCGCCCCTCGTCAGCCTCTTCGTGGTCTTAGCGCTCTACGACTTGTTCAAAGACGTTGATAGGAAGCAGGCGCGGCTCATGGTGATTCTGGGAGCCATGCTCTCCATCCCCATCTCACTCCTTAATGTCCTCAACAGCATCTCCGCCCTGGCGCTCTTCAAGGGCGCTGGCTACCTATCCGTGTTCGACCGGTTGCAGCTCGACGCGCTGGGCATGGCGTTCATCGGGCTGCGCCACAGCGGGATCACCATCGCCTCGATATTCTGGGGGCTCTGGCTCTTCCCGCTCGGGATTCTGGTCGTCCGCTCACGCTTCATACCGCGCGTGCTCGGGTACCTGTTGTTCGTTGCCGGCGTCGGGTACCTGGCGAACGCCTTCACCTCGCTCGTCCTGCCCACGTACGCGAGTGCCGTCGGAGGCCTCGCGATGGCGCTCGAGATGGGCGAGCTGCCTATAATCTTCTGGCTCGTGATCTGGGGCGCGAGGCCGCGAGCTGCCCTTAGCTAGACCGGACTTCACTGCGTCAAATCAAATAGGGACTCGTGCGCCCGGACTGGGCGTCGTTGGAATAGCAGGGTAGGGGCACGGAGGTGCGCCTCGCTTCAAGAAGCCAGAAAATGGCCGCAGCTTCTTATCCCCCCAACAGTGCCCTACCTTCACGCCACCGTCACACGAACGTCATGGCCGCCTGGCCAAGGTTGCACAACTTGGCTTTGCGATGCTGGCGCTCCTCGTGCTCGTCTGGGGGACGTTCGTGAGCACCCTGGCTGGGTGTATGTGGCTCTTCCGTTACGCACCACCGCCTGGCATTTCGCGGGTATACGGCACTCGACGCGCGTTGATGCGGGGGTGAATCCAAGCAGTCCCTTCCAGGACCGTCGCTGATGTGGTGTTCTGTTGCGGCGCCCACGCTGGCGGTGATGCATGAGCGTGGGCGCGTAGAGACACGACATGAGCACACGTCGAGAGAGCTGGTTCCGATGTACCTTCGAGACGAAGTTGCATCGCTTCACCGGGCTCGTCCGCGCCTGGAGCTCTGAGGCGGCAGCCGACCAGTTCCAGGCCACGATGCGCGGCATGACTCGTGAGCGGGGCACAACGACTGTCGAGCCGGCATCGCGGGGCTTCCCGCTCGGCCATGATCCGTCTCGCCCAAGGGATCGATCTCAAGGGGCTTCTGGGTGGAATGGTTACGGTGTTCGTTCGGCGGTGCGCAGCGCGCGGTAGAGAGCGTTGCGCAGCGCCTTTTCGCGGGGATCGTCGCTCAGGTAGTAGTCCAGCTTGTTCATCACGTAGGCGTAGCCGAGGTGCGCGTCGGGATCCGCGAAGGCGAACGAGCCGCCCGCACCCGGCGCACCGAAAGCGCGCGGGCTGGAGCCGAAGGAGAATCCTGGGCTCGGCCGCATGAAACCGAGGGCGAACGAGGTCGGCACACCGAGCACCTCGTCCGGCCGCACTTCGCTCGGCGCCGCGAGGCGAGCGATCACCTCGGGTCTGAGCCCGATCTCGTCGCCGCCCTCGGCGAATTCGGAATACGCGCGCGCGATCGCCCGAGCCGTGCCTACGCCGTTCCCTGCGGGCAACTCTACCTCCAGTAGGCGCCGATCGTTCCAGTCGATGTCCGAGAGCAGGAACGAGCGGCGCAGCGTCGAGCCCGGCTCGAACATCTTGCGGACCAGCGCCCGAGGTATCTTGTGCAGCGCCAGGATCCCGCGCAGCCGGGACATCGTCTTGACCTTGGCGAGGCGCTCGTTCGGGATGTCGCGCGGGAGCCCGATGTAGAGCTCCAGGCCCAAGGGCACCGCGATCTCCTCATGGAAGAAGCGCCCGAGCGTGCGCCGCTCCGGATCCACGTGCCGGATGATCTCTTGCATATAGAGACCGATCGACATGGTGTGGTACCCGCGGCGCGTGCCGGGGGGCCACGCCGGTCGCTGGCGCGCGAGCACGCGCGCGACGTCGTCGAGGTCGCGCATCCTGGCGGTGGTGAGATCCTCGTCCAGCAGCACCAGCCCGGCCTCGTGTCCGAGCAGTTGCCGCACGGTGATCGCCTCCTTGCCGTTCTGCGCGAACTCGGGCCAGTAGTGAGTGACCGGCGCCTCGTAGTTGAGCCACCCGCGCGCGTTGGCCACAGCCAGCGTCATCGCCGCCAGGCCCTTGGTGCTCGACATCACGCAGGCGAGCGTACCCTCGCCCCACGGCGCGTCCCCCTGCGGCACGCGGCGGCCACCCCATAGGTCGACGACCTTCCTGCCGTGCCAGTACGCGGCGACCGCGGCGCCGATCTCGCGGTGCTCGGCGAAGTTGCGCTCGAATGCCCTCCGGACTTCCTCGAAACCGGGCGCGACCTGTCCACCGATCATGGGCGTAGGCATGGCGCCTCCTTCTCCCGCTGCAATGCGTAGATCACGTTCTTTACGCATTGTCGATCCCACTCGCCAAATGGATCGAAGTCATGGGGCTTCTTGGCCGTGAATGGTTACCCCACGGCATCCGGTGTCCACGAGCGCTCTTGGGGGCGGCGGCGGCAGCCACGCGGAGGTCGTCTTGGATAAATGTCCTAGTAACGGAGCCGATCCCCTAGTCTGCGGACTATTCCTGGGCGAAGAGATTCCGCTGCTTCGATCTGCTCGATGGCTCAGACCCTAGCAGCGCGCGAATATTTCGGACCACGGGTGGGCGGAGAGCTTCCACAGCTTGTAACTTCTCGATGGCGCGGAGCCCGATAGGGATCGCCAACGCGCTCGCCGCTGAGTGCTCCTTCCGCACAGCGTTATACGCGCGGAACAACGCATCGAATGACCTGAACATGTCATTTGGCAACAGGGCCTCAGCGCGGTCCAGGGCAGCTGTGAGATGCTCCGAGGCTTGGCGTATCTCCTCCGAGAGCACCGCCTCTGCTTGTCCCAGCGCAACGAGTGTCCGCTCGTACTCGCAGAATGCAGACCACAGCTCGGCCGCGGCGTTTACGCGTGGTGACTGCTGGGTAAGCCGAAACGACTCTTCATCTCGGCGGAGTCGGCTCGCGTGCGAGCGCGCATTGCGCGCCTCAAGGTAGGCCCAGATCGCACCGAGGGAGGCCACGGCGCCCGGTATCACGAACCATCCGATGTGCACGTCAGGCATCGCGCTAAGCGTACAACTAAAAACCGACCGCTCCCGCCCTTGTCGGGCTCTTGCTTGAAACGCTTCGGTGACGCCTGACGCGCATCAAAGGCGCCGCTTCACCCAACAAGTAGGCTGGGCATGACGTTCATCGAGCTGCGCCACAGCGGGATCACCATCGCCTCGATCTTCTGGGGGCTCTGGCTCTTCCCGCTCGGGATCTTGGTCGTCCGCTCGCGATTCATACCGCGCGTGCTCGGGTACTTGCTGTTCGTGGCCGGCATCGGTTACCTGGCGAACGTCTTCACCTCGTTCGTTCTGCCAGCTTACGCGAGCGCCGTCGGAGGCGTCGCGATGGCGCTCGAGATGGGCGAGCTGCCCATCATCTTCTGGCTGGCGATCTGGGGCGCGAGGCCGCGAGCCGCCCTTATCGAGCGCTGACTTTTACTGCGTCAAATCCAATTAGGACTCGTGCGCCCGGACTGGACGTCCTTGAAAGGGCAGGGTAGGGCGAAGGTGCATCTCGCTTCAAACGCCAAAATAGGGCCGCAGGTCCCTATTCCCCCAGCGTTGCCGGAGCTTCACAACATCGTCACGATGACGACATGCCCGCTTGGCCAAGGTGGCGCAGCTTGGCTATGCTATGCTGATGCTTCTCGTGCTCATCTGGGGGATGTTCGTGAGCACCCTAGCCGGGTGCGTGTGGCTCTTCCATCACGCGCCCCCGCCCGGCATTTCGCGGGTATACAGCACTCGGCGCGCGTGGCTGCGCGGGTGAACCCGAGCAGTCCCTTCCGGCCGCGGCAGCGATCGCGTCTTCGCCGATCGTAGCTGCTGCGGAGTTCTGTTGCTGAGCCCATGTTTGGTGGTGGTCCATGAGCGTGGGCGCGTAGAGTCACGACATGAGCACACGTCGAGAGAGCTGGTTCCGATGTACCTTCGAGACGAAGTTGCATCGCTTCACCGGGCTCGTCCGCGCCTGGAGCTCTGAGGCGGCAGCCGACCAGTTCCAGACCACGATGCGCGGCATGACCCATGAGCGGGGCACAACGACTGTCGAGCCGGCACCGCCGTACCATGGTGCTACCGTCATGACGTCGGTACCAGGGCGGCCACACTACCCAAAAAATGGAGCGCCTTCAGCTGGCGTCGTCGTCCATGAGACCAACACTGTCGGCGCCGTCAAATCCTATTCCTCTCTCCCGGAGCGTCAGGCTCCGAGCATAGAGGACGTGGAGGAGGTACTCGAAGCGCTCAATGTCGAGGTGCTCCCGGTCCGCCTCAAGCAGTGCGATGGCGACCCCAGGAAGTCCGAAGTAGTTGCGGAATCCTTCTAGCCAGCGGATCACGTGCCCGGTGAGGTCGCGGTGCCCAAATCGTGCCTCCGTCTTCAGGAATGTGACTAGCTGCAGCGGCATCCGGAACGTCTGCATGAGCTTCTTCTCGTTCCGAGCCTCCTTAAGGCCACCATCGAGCGGTGTCTCATCAACCATGGAATTACCTCCGTACTGAATTACTGCCCCCGCTCGTAGAGCGGCGCGCGTCGATCGCCGCATTTGTGTGCAAACTAATATGACAGAACGACCGATCGATCGACCGAGAGTTCGGTGACGATCGTGGAGGCCCACCTTAGTCGAATTGGGCATGCAGTGTTAGGGGCTTGCGGCGCGCGACTGGCCCCGCCGCGGCGCGTTCACGAAAACGTTTCGTTCTCGACGGATCCACACGCCGCAACGTACTTTCCTCGAACAGGCCAACGCGCAAGGGCGAATTGGTGCTCGGCGGCGAGTCCGAACCGTCCTATGCGCAGGTAGGACGGATACAACGAGCGCCTCTGTCACGCTCTCGGATAAGAACGGGTGACGGCAGGTCGCCAAGCCGTGAGGCCTGAGGGGGCCGGTGACGTGTTGCCGACGGCGCTCGCGGGGGCACCAAGAGTGCCAGCTGCCCTCGGACAACAGATCGAAGCGCGTGCTTGAAGAGTGCGCGCGCTGCTCGGGCATGGACGTACCGATGTTCGCGAAGGCAAGCCGCGTATTGCAGCGCCGTGCGGATAGAGACGGGGCCCCAGAGGAGGAATTCTGGGGCCCCGTCACCCTTTCCCCCCGCACAGGAGTCGCCGCGAGGCGCCTCGCCACCTGTAGCGAATGACTCCCGGTGAGGTGACTAAACCGGGTTGCCCGCGCGCGAGTGTGACGTTCACGTGGCATCCAGTCGAATGACGACGGACGTACGGGCGCGATGTTAGGGCGAGAGAACGGGGGACGTTCACGAGTATTCATCGGGCACGCGAGCGCTCGTGGCACGATGCGCGTTCGCCAACTTGTCGCGATCCTGTCACCAGGTTTTCTCCTCATGGTCGGACAGCGCACTCCGCGTCTCGGAAGACTCTGTCGCGGCATGCCTACGTACCTGACCATTTACTGCGGCCGACACCATCGAATCTCCGACGGTTTCCCCGTCAAACACTCCTGCCGGGTCCTTGATCCGGAGTACCTGAAGGCGGAACAAATCAAGGATTACGACCGCGCGAGTGCGTTACTCGAGCAGATGCCGCTCATCCTGCACGATGAAGTGGGTTCTACCAGCCTTTGAACCGAATCCTTCTCGAGGCCTGCTGGAATCAGAGTTCGTCCAACCGCGGCAGACAGCGCCTGGCAGTAACAGCGCCTGCACTCAACCTGGCCCGCTCGAAAGCGGAGCAGCCGACAACTGGTGTCGCGCCCCGAGACCGTGCTCGTCCGCGCCTTGCCGCAAGCTGGTCAGCGAGGCCGATGTTCTAGCGCCGTGGCGCGGTTCTAGCCGCTGGCAGTCATGCTTGCCGCTCCAGTGCGGTGTCTCGGTACCGTCAGCGTGGAGCTCGTATGAGTTCACGTCGTCCCGGAGCTGAGCCCTCAACTCGCGCAGGATGAGGTCCTTGGCCGCCGGGTCCTCGACGGGAAACATGAGTTCGTAGCGGCGCTCGAAGTTGCGTGGCATGGCGTCGAAGCTGCCGCACCACACCTCCCAGTCCCCGTCCCGCCTGAACGCCAGCACGCGCGCGTGCTCCAAAAAGCGCCCAATGATGC
>Ga0318567_10001229_pt1 | contig 10366 bp, 7 predicted proteins | sample GRESIP088b5f20_FD_203691 | JGI IMG/M metagenome (GOLD analysis project Ga0318567, IMG submission 203691) | Tropical soil microbial communities from Luquillo Experimental Forest, Puerto Rico - GRE.SIPMG.088b5f20 | ecosystem: Environmental > Terrestrial > Soil > Tropical forest > Bulk soil...
TATTTGTAATCTGCGAACCGGTAAGCTCATCATCGAAAATGGCAAGAGTAATCCCTCTGCTGGCGATGTAGTCCTTTATTTCTTCCAGTTTTCCCTTGCCTACAAAAGTGCGGCTATCGGGATGCTGTAGCTTTTGTGTAAATCGCTTAACAGCAATGGCTCCGGCCGTTTCAGCCAGGAAAGCCAGCTCGTCCAGGTATTCCTGCACCTGGAACTCTGTTTGTTCTTTGTAAACCAATCCAACCAGCACGGCTCTTTCTTCCTGCTGAACAATGTTTTTCTTATCAATCACTCTTATAAAAAATTAATGGGCAAAAATAGAAAAATAAAAAGCGAACGGCGTATTTGCACCGTTCGCTTTTGAAATTATGTAATACAAATCTGTAATTTCTTACAAACCGCTTACCACTAAACCAACTGAGTACGGGTTGATAGCAGGTCCCATACCATCTTTTACCGTGCTGGTGATTTGGTAGTCGAAGTGAATACCAAGGAAACCGTAGCCAAGTCTTGCAGTGGCGGCGATTTTGGTAGTATTCATATATCTTTTGGAAGATTCTTTCTCAATGTAGTTGTTAATCGTTTGCCCGTCAGAGTTTTGCAGGTTCTTACCTTTTGTATGCGCATCTACCATGAAACCCACTTTGAAACCGGCAGCTGCTTTAAAGCTCTTATTGGTATTTTCCGGATTGCTTACATAGCGCAATTCCAAAGGCACTTCAATGTAGTTGGTAGAAAGTTTATATTTTTTGAAGTGGTCCGTTTGAGATTTATCAGGGAATGCCAGTTGAGACGAAAGTCCGATGATGTCAACTTCCTGTTTATTAAAGAAGATATTGCTGCTCGCTACACCAATACCGGCGCCAATGCTAAAGCGTGGGTCGCTTTTGAAAGGCATATCATACATGAAATACATATTGAAGTGGCGGTTAAAACCTTTGGTGTGGATGCTATCTGGTGCTGCGGCCCATCCATCATAACCAAATTGCATCATAAAGTGGTCATTGGCGCGGTTGCCAAGGTTTACTTTGCTCCAGTCCTTTTTTGCCGGAGTCGTGGTCGTTGTTGTGCTCGTGGTCAATGGTGTTCCGGTTTGCGCAGTTGCAATGTTTACAAGGGTAAAAGCCAAAGCTGCCAGTACAAATTTTTTCATATTAGTATTAAAGTAGGCAAATGTATTTTTTTTTGCGTTTGAAAGCGTAAACGCCATTTGTTAAAAAGTTTAAAAAAAGGTCTATAATTAAAAAAGGTTCCAGTTTTTTAATTCTGAAACCTTTGTGGGCCCACCTGGGCTCGAACCAGGGACCACCTGATTATGAGTCAGGTGCTCTAACCGACTGAGCTATAGGCCCTCAGAGCGGTGCTCTAAATGAGCGGCAAAAATATAAAAAAAACAAACCCATCCAAGAAATAGTTTGTATTTATTAGAAATCACAACTGCAAGGCCTCAACGCAGTTGGGAATTAATAATTAATGATTAAGAATTAAAAGGGTTGCCGCTATCAGACAAGTCGTTGTCGACAAACTTTTGACGCCGCAAACGGGCAGTTGTCGAAGGTTTAGAGAGGTAACTCTATTAATTACTAATTATTAATTATTAATTTTTAATTATCTAGTTTTGTATTGCTTATGAATAACGATAGGCTGCACATACGAGAATTGGTAGAAAAAATTGCCGTTCATAACGATCAGCAGGCATACAAGCAGTTTTTCTGCCTGTTTCAAAGTCGTCTCCGCCAGTTTGCTTACTCCGTTATCAAGTCGCACGAAATTGCTGAGGAAATCACATCAGATGTTTTTATCAAGATCTGGAACAAAAGAGCCACCTTGTTAAAGATCGACAACATCGTGCTATACTTATATGTAAGCGTCAAAAACCAGTCGCTGAATTATCTCTCTCAAAAATCAAAAGAAAATGTTTTCTTTTCCGATGAAATGCTGGTAGAAATGAAAAGCATTTATTTTGATCCGGAACAATTAATGATCACTGCGGAAATGATGCGCCGTGTGCAAATGGCCATCCTACACCTGCCGCCAAAATGCCGCCAGATATTTAAGCTGGTAAAAGAAGATGGTCTTCGCTACAAAGAAGTAGCGGAGTTGCTGGGTATTTCCTTAAAAACAGTTGAGGCACAAATGTCCATCGCCCTCCGAAGAGTGGCACAGAGTATTCATTTTGATATTAATGCGTCGGTTTCATCATATTTGGGAAAATAGTTTAACGCTGGTTGCCAAAAGTTCAGTCTGTTCTACATTTAGCTGCGTTCAGTGTTAGGCAAAAAAAGTTTAAAACCTTTTTAGGGGTAAATCTCACTAACCCCTGTCCTTACCCAAAAGGCTCCTCCATTCATGTCACACGAAAGATTTTGGGAACTTATTGCGAAGAAACTGTCCGGCGAGGCAACGACGGATGAGTTGAATGAATTGGAGTTGCTCATGCGCAACAATCCTGAATGGCAATACGCCATGCAAAACATGCAGGATATCTGGAACTTGCAACCGAAAGAAGCATACAATAGCGACATCGCATTTGAAATTCATTTGCAGAAAATGAAAACAGCGGGTATTGAAATGGACAATTTTTCGGAAGCAGAACCTGAAGAAATTGAATCCCCGCGAACCGGGTTTACAAAAAAAATATGGATTGCGCTTTCTACGGCAGCGAGTTTAATCATCGCTGTTGCGTTAATATTCAATCGTCACAGGCACAATTCAGATAAAAATCTCGCTTCATCAGCAGCATCTAACCTTAGCGAAGTGTCTACCAAAATAGGATCTAAGTCAAAGCTGGTTTTACCGGACGGGACCACTGTGTGGTTAAACGCCGGTAGCAAGCTCACTTATGACAAGGATTATGATGTAGAATTGAGAGAAGTAAGTCTTTCCGGCGAGGCTTTCTTTGATGTGGTGAAAAGTGCCGGCAAACCTTTTATTATTCACACGGAAAGAATAGACATCAGAGTGCTTGGCACATCTTTTAATGTGAAATCCTACCCGGGGGAACAAACAACAGAAACCAGCCTCATAAAGGGGAAGGTGGAAATTTCAATTCACAACAGGCCATCGGAAAAAATTATTTTACAACCTAATGAAAAATTAATTGTAAATAATCAGGACACTCTCCATAAACAAAATAACTCTGGTAAAACAACTCCTCTGGTAGCCGTAGAAAATGTCACACGTTTGGATGATGACAGTACCATTGTGGAAACATCATGGGTCGACAATAAACTGGTATTCAGCGACACCGATTTTGAAGAGATAGCAAGGCAAATGCAAAGGTGGTACGGGGTATCGATAGAGCTAAAAAATGAACCCTTAAAGAAAATGCGTTTCTCCGGTACGTTCACGCATGAAACAATTACCCAGGCTTTGGACGCGATGAAGATCACCACTGCATTTCACTATAAAATAATAGATAACAGCTCGATTGTTATAACGCCATAAATTAAACATGCTATATGAAAACAGCGCTCCAAAATTCTTCTTAGAACTATAAGCATAAAAAACGGGAAATGTTGCAGCATTCCCCGCCAAAAGGCTCAGACATTTCAGCGACGAAAAAGCAAACCTCGTTGATGCGGATTGCTATTGACCTAACCTTTCAAACGGAAAGTAATGAAAAAAAAACAACACCCAAGCGTTTTTTGGGAAAATTGCGCCTACTCCAAGATTACCCGTGTTATGAAATTAACGATTGCAATAATGCTATTTGCCTGCCTGCATGTTTCTGCAGGAGGTTTTTCGCAGGAAAAAGTATCGCTTGACCTGCAGTCAGTTTCCTTAAAAAAAGTGCTAAGCACAATTGAAAAAAAGAGCAGCTTCAGGTTTCTCTACAATGAAAGCATCGTCTCGAACCAGCCTGCAGTAAGTATTGTAGCGGCAAACGAAGACGTGAAGTCTGTATTGCATAAAATATTTGCCAATACACACATTGACTACAAAATACTCGACAACAATCTGATCGTATTAAAAGAAGGCACCGGCGCAGAAGTTGCTGCAGAGGCGCTTTCTCCTAATATAAAAGTAACCGGAACTGTAACCTCTGCCCAAGGTGGTTCGCCGTTACTGGGCGTTTCTGTTACTGTAAAAGGTAAAGGAATCGGAACCGCCACCGACGTAAACGGAAATTTCACGCTTAATAATGTATTGGAAACAGATGTACTCGTGTTCAGCTCCGTTGGTTTTGAAACACTCGAGGTACCCGTTGCCGGACAGGCAACCATGAATGTAGTGTTGCAAACCTCCAATCGCGAACTTGACCAGGTAGTGGTAGTTGGTTATGGTACCGCAAGAAGAAGGGACCTGACCGGTGCCGTTGCCAGCATTAAAGGAGCGGATCTTGCAAGTCAACCGGTGCTAACAGCCACACAGGCATTGCAAGGTAAAGCGGCGGGTGTGCAAATTATAAGCTCAGGTGCGCCAAACTCAAATCCTGCAGTACGTATCAGAGGTACAGGTTCTATGTTGGCAGGTGCGAATCCGTTATATGTAGTGGATGGCGTGCTTACTGATGACATCACCAACATCAACAATGCTGACATCGTTACAATGGATGTTTTGAAAGACGCCTCTTCAACTGCTATTTATGGTGTGCGTGCCGCAAACGGTGTGATCATCATTACAACAAAAAAAGGACGCGCTGGCAAAATGCAGATTAGTTACGATGGTACCGTGGGTGTAAAAGAAGCGGCGCACCTTGTAAACATGGCAGGTTCCAAACAGTATACAGGTTACATCAATGAAGCCAGCAGATATTATGGAAGTACCGACGATCTTGTTGACACCACCTTACTAAAGAATGGCTACAACACAGACTGGTATGATGCCATACTGCGCCAGGCATTGCAGCAGAACAACAACATATCCATTTCCGGTGGAAGTGATAAGATCAATTATTTTTTAAGTGCCGGTTATTTAATTGACAACGGTATTGTAAAGAATAACGACTTTAAGAGATTTACACTGCGTTCAAATAATGAATACAAGATCAGCAGCAAGCTAAAGGCAACCACGCTTATTTCTTTCAGCAACGGTATACTCGATGATGTTGATCTTAGCTCCGCCTCCGGTAACGCGTATAGAGCTACACCACTTATTCCTTCCAAGGTGAATGGCAAATATGGTAACACATCTACTTTCCAAAACGTGGGTAACCCTGTACTTGATATAGATAAAAACTACAACCGCGGAATTGACAATCGCTTACAGGCCGCAGCCACATTGGAATACAAGATCACAAAATGGCTGACATTTAACTCAAACCTTGGTGTGGATCTTGATTTTTACAAAAACACACAATACAAATACCAATACTTTGCAGACAGTACCGTCTTCATTCAAAGCGGCGGTAACCAACAACAACCGGTGAGCACACTGGCTATGACAAAGAATGATGCGAACAGATGGATATGGGACAACACATTGACCGCAACCAAGAAATTCGGCGACCACAACTTCAGGCTGCTTGTGGGTACAACTGCAGAAAAATTCAACTTCAATCGCTTGTATGGTTACCGGCAAGGAGTTCCTGCTGATCAAAGCCAATGGTATCTTAACACAGGATTGGACAGTACTCAAAAAAACAATGGCTCTGGAGATAAATGGTCACGTAACTCTTACATCGGCAGATTGAATTACGATTATAAAGATAAATATCTCATCACTGCAACATTGCGTGCAGATGGTAGCTCACGTCTTCCTTCCTATACCAGGTGGGGCTATTTCCCTTCAGTAGCTGCGGCCTGGAACATTTCTTCTGAAGATTTCATGAAGGATAACAAGACATTTGATTACTTAAAACTAAGAGCGAGCTGGGGTAAAGTGGGGAATGATAATATTCCATCTTCTGCGTTTCTTAACCTTGCTACAAGTAATCTTCAGTATGGATATCTTGGTAATGGTATCGCATTTACCAACGTTATTGACCCAAATCTTAAATGGGAGGAAACAGAAGAAATTGATCTGGGTGTAGATTGCTCTGTTCTCGAAAAGCGTTTAACCGGTACAGTTGATCTTTACCATAAAAAGGTAAATGGTGCGCTGATCAACATTGTTCCGGTCGGTGCATTGGGTGATCAGGACAATATTATACTTACCAACGCGGCATCCATACTCAACAAGGGTATTGAATTGGGATTGAACTGGGCCGACAAAGTGGGTAAAGACTGGAGCTATTATGTAAATGCTAACGTTGCATTCAACCACAATGAAGCTTCAGGGATTCCCGTTGGTTTGGCGGACGGAAATATTGCAGGTCAGGGATTTGTTACGCTGTCACCAAGCGGCCAGCCAATTGCCAGCTACAATGTGTTGAAGGTGTTAGGAGTGTTCCAAAGCCAGGCAGACATTGATAATTACAAAAACAAAGATGGTAAAGTAATTCAACCAAACGCAGTTCCCGGCGATTTTAAATACGAGGACAAAAACGGCGATGGCGCCATTACCGCAGATGACAGACAGCTGGTAGGTTCTTATCAGCCGAAAGTAATTTACGGTATCAATGGCGGAGTAAACTATAAAAACTTTGATCTGAGCATAGGCACTTATGGCACATCGGGAGGTAAGATCTACAATGCTAAAAAGGCATTAAGAGATAATGCGAACCAGTTGGAAAATATGGAGTCAGATGTGGTAACGAACAGATGGACCACTGTTAACAAAACAAACACTGAGCCACGTGCGTCCGTTACTCAGTTGCCTGCCTCTACCTATTTTGTAGAGAACGGCAGCTTCTTTAGAATCAATAACCTTACAATAGGATATACTTTGCCTGCCAAGAGTTTAGAAAAAGCGAAGATCACAAAACTTCGTGTATATGTTGCCGCACAAAACCTTGCAACATTTACAAAGTACAAAGGCTTTACCCCTGAGTTTTCTTCCGTAACCGCACAGGCAAGTGCATTAAAAGGGGATCCGTTGAGTGCAACGAATCAGTCAAATCTCGGCATTACAAATGCCGGCGTGGATGCGAATACTTATCCAACCGTGCGCACATGGGTGTTTGGCCTTAATCTTGGTTTTTAACTGATCACTTTAAACTTATTGTCATGAAGACTAAAAATATTTTTCTCATTTTAATCATAACAGTTGCAAGTATAGCCTGCATTATTGCGGGCTGCAGCAAAAACTTTCTGGATGTTCCTGCACAGGGCCAGCAAACGAAAGATGAAGTTAGTAAAGATCCAAACGCCGCTTCCAACCTGGTGTTAGGTGCTTATAACGCACTGTATTTTGGAGGATTTGGAAACACCACCGTAGGCCTTGAATTGTGCCTGACAGTTGACGTGGCGTCCGATGATGCGGACAAAGGAAGCTCACCATCTGACCAGCAGGCAACCGCCGGCAAGATGGATAATTTTACGGTAGATGCAAACGTATCATACCTCAATGACCTGTGGAACGGCCACTATACAGCAATTGCACGCGTTAACCAGGCATTGTCAGTGTTGAACGATGCAACTTTTGATCCGGGACTGAAAAACAGATTGATTGGTGAAACAAGATTCTTACGCGGGTATTTCTACTTCAATCTTGTAAGGCTATTTGGGGGCGTTCCATTGATATTAAGAGTTCCAACAATTGCTGATCAAACCAATCCTGCGTTTGTTACGAGGACATCATCCGACAGCGTGTATGCTGCTATCATCGCAGATTTTCAATTTGCTGTTGATAATCTTCCTTTGCGCGGAGGCCCGGGCGCAACCGAAGGACGTGTAAACAAAGGAACTGCCGAGGCTTATCTTGCCAAAGTTTATCTCTACCAAAAGAACTATCAAAAGGCATATGATCTCACAACAGATATCATGACCTCCGGTAAATTTTCTTTGGTGCCATATCCTTATTATGCACAGGTTTTCAGGGAACACTCTGTGCTTGCTAACGGTGTCCCTGTGGGAGGTAATAATAATAGTGAGTCTATGTTTGAAGTGCAGGCTGCGAAGAACAATGCCTGCGATGCCATCAGCAAATTATATAGCAACGGACAGGGCCCGAGAGCAACAAAAGGCTGGATCAATGTATTTGGTAACTACACTTACAATGGTGACCTTGGATTTGGTTTGAACACTCCTTCTGCCGATCTCGCAAATGCATACGAAGCAAATGACACACGCAAAGCAGGAACCATCATTTTTGTACAACCCACAGGTGGCGCGAATGCAGGAACCTTCCTTTGGGATGGCTTTAGAATTCCAACACAGGACTCTGTTCAAAATCCAAGATACAATTACAAAGCCTATCACAGCCCTGTAGCCGAAACAGTGGCATGTAACGGTCCGGATGATAAAGATGATAAACCAAAAGACATTCGTCTCATGCGCTTTGCAGATGTTTTACTGATCAATGCAGAAGCTGCTGTGCAAATCGGCAATACTGGCGCCGCACAAATAGCGTTGGATTCTATCAGGCACAGAGCAGGTTTGGCATCTGTTCCTGCAACTATTAATAATATCTGGAAAGAACGCCGCGTAGAGCTTGCAATGGAATGCGACAGGTTCTTTGATGTGATACGCCAGGGCCGCGGAGTTCAAGTGTTTGGTCCGTTAGGATTTACTGCTAATAAAAATGAAGTGTTTCCTATTCCACAAAATCAAATTGACCTGAGCGGTGGAAAATTGAAACAAAACCCGGGTTACAACTAACAGTTTTTATTCGTGCATTTAAAAAAGAATTATCATGAAAAACATACTGAAGATATTTTCATCACCCGCAATAACAACCTTGTTATTTGCGGTAATATTTCTCGCAGCTTGTACCAAAGCCGATTACGGCGATGACTTCAAACCTTCGCCACCACCGCCAATTGGTAATTATAACGTATCAAATGATGTAGGCAAAGATGCCATCATAGCCAAATGGAGCTTTGAAGGAATATTGAAGGATAGTGTCGGTGGAATTACAGCAACAAAAGATACTGCTGAAACATACACTGCAGGACGCCAGGGTTTTGGGCAGGCACTGAAGCTCAAGGAAGGTGCATATGTAGTATATGGAAATGCAGGAGCTCAAATTCCAGCATTACAATCTTTTACCGTTTCATTTTGGATGTATGGCGCAACCTCAAGCGGTGCTGCACGCGGAATATTCTCACTCAACAGAACCGATGACTTTTGGGGTAACCTTGATATATACCAGGAAAATTATACAGCAGATAACAGCACAGTGTTTTTCAAAGTGCATATCTACAACGACGCTGCTAAGTCTTGGAAGGGCCAATTCACCGATACTAAGATTGCAAATGCAGTTGGTAAATGGGTACATGTAGCCATCACTTACGATGGTGGAAGCTCTGCATTTAGAGTTTATGCAAACAACCAGTTGCAAACCGTCAACACTGCAGGTAATCAGCCTTCAACAACACCAACATTGCACGGCGATGATCCGGCAGTGAACCCTGGCGCAGCATACGGACCGCTTAAATTTCTGAACGCAACATCAATGGTGATGGGCACATGGCAGTTTCAAACGAATCCATCACTTACCAGTGGTGCTGGCAGTCAGTCATGGGCAGGCAGTTTCTTAGGCTCCATCGACGAGTTCAGAATTTTTAACAGGGCACTTACAGCTACTGAAGTAACCGCATTATTCAAATTGGAGAAATTAGGTTTATAAAAATCGTGCTTTGTATAACAGCAAAGTCGGCCCTCGTTTATACACATGAGAAAAAAGAGCTAAGACATATTGGTTGTTTCCGTAAAAGAAACGCCAGTATGTCGACGCCTTTTATCAATGCCTTATATAAAAAAGAGGTTTTCTTAGTCAAAAAACCTTATTCACATTATGTCAGCTAAAGCTTATACGGGCTTGTTTATAATGTTGTGCACCTTGTTCTGTTGCTCAAAGAATAATGATTCAACGCCACCTCCAGAACCACCAAAGCCCGAGGTTTTTCATCTTAACAGCCTAACCGTTGACGGCCAGACTGCCATCAATAATATTAAATGTAAAAATGTGAAGACAACGCCTACAATAACGCTTGTTTTCAGTGCTCCAGTAAACATGATATCTGCGACGACCAATATTTACATTCGTGATAATGACGGTGCAATGGTTGCTCTAACTTATACAAATCCAACGCCTACAGATAGTAACATTGTGGAGCTTCATGTGAAAAATCCATTGCAAAATATAGCGACCTATCAACTTACTGTTGCTCCAAACCTTGTCTCTCAAAAAGGAACAAAACTGGATACATTAGTAAACGTCGCCATTCTAACTGCTATTGACAGCACAGATAAATTTCCACGCATTTCCGACAGTGCGTTACTTGATCTTGTGCAAAAACAAACATTCAAATACTTCTGGGATTTCGCGCATCCAATAAGCGGCATGGCGAGAGAAAGAAATACATCCGGCGATGTGGTGA
>Ga0318567_10001230_pt1 | contig 10361 bp, 8 predicted proteins | sample GRESIP088b5f20_FD_203691 | JGI IMG/M metagenome (GOLD analysis project Ga0318567, IMG submission 203691) | Tropical soil microbial communities from Luquillo Experimental Forest, Puerto Rico - GRE.SIPMG.088b5f20 | ecosystem: Environmental > Terrestrial > Soil > Tropical forest > Bulk soil...
GGTTGATGATTATATGAACAGGATAGCTTCGACGAGAGGAATTCCGGTTGAAACCCTGAAGGATTTCCGGGCTGCATTTGATGGAATTGTGGCTGGAACAGCTGAACAAAACTTTGTGTGGACAGCCCGTCAGGCCTACCTGGCTTTTGGAGTAGGCGTTGTTGCTGCAGCAAACGAAGAGGTTGACGCGACTCCAATGGAAGGATTCAACCCAGAAGCATTAGATAAAGTGTTAGGATTAGCTGAACAAAATTTAGGCTCTACTACTATTCTGACTCTTGGCTACCGTGACGAAGCAAATGATTATTTGGCAAAAGCTCTGAAAGTACGAAAAAGCAAAAACTCATTATTTGATTTAAACTAATCAATATTTCAACTTCTGTTTTGCTAATATTTCAAAATCAGAATAAAACGGTTGAATATCGGAAAGCTAATTCAACAGCTTTATTCATTAGCAAACAGAATGCTACACAATAACCAATTACAAAAAACATTCATATAAAATAATGGAATTATTAGATGCATTCAAATGGCGTTACGCCACAAAAAAATTCGATTCGACAAAAAAAGTAGATCAGGAACTCGTTGATAAAATTGTAGAAGCTGCATGGATTGCACCAACTTCCTCCGGACTTCAACCTTTCGAGGTATTTGTTATTGCCAATCAGGAATTGAAAAACCAGATTGTTCCACTTGCTTTCGATCAACAAATCGTGGCCGATTGCTCCCACTTATTAGTCTTTGCAGCGTGGGATAATTACACAGCCGAACGTATTGACAAAATATACGCATACACAACTACAGGAAGGGAACAACCGGCAGACAGATATAATGCTTATACCGACAGGTTGAAAGCTATGTATCTCAATAGACCCGAAGAAGTGAATTTTGCCCATACAGCCCGTCAAGCTTATATCGCTTTTGGCTTTGCCATAGCAGAAGCAGCCACGCTGAAGGTAGATGCAACGCCAATGGAAGGATTCATTAACGAGGAAGTTGACAAACTGCTTAATTTAAAAGAAAAGGGACTGAAGAGCGTTACGCTGTTGCCTATCGGTTATCGCGATGAAGAGAACGATTGGTTGGTTAACCTGAAGAAAGTCCGTCATCCGAAAGAAAAATTTGTTACTGAGATAGCTTAATAAGTAATTTTGGTTTTATAAGGCAAGAAACCTCAAAGCAATTTAATGTTGCTTTGAGGTTTCTTTTTGTAATTAGTTATTAATTAGCTTTATCTTATACAAATAAGGTTCCCATCATGCATAGTCACTGAACCAATTAATTCCACTTACATTATAATTAAAAGGTGTTTTTTCTATCCATTATGTAAACATTTATCAGCCAACCTTGTTAGGAATATAATTTGTGTAACATTCATTTTTAAACCAACAAGAACAATGAAAACTAAATTTAAAATTATCCTCCTAATCACGATTGTTATGGCCTCAACCAGTTCCAGTTTCGGTGCAAAAACTTCCACTCCTAAAATAAAGGAAGAAAACGTAAGCTATTCCATTGGCAATGATACTTTCAAAGGATTTGTGGCTTATGACGAAAATGCCAAGGGGAAACGCCCGGCCATATTGATTGTACACGAGTGGTGGGGACTTACCGACTACCCTAAAATGAGAGCCCGCCAACTGGCAAAACTTGGTTATATAGCTTTTGCTGTTGACATGTTTGGCAATGGAAAGATTGCGACAAACCCTACCGAAGCCCAAGCGTTGACCGGACCTTTTTATTCAAATCCAGAACTGTCAAAGTCGCGATTGGATGCTGCACTAAGCAAAATTAAAGAATATAAGCAAACAGATCCGGCTCACATTTTTGCCATTGGATATTGTTTTGGAGGTTCAGTGGTATTGAATTCGGCTAAATTGGGGGCCGACCTGAAAGGAGTGGTCAGCTTTCACGGCGGGCTAAAAGGTGTGCCTGCGGATAAAAGTTTGCTGAAAGCCAAAATTCTGGTTTGCCACGGTGGCAGTGATAAGTTTGTATCCGAAAATGATATAGCTACATTCAAACATCAACTTGACTCGATTGGAGCTGACTACAAATTTGTGGTATATCCCAACGCTGTTCATGCATTTTCAAATCCGGCAGCCACAGAATTGGGCAAGAAGTTCAATATGGGCATAGCCTATAATCAAAAAGCCGATGTGGATTCGTGGAACGATATGAAAGCATTTTTGAAGTCATTAAAGTAGTGGCATTAATCGATCAGATATTATAAACAGCAACTATTGAATGACATTTTTCATTTGTATAAATAATTGATATGATAGAGACAAAGCCCTGTTTTTGTTTCTATCGTTTTGCTATTCAAAATAGATTCCGTACTTTTGCAGCGTAAAAAATGTGGAGAGATTTGGACTGCTTGCAACCACAGAAAAAAATGCTAAATCGCAACCTCTTTTCTGCCCTTTCAAAGTCCTCAAACTATCCCTGCCACATTGTTTACATTCAATCAGAATTGTAAATTATAAATCATTTTTTATTAATAGATTATGGGATATTTATTTTCATCCGAATCGGTATCAGAAGGTCATCCTGACAAAGTAGCCGATCAAATTTCAGATGCTGTCCTGGATAACTTCTTAGCTCAGGATAAAGAATCAAAAGTAGCTTGCGAAACCCTCGTTACAACCGGACAGGTAGTATTGGCCGGCGAAGTGAAATCAACCGCATACGTTAATGTACAAGAAGTAGCCCGCAAGGTTATCAACCGCATTGGTTACACCAAAAGCGAATATAAATTTGATGGCGATTCGTGCGGCATTTTCTCTGCCATTCACGAGCAATCAGGTGATATCAACCGGGGTGTGGAACGCGAAGACCCGATGAACCAGGGTGCCGGCGACCAGGGCATGATGTTCGGTTATGCTAGCAACGAAACGAAAAACCTGATGCCAATCGCGTTGGATTTATCGCACGCGCTGGTAGAAGAACTGGCAGCGATCCGTCGCGAAGGAAAATTCATGACTTACCTCCGCCCCGATTCAAAATCGCAGGTAACCATTGAATACGACGACAACAACCAACCGGTGAAAGTTCACACCGTAGTTGTTTCTACTCAACACGATGATTTTATTCAACCAACATTGGATAAAACCCAGGAACATGCCGATGAACAAATGCTGGCTATTATCCGTGAGGATGTGAAAAACATTTTGATTCCACGCGTAAAAGCGTTGGATGTTCAGTTTGCCCAACTATTCAAAGATGAATTCGTATTGCACGTAAACCCAACCGGAAAATTCGTAATCGGCGGACCGCACGGCGATACCGGTTTGACCGGACGTAAAATCATTGTAGATACGTATGGTGGAAAAGGTGCCCACGGTGGTGGTGCATTCTCGGGTAAAGATCCTTCCAAGGTAGACCGCTCGGCAGCTTATGCAGCCCGCCATATTGCTAAAAACATTGTGGCAGCCGGATTGGCTAACGAAGTATTGGTGCAGGTGGCTTACGCTATCGGTGTTGCTAAACCAATGAATCTTTATATCAACACCTACGGAACTGCTCAGGTGAAACTCAGCGATGGCGAAATAGCTGTAAAGATTGAAAAACTGTTTGACATGCGCCCAAAAGCCATTGAAGAACGGTTGAAACTGCGTTTCCCTATTTACGAGGAAACTGCTTCTTACGGACATGTGGGACGTACACCGGTGAAAGTTACCAAAAGCTTTAAAGACGGAAACGGAAAAGAGTTTACCGAAACAGTAGAACTGTTTACCTGGGAAAAAACAGATAAGGTCGGTGATATTAAAGCTGAGTTTGGATTGTAAGCAGTTACAAGTATTTAGTTACGAGTTACAGTTACGAGTATTTTTTTATAAAAGAAAGCCCGGTTTACAGAGCGTAAACCGGGCTTTTTCATACCTGCACAACAATCCGGACAAATCGTTCGTTTAAATACAATAATGCAACGACCATGGATAAACTGCCGGTTATTCTTTTTGATGGAATCTGTAATTTGTGTTGCGGGTGGGTACAGTTTCTTATCCGGCGTGATAAAAAAGCACTATTCAGGTTTGCATCTATCCAGTCGGCAGCCGGAAAACACCTGCTTGCTTCTGCAGGATTGAACCCTGCCCAAGCAGAAACCATTGTCTATGTACGGAACAAGGAGGTATATATCGAATCGGCAGCCGTACTGGAAATATTGAACGATTTGGGTGGTATGTGGCGTATATCCAAGGTTTTTAAATTGATTCCCAAAGCTGTACGGAACAGCACGTACCAGTTTATAGCCCAGAACCGGTATCGCATATTTGGTACCCGTTCATCGTGCCTGATGCCGACACCCGGAAATGAAAAAAGATTCTTGTTGTAAAATGACAAAACTTATACAAAATTCCATCTTTTACAGTAACTTTGCGCGAAAATTAGAATAATCAATAAGTGACAATAAATAATGAGCAGGCTTAAAATCATTAGTGAATTTAGTATGAAATGGTGGCGGAAATTTTTGATTTATCTTCCTATAATATTGGAATTTATAAAGACCTGGTTTAGGAAATTCATCGACTGGCGCAAAGTCCGGCTGGCCCGGTTTCACGGACTGGTTTGGTATCGTAAAATTGCCAATGTGATTGTCACTACCATCGTATTGTTTTTTCTTTATCTTTTTATTGTTGACATCAACTTTTTGTGGCTGTTTGGTAAATCGCCCAGCATGAAAAGTATCAGTAATCCGAGTCAGAACGTAGCATCGGTTATTTACACGGCCGACGGCAAAGTGCTGGGCAAGTATTTCCGCGAAAACAGGACGCCGGTGGTGTATGATGAAATTTCGCCCAAGCTGATCAAAACATTGGTTTCGACAGAAGACGAACGGTTCTACAAACATTTCGGCATTGACTTTAAAGGAGTTTTTGCCGCTATGAAAGACATGACCAAAGGCAAGAGCCGTGGTGCCAGTACCATCACGCAGCAATTGGTAAAGAACATGTATAAAACCCGCAACCAGTATTCTACCGGTTTATTCGGCTATATTCCCGGGGTGAAATTGATTATCAGTAAGACCAAGGAATGGACTACCGCGGTAAAAATCGAAATGTTTTTCAGCAAAAAAGAGATTCTTACCAAATACCTCAACACGGTGGACTTTGGCAGCAATGCTTACGGCATTCATACGGCAGCCAAGACATTCTTCAACACCACTCCGGCCAAACTGAATTACGAGCAATCGGCCACGTTGGTAGGGTTGCTGAAAGCCACGACTTCGTACAGTCCCATAGCACACCCGAAACGGTCGATGGAGCGCCGCAACGTGGTGCTGGATAATCTGGTGAAACAAAAAGTGATCACCCGGCACGAATGCGATTCATTGAAAGAGATTCCAATCCGGTTGAACTACAGCGTGGAACAATCGTATGATGGCGACGCGCTTCACTTCCGCGCTTACCTGGAAAAATACCTGCAAGCCTGGGAAGAAGAAAACGGTTATGATATCTACTCCGACGGATTGAAGATTTATGTGACCCTCGATTCGCGCATGCAGAAATATGCCGAAGAGGCGTTGTACAAGCAAATGCGCAACATCCAGCGGAAATTCGACGACCACTGGCGGGGACAAAACCCCTGGCAAGATGAAAACCACAAAGAGATTGTCAACTTTGTGGAAGACATAGCCCGCAAAACCAAAGTATATGCATCGTTATCGGCCAAATATAAAAACCATCCCGATTCAATCACCTACTTCCTGAACAAGCCGCACCGCACCAAGGTGTTTGATTACGAGAACGGGGAAAAGGAAATGGAACTGAGCGTAATGGACTCCATCCGATACATGAACCGCTTTATGCACAGTAGTTTTGTGGCTATGGAGCCCGAAACCGGAAATGTAAAAGCCTGGGTGGGCGATATTGATTTCAAATTCTGGCAATACGACAAGGTGGCGCAATCGAAACGCCAGCCGGGGTCTACGTTTAAACTTTTCGTTTACACGGCTGCCATGATGCACGGCATGTCGCCCTGCGATATGATGACCGACAAACCCGTTACCTGGCAATACAAAGAAGGCAGCAATAACAAAGAATGGAGTCCGCGCAATGCAAACGGGTATTGCCTGGGATATCCTGTTTCGTTGAAAAATGCGTTTGCACAATCGATCAACACCATTGCCGTGCAGGTGGCACAGCAGGTGGGGATATCTGAGATCATTAAATACGCCCACTTGCTGGGAATCCAGACTCCGCTGGAAGATAAACCATCTACTTGCCTGGGCTCGTCGGACGTTTCGTTGCTGGAAATGGTGAACTCATTTGGTACGGTGGTGAACGAAGGAAATTACCACGAACCGATCATGGTTTCGCGCATTGAAGATAAAGACGGCAACGTGATATACGAAAAGAAAACGGTGCAAAAACGTGTCATTCCGTACGAAACTGCCTGGCTGATGACCGAAATGCTGAAAGGCGGTATGACCGAACCCGGCGGAACTTCACAAGCGCTGTGGAGCTGGGATTTGTTCCATTACAACACCGACTTTGGTGGAAAAACCGGAACTTCGTCGAACCACTCGGATGCGTGGTATATCGGGGTTACACCGAAACTGATTGGTGGTGCATGGGTGGGTGGCGAGCACCGCAGCGTACACTTCCGCACCGGCGAACTCGGACAAGGAAGCCGCACCGCGTTGCCTATCTTTGCCATGTTTATGGAAAAGGTATTGAAAGACGAAAGCCTGAAACGGTACCGGGGCAAGTTCCCTACCAAGCCGAAAGAACCGATCTCGCGCAACTACTCGTGCCACACCTACCTGAGACCCGACACCACAGCGGTTGATTCTTCGGAACAGAATCTGGATATGCCCGAAGACATGCCGATGCCCGACGAAACGAACATGAACGAATAGAACACGTATTTATTTAAACGGAAAGAGACACGATTTGATCGTGTCTCTTTTTTTGTTACATCTACAAAAGTCTGAAGTGTTATTTATTTCTCTTATCTCTTGCAAAATTAATCTATCTCTATCGAATTTACGGCAACCACTTTTCTGTATTTTTACTCAATAACTGTAACTTCGCACCTTTTACTCTAACATAATAATCTTGTATATCTTTATGAATGTTTTCATTAACCTCAACGTGATTGAAAAATGATTGTGAAACCGTCATAGAAAAAGTACTATCATTTATAAATTCGTAAAAGCTATAATATTGTCGCTCATAGAATGATGGTTTTGGATTAATCATATATAAATTTATTTTCACTGTGTATCTATGACTATGATCATACAATAATTCATCGACCTTTCTTTGCACTTTTCCGTCAAATGACAGATTAAGAATATAGTTTTTCTTATCATTAAAGATCCTTTGCGAGTCTTCCAATTCACCTTTAGCAAAACCAAAAACTGTGTATACATAGGTTCCAAGTATCGTTATTAAAACGATAGATAACAACCAAATTGTAGTCAGAATAATTTTCTTCATATTACCTTTTGCTATTCTTTCAAATATAACAAATACCATTCAACAAACAGTTTCACTCTTTACCCTGCAAATATAGTTAATCATTGCAGCATATAGCATACACCTGAAAAATAAAAGACCAATAACAGCTGAAGTAAAATTAAGTTAGGGGTTCAAAAATGCATGAAACCCCCACCAATACTCGGGTTATACAATTTTACGAAAGTAATTTTAAAAAGAATCCACCTAACATTACTAATTATTCGGATTAACTTATTATATTTGTGCGCAAATGATCTTTGAAACTCCCAAAACCGATCCGCTTATTCACAAATAGGAACAAGTTCCGGGAAGTTTCCGGGGAAGTACGACTTGAAAACAACTGCAACATTTGCGTTGAAGGTTCCGAAAATTTCTGTAGCATAAATTGACCAGAGAAAATGCTTCTGAAAATTTCTGCAGGATAAACCGGACCGGATTTATGTTAGAGAAATTTTCTAAAGCATTTTCCGCTGAAGTTTTGCCCTGCAGAAATTTTCAAAACCATTTTCCTTCGAGGTTTTGCCTTGTAGAAATTTTCAAAACCATTTTTCCCTGAGGTTTTGCCCTGCAGAAATTTTCTGAAGCATTTTCCCTCGAAGTTTTGCCCTGCGGAAAATTTTGCTGGAATAAAACAAGGGATTGGAATAACAATTACACTTTCATAATACAAATCTTAAAAAAAATTACAAAAATGGAAAATCATTCTTTCTCGCCACTTTACGTGGCAAAGTTACCCGTGAAAGCCCTTTATGCGCTCAACAAATCGACTATTGAACTGTCCAGGCCGGTTATAATCCAGATAGGGCCGGTTGCCGGAGCCGGGTTAAATTATCTCGATTCCATCAACCAACAACTGGCGGTGCCACTCAACAACAGTAGTAAAAGTAGTTTTACTAAGGAAGTTCAGAAGCTCGACGCAGAGCGTGATACCGACATAAAGGAAATCAAGCGGGTAACGGCATCGTTTCTGAAAAGCAGTAACCCCGAAAAGAAATCGGCTGCATCGGTATTACAGCTTTTTCTGGCGCCGTTCTGGAATGTGGATAACATGCCCCAGGATATTGAAACAGGAAATGTGGACGATATGATTGCAAAATACAATGCGCGCCCCGATCTCATGGCAGCTGCCCGGATAATTGATGTGGATAGTCTGTTTTTATCGGTAGCCGACAAAAACAGAGCTTTCGACCTTAAATGGAAAAGCCGTAATGCAGAATACTCTGAGCGACCTGAGTCGGCCACCTCGCTAAAACCTATTGTTGTGGCAGCCTATATTCAGTATTGCACGGCTATAGAGCAAATGATGAAGTTTACACCAAACGATACTGTCACAGCTCTCTTCAACCAAATGGACGAACTTCGCAAAAGCTATCGTTCGCAGGAAGGTGGAAAAGATACCCCCGCCGCACCGGATGCTACTGCACATAAATAATCCCATTTTTCCCCTGCTGCGAGGAGTGGTGGGGGAAAAATGTTTCAGGTGAAAAATATTGGAATATAATCCGGATGGATTTGGATAAATGATATTCCGTTGGTACGATTTGGTCATATATTCCGGTGTTCTGCACCTCAGGTTTGTAGGTTGCCGATTTTGCTACAAAGATTATGGTGCGCTGCACCTGATTACGGAAAATTATTCCCTGATATTGAAAACAATCAACAACATGCACAAGCAAAAGAGCAGAGCACCCGGACATTTGTAGAAGCAAACGATGAATAACAATAAAGGTGCAGAGCACCGTCAATCTTTGTAGCCAATAGAACATAATGATCCAAAGGTGCAGAGCACCGAAATATAATCCGGATGGATTTGGATAAATGATATTCCGTTGGTACGATTTGGTCATATATTCCGGTGCGCTGCACCTCAGGTTTGTAGGTTGCCGATTTTGCTACAAAGATTATGGTGCGCTGCACCTGATTACGGAAAATTATTCCCTGATATTAAAAACAATCAACAACATGCACAAGCAAAAGTGCAGAGCACCCAGATATTTGTAGAAGCAAACGATGAATAACAATAAAGGTGCAGAGCACCGTCAATCTTTGTAGCCAATAGAACATAATGATCCAAAGGTGCAGAGCACCGGAATATATATTCGTCACTCTAAAATGATTAATCATGGCAAATACCTATACCCAATGCTATGTTCATCTGGTTTTTTCGCCTAAAAACCGGGAAGCATTAATAAATAAAGCATGGAAAGATGAACTTGAGAAATATATAACAGGTATCATTCAAAATCGAAAACATAAACTGCTAGCAATTGGGGCAATGCCCGACCATATTCATATTCTGATAGGTTATAATTTAAATGAACTACTCCCTGATTTAGTTGAAGAAATAAAGACATCAACCAATGTATGGGTTAAAGAAAAACGATTATCTAAATTTAAGTTTGAGTGGCAACGTGGTTATGGAGCATTTACACATTCGAGAATGCAAATAGACACTGTTGTGAACTATATCCTCACACAGGAGCATCATCATAAAAAGAAGTCATTTAAAGAAGAATATCTTGAGATATTGACGAAAAATGGAGTTGAATATAAGGAAGAATACTTATTTGATTTTTTTCAAAATATAGACTGACGATATTCCGGTGCGCTGCACCTCAGGTTTGTGGGTTACTGATTTTGCTACAAAGATTAACGGTGCGCTGCACCTTCGATTTGTAATATATATGCAGTGGTATAAATATAGCGATGACCCACACTTAATTCTGCTATATTATTCCAAGATATTGGCTGCAAAATCAATAATGGAGATAAACAAAGGTGCAGCGCACCATAATCTTTGTAGCTAACAGAATAAAATAATTCAAAGGTGCAGCGCACCGAAATATAATCTGGATAGATTGAGATAAAACCATATTCCAATATTCTGACTTATTT
>Ga0318567_10001241_pt1 | contig 10324 bp, 3 predicted proteins | sample GRESIP088b5f20_FD_203691 | JGI IMG/M metagenome (GOLD analysis project Ga0318567, IMG submission 203691) | Tropical soil microbial communities from Luquillo Experimental Forest, Puerto Rico - GRE.SIPMG.088b5f20 | ecosystem: Environmental > Terrestrial > Soil > Tropical forest > Bulk soil...
CATTACTTATTATGATGTAAACTGTCATCCTAATTATATTAAAATTTATACTAACCCGATACCACAAAAGCTTGCAGGACCAGGTTATAAGGTTGAAAATACAAATCTTGTCAACTCGATAAACCTCATATATCCGTATTGTAGCGATTCGAAAGATAATGTCTACAAATCATCTGTTACAAATGTGGCAATGAGTGTATCAGTTAAGCCGAGAAGATTCCGATTATATAAGTTGGATGATAATTCGGAGCCTGTCACTATAAAAGAAAGTATACCTTTACATTCGAGCGATAATGTAACACTTAAGGCCAGTTCTGGTTTCCCTCTGGAATTGTACAAATGGGAATATGGTATTAGTACTGAACCTAACGTGATTGTTTGGAAAGATATTAATCCAGATCTTCAAAACAAAGAGACTCTTAATTTCTCACCAAGTGATTTAATTAATGATTCAGACTTCATAAACATTGAAGATAATGGAGGTAGATTATTTATTCGGATTAAATCAGAATCGTTCGAAGGAAACCAAATAGCCGAGATTATACCTATTGACAAAGCACCACATTTTAAATCAGTAACTGCAATTGAACCTTCATGTACAGGACTGGACAATGGGAAGATTAAAATAAGTTTTGACAGAGCATTGTATAGGGGTGAAGAACTAAAAGTAATTTGCGATGATGGAAGTGGTGGTGATTCTTATACTGTTAATTCGGAAACAGATTCTATAACTATAAATGGTTTGTTGTCAGGAAAATACAGGTTGTCTTTGATTGGTCAAATGAGTGGTTATCAAACAAACACAGATGAATCAAGACATTTGGACAGTGCAACTGTAGAAGCGCCATTACCTGTTAAATATGAAGTGCGGAAAATTGAGAATGTAAAGTGTTATGCTGATTCTACAGGTGAAGTGACATTTGATCTAAGCGGAGGAACTGGAACTTATCTTATATCATATTCGTTGAAAGATAGCACTGAAGGAGAACTTAATTCTCATTTAACACTGAATCAAATTAAAAATCGGAATGCTATAACATCTTCTTATACAATTTTGAATAATAATAAAATATCCGGTTTGGTTGCAGGAAAGTATAAATTCACTATTCATGATGAAAATCATTGTGATGGCGGAATAGGCGAGCTGGAATTCACTATAACTCAGCCTCATGATTCTTTAAAAATGATCCTTGATGAAAGTATCCCTGCGACCGCATATGGATATATGGATGGCAAAATAAGAGTGAAGATTACTGGTGGAACAAAGTCAAGTACTCGTGCATATAAACTTGTACGCCCCGATGGAACGCTTATTTCATCTATTGATTCGTTAAGTAACGACAGTGTCACGCAACTCAGCACTATCAATAGTCTTTACGCTGGTAAATATACTATTATAGCAGTCGATTCTCTGGGATGCAATACTATGCTTGAAGCTAAGGTTTCACAACCTGACTCTTTGCTTGTAACAACAACAAAAGCACAACCAAAATTGGCTTGTCATGGCGGCAAAGGAGAATTTGTCGCCCATGCAAAGGGAGGAGTGAAACCTTATAGTTATAAGTGGTATGTAAGTGCAGAATCTGGTTGGAAAACTTTGTTAATTGCTGATTCTGTTTTGACAGACATAACTGCTGGGAAATATAAAGTGATCGTTACGGATGCAAATAAAATAGAAGCTGCTGCTATTGATTCGATTATACAGCCAAGTTCAATAGAATTAACTTCAACAATTACAGATGTAGGCTGCAGAGGAAATAGTGATGGTTCTATAAAGATTAGCCTGCAAGGGGGGGCACCTCCTTACACTATTTCGATGAACAATAATGCTGATTACTATTCAACTCAAGAAACTGATACATCCTATACGTTTAAAAAACTAAGTGCCGGAGATTATTATATTTTGGTTGTTGATAAGAATGGTTGCGATGGAGGTATTGGTAAAACAAAATTTTCTATAACTCAGCCAGCAGCATCTTTGGCCATTATATCAAGTGATTCAGTTTTGACTACCGGGTATGGTAAAGACAATGTGAATGCTAAAATTCAGATTTCTGGTGGAACTAAACCATATAAGCTTACTTGTGATGGAGATAGTATTCCTTTCATTTATGAAGATTATACTCTGATTTCGCAGTTGAAGTCTGGAAATCACATCCTTGAAGTTGCTGATATTCATAATTGTGTTATTTCTAAATCAATGTTTGTAACGCAGCCTGATTCGTTGCTGGCAGAGATTAACGAGTCTATCGGAATTCGTTGTAATGGAAGTAGTGGAGAGCTTATTGCTAAAGTAAAAGGAGGAGTTGCCCCTTATAGTTACAAGTGGCTTGCCAATACTACATTTGGTAAGGATACACTTTTGGCTACAAATGCCACTTTAAACAATATCAATGCTGGTGAATACGAAGTAATTGTTACGGATAAAAATGGTAATTCAGTAAAGGCCACTTATACACTTTTGCAACCGTCTCTTTTAACCTATGGTGCAAAGTCGACTGAAAGTGTACGATGTTATGGAGGATCGGATGGAAAAGCTTCATTTAATGTTGCTGGTGGTACAGGATCATATAAGATAACATACCTAAATTCTGAAATTCCAACAGACTCAACAATTATTTACCCATTTGAATACCCGTATACACTTTCTGATCTTAAAGCAGGAACTTATCATTATACAATCACAGATATTAACGGGTGTAATGGTGGTGCAAGTCAAAAAAGTTTTAGCATCGGAGAAAAATCAAAAATCAAAATTGAACTTACGTCATTTATTGCTCCAAAAGGATCTATATCGAACGATGGGACAATTGGGGTTAAAATCACTAATGGAATCCAACCTTACAATTTGATATGGACTGATGGAATAGGCAACGTTTTGCCAAGTATTGAAACCGCTGAAAATGGGGTGGTAATTAGTAAACTATCTCAACTTTCTGAGGGTGTTTATAAACTGGTTGCGACTGATGTTAATTACTCTTCTGCCAATCCAAATGATGCATGTGGATCTGCCGATACATTGGTGATAGATTTAAAACAGCCCAAACCGTTAGAGCTTGAAATAGAAAATCTAAATCCTGAGTTGAAATGTCATGGTGATAATAATGGAATGTTAATTGCCCGCGCAAAAGGTGGTGTTACATTTACGCCTCCTGCATTAGCTTACAAATATGAATGGTACCGAAAAACAACAACTGGTAGTGATTTAGTTTTATCGAACGACTCAATCCTGCAAAAAAGTAGTGGAGGAGATTATTATTTAAGAATTACTGATTTGAACGGTATTTATTTAGAATCTAGCCTTGTAACAATAAATGAACCTACTGCACTGGATATAAACTTTGATATTACCAATGTGCTTTGCAATAAATCTGCTACAGGAAGAGTGGTAGCTACCCCAAGTGGTGGTATTCCTCCTTACACCTACTTGTGGAATCACACTACCGATCCGGGCATAACAACAACACTTGATGATGTTGTTGCCGGTAAATATAGTCTTACAATTACAGATAAGAATGGTTGTTCAATTGTAAAAAATGCGATAGTTGAACAACCAGCGGAAATGACTGTAAAGGTAGAAAGCAGTATGCCTACTTGCTACAAATATACTGATGGACAGATAAACATCAAGCCCAGTGGCGGAGTAGCACCCTACAGCATTAATTGGAAAGACGGATCCGTAACCGAACTCAAAACAGGTTTAGGTGCAGGTTCTTACTCATTTACAGTTACCGATGCAAATGGATGCACTAAATCTCTTACCGAAGTTCTTACCCAGCCAGATTCTATTCGTGTTATGATTGATAGTAAAGAGGTTACTCTGTGTGTGAATCAGGTTGCTGAATATAACATAATACTGCCGGATGATCCGCAGGCAGTCTATCAATGGTATAATAGTAAAGGTTTAATTGCCGAAACTCCGGCAGTAATACTGAATGATCCCGATATTTATACCGCAAAGATCACGACTTCTAAAGGTTGCAAGGGGGAAGCTTCAACAACAATAATTCGCAGCAACGACTTATTGAATGTTGACTTTGTTACAGCAAGTCAGGTGGGAAAGAATAAGCAAGTAGAAATCATTAATATTACAACTCCTGCTCCTGAAAAAATGAAATGGTTGATTCCAACCACGGCAGCTATTAAAATAGTAGAGCAGACAAATGAAAAAATAACACTTGAATTTGAAGAAAACGGTGATTATTCAATTGGATTAAAAACATTTAAAGGCCAATGTGAAAACACATTATATAAAACGATAAAAGTTGTGGATGATTCCGAACTTAGCGATTATCAGGATGGTGAAGAGGCTTATATTAAACGCTTTATGGTGTCGTCAAACCCGAATGATGGAAATTTCAAGGTCTGGCTGGAATTTTCAGAGAAAGCCGAGGGTAATCTATATCTGATAAATACGGAAGCTGCACAATTGCTAGACACCAGGTCTTTTAATGATAGTAGTTGGTACGAGTTCTCATATTCAAATCAGTTTGTTCCGGGTGTATATATATTAAAACTCGTCACAAAAAAAGCACAAGCATATTTCAAAATTATTATTCACTAGATTAACAATGAGACACCATAAATCAACATTTGTAAGGTTCATTTTTTCGTTGACAATTTGCCTCACGACTATAATTCCGATGAATGCATATTCTGCCGGCACTTACCCTGTGCAGGTTAACACTATGCTTATTCCGCCTTATTCTCTGTCGTTGAGCGATTACAGTAGCGGACTTACTGAGAAGCTTGCTATCACGCTGCTAAACCGTGATTTGATGCAACCTCAATTAAAGGTAAAACTACGGCTAACCATAAAGTGTGCCTCTGATCTTACCTTGAGAACGAAACCAGATGTATGGTTTGAACCTATTGTGTTAGATGCCGGAATACCTACCCGCCTCACGTTAGAGGAAGTGATGCCTTACTTTTTGTTGAAAAATCTGGATGTGCAAGGATATATGAAAGGCGATGCCTTGCCTGAGGGTCTTATTGAGTTTCAGGTAGAAGTATTTGAGTATTCCAGTGGCGTATCTATTTCTATGAATACTGTGAGTGTGGCACATCTTTCGTTGCCCAAGCCTCCAAAACTAATACAGCCGGAAAATGGGAAAATCATTCCACTTGTTGACCCTACGAATCTTCTTTTTCAGTGGGCACCGCAATATTTTGGTAACACCGGAGCTATAAATTACGAATTTATACTCAAAGAGCTTCCGGCTAATATCTTGTCTATAGAAGATGCTTTCTTGTCTGCACCTACTGTATATCAATCTACTCATGAAAGTACATCTTTCCTTTATTCGGCATCGGAACCAGCCTTGCAGGTTGGGAAAAAATATGCCTGGGCAGTACGTAGTATTTTAAACCAGGATACCGACCCCAATATCCGTTTAGATAATAATGGATACAGCACTATCAACAGTTTTGATGTATCGGAACTAAACTTACCACCCACAGGGATAAATGCCACCGTTACTCCTGAAGGTGAAATAGACTTGAAATGGACACCTCGAATGAATCACACCAAATTTGTGGTAACATTCAGTCGTGACGACCAGGAACCCAAAGTATGGCACGATATACAAACTACAGAGCCCAACGCCAAAATTAGCAATATTGCTCCGGGATACGCTTATGTTTTCCGCATAGGTGCTTACTGTGCAAGCATCGCAGAGCCAACTTACAGCAATTATTCTACCGTAAAAGTGTCTCAATCAGAAGAGACCGTTAATCCTGACTGTGGTAAAAAGCCAACTATCGAAATTACCAACCGGAATCCCATCGAAAAGCTAGATGTTGACGACAAAATTATGGTTGGTGATTTTCCTGTCAGACTTACTCAAGTGACCGGAGGTGGTGGCACATTTAGTGGTACTGGAGTTACATTTATACCCTATCTCAATTCTAATTTATCAGTCACGTTTTCAAATATTGGTGTAAATACCGACAAATGTTTGATTTCGGGAATGGTGAGTGTGGATGTAGATAAAAATGAAAGCGGGTTAGTAAATCTGGATGCATTGGATCAGGGAGGTACAGGTGGAAAGGTAGTGGCAGGTGTAGCCAAAGTGGATAAGGTGCTCGACTTTACGATGCCCGAAAAACTAACCATGCAGTACACTCCCGAAACTGGAACAATGGAATTTTTTGATGGCTCAACATCAGTGGGTTCGGTTGATATCCCTAAAAACAAAGCGGCAGAGTCTGATTTTCCGGTTACCGTAGAAGACAAAGACGGAAATGTATATGAAATTCAGGAAAACCCCGAAAAGAGCAGCAATAATGATGCAGCTCCTTATGTGGCTGTAAAACTAGGTAATCAGGAAGGACCGATTTTGGATGGCAGCATGTCATTTACCAGTTTGGCTCAGAATGAAGGTGTGGTAACATTCGAGAATGATGACACATCGCAATATGCCATTGACCAAACACAAGACTACTATCAGTCTGTAATGATTATAAAGGATAAGTACCAATTATTGGACGGTAAATATAAGGTGAAATGGAAATATATTCCACCCGGAAAAACCGAACAAATCATTGCCAAACTAGACAATAAAAATAACATTGACCCTACAAAGGTAAAATTTAAAACACGGGTTGGTAAAGTATATGAAAGCGCGTACAATTCAGAAAACAACACTTATACCATAACTTTGGTGGGTGGGCAGGATGCCGACGGACAAGAACTATTTGCCATCTATCCATCTACTACTCCCGGTATTTGGAGTAACCTGGGCAAGTTGAATATTATATCTTACACACCTGTAGAACGAAGTCTTGTACTGGTAAAAACATTGGAAAATGATGACACCGAAGCTGGAAAAGTGGAAGATGAACTAAACCAGATTTATAATCCGGTAGGTGTAAATTGGACTGTAAGTTCTGAGCAGTTCACCTACAATGCCGATGGACTTTTCGAAGGTGGCAGCGGTATTCTCTCTACCTACCTACCCAATATGCGTACGCTCAATGCAGCCTTTAAAGCTGACAAAGCTGCTAAGGGTTTAAGTATAGATTCAAAAGCAGCTTACCTCTTCCTTGTAAACCAGGCAGCAGGTGGCGACCGCGATAAACAAGGCTTTATGCCACGTGGTATGCAGTTTGGATATATTAATACCGAGGCATTTTCCTCTTCACCCCGCGGAGCTATAATAGCCCATGAACTTGGGCACGGCGTATTTCGCTTGTACCATACATTTAACGCCAACTATGGTGATGTTGCCGTAGGTACTCAAGGCTCTACGGATAACCTGATGGATTACAAAGGTGGCACCGAACTTGCCAAATGGCAATGGGATATGATATATGATCCGGCCATTTTGAATGGATTGTTTGATGGGGATAAAGAGGGGGAGATAAAATTAGCAAATGATGAATATCTTGGCTTCACACCGGATGGGGATGTGATAAAAAAATGGCCTGAAAATATAATTGCTTTTTATGCAACAGATTCTTATTTTGTTACAGGTTTTAAAATGAAAAGCAATGATGATTATATATGGAATACAGATAAACATTGTTACAAAAGTAGCACAGGCGAATTTATTGGCTGGGATTCTAATCCTGTAAATGGGAGAGTAGCTATTTGGAATCCAAATTATTCTTCTGAATGTTTTAAACTATATAAATTTGTAGACATTGTAAATTACAAAAAAGATCAATTTAGTGCGATCCAAGCTACAATACAGACTGATGATGGAAAGGGTTGGATACTAGATATTAAAGACAATGCTAGTGATGCGTGTAAATCCGAGGCTAATGATGCTATACGTAAGTGTGCTAAGCGACGCACTTTATTATTTGTAAATGGTTATAGACTAGCAATACCGGAAAATCATGATACAGATAATTCAATTCAAAAGATTGATTCAAAAAATTACTGGGATAGTGACATTGTTAATGGTTTTATTGATAGACTTAAATCAGGAAATGTATTTTATGCTGATGGTCATATGAGCATTTCTACATCTAATCATAAAACAATTGGAAATTTCTACTGTAGTGCAAAAAATACAATAGCTGCATTTCCCGAATCGGCCACAGAAGCAGGTCTTAAATATGCTGACAATTTACTTACTCTTATTCCAGAAATTGGTCCTGAGATTAAGATTTCGATTGATATGGCATGCCTAGGTTCTGGACTTGACATTATACATAACGATTCTGGTTTTCTAGCTAGGAGAAAGCAAGGACTGCTTGCCGGTACAAATTTTTTAAATGAAATGAAAGCTAACAAAACGATATTTAAAAACAAAGATGGTCTTATTGCCGACACACTCGATATTGTTTGCCACAGTATGGGTTACGCCTATGCACTTGGTATGATAGATGCATTAAAAGATAAAGTTCCTTTTGGTCGTTTCTATATTATTGCGCCTGAAAATCCAGGTAGCATATCCGGTGATGACAATAATTTTGATAAGTTTACAGAAGTATGGCAGTATGGATCAAATGAAGCTTGGTCGACTGATAAACAAGATGGCATTGCACCTCAAGAAGCTGTGAAAAATATCGAACAATTACCAACGGAAAATACAAAAGGTGGACGCGTTTTTATACCGATAAACAATAATATAAAACGTGGCTTTTACATTAGCCACACGATTGGAAATTATAAATGGATATTTGATATTAAACCTAACCAAGGAGATTTAAGTAAAGGCTATGTTGTACCAAGGGGGGAAAATTAAAATAACAATCATTATTTTGGTTGTTATAAGTTTATTTGCTTGTCATAAAGAGCAAAAAGATAATGATGAGAAATCATATAAAAAAATATCGGTACAATATATCGGTAATTTTTTGAATAGATCTATTTACAAACAAGCTGTCGATTCATTTTCAAATTGGCAAAAAAATAAACTCTCGGCCCATTATGTTAGTCCTAAAGATGCTGCGTTTGAGATTGATTCTCTATTATGCTTTAATATTGAAAAAAATAAGTTTGTAACTGCTTTGTTAGGAAGATCGTTTACTGGAAGTATGGATGGACTAACGTTCTTCTATGGTGTTAAAATAAAAGAAAAGTGGTATTTTTTTACTGGAGCTACATGTTATCTTCCTCGTAAGCAATACCAAAAAGACATGCAAACACCTTTAAGTTTTGCTAAACTCCATGAGATAGCCATGGAAGAAGTATTTAACGGTTATCTAAAAAAGAATAAACAGGGGAAATGGGAGGTGAATGATAACTGGTTTAAAAACCATTTTGAAGGCTCCGGCTGGGGCGATTTCAACCGTCAGAGTTCGAATGACTGGTTTTTGAAAGGGAGAAGATTCAAGACGAAAAAAGAATATTACGAGGCTTGTTATCTTCAGAAGGTTAAGAATAATTGGCATAGGTAAGAGCCCACATAATGGCACGGATTTGTAATTACGAATATTCGGAAGATATTCCACACTTTAAAACATATCGCAAACCATAATATTCAGCCCCCTAGCCCGCCGAATCGAGAAAGCGGGTGCTAATTCAGGGTAAAAAGGTGCGTTCACGCAGTGAAAGGGTGTGCTCATGCACCAATTCAGTGCGTGGGCGCAGCAAAAAAGTGCGATATCTCACTGGATTAGTTAAACGTCGAGGTCGAAATGTGCGTGAACGCACCAAATCGGTGGATGAACGCAGTAAATGAGTGCTCACCCGCAGGTTGCAGTTCTGTAAATCATATTTGCGAGACCGTCCACACGCGTGGAAGCACTGATTTTTCACGGGGCGGATCTTCCGTGCGTGTGGAAATTGGCGTATTGATACGAACGGCTGCTGCAACTTCGCTTCATTGCTTCGTATTAGTACGAACGAGTGTTGCAATTTTGTTTGGCTCGTTCGTAGTAGTACGAATAAGCGCTGCAATTCTGTTTCGTTCGTTCGTGGTAGTACGAATGAATGCTGCAGTTTGTTTGGTTCGTTCGTATTAGTACGACGCATTTCTGTGGGTTTTCGTTGTTTTGTATGGTAAGTTTGTCTGATGGTATGTTTTGATGGCATTAGCTGTGTTGGGTGGTTTAGGGTTTGCTGCCCGGAAATCAGGATGCGAACTTAAAGCGGAAAATGATCCGGTGTGTTCTGAAAATCAACCAAACGAGTTGGAATTTATAACAACAATCCCTTCATTTATAAAAATGAAGGGCTTTTTTTTGCCGTAAGCTCAAAAAAAAGGTTTAATTTTGTAAGCTAATTCTCAATGAACTAATGATAATGTGCAATTTTGCAATGTGCAAACAAGTATTTGAGGATTTTAAATCGAAAAATAAGAAAAATGGGTTTATTTAATATTTTTAGCAAAGAAAAGAAAGAGACGCTTGATCAGGGCTTGTCTAAGAC
>Ga0318567_10001244_pt1 | contig 10321 bp, 9 predicted proteins | sample GRESIP088b5f20_FD_203691 | JGI IMG/M metagenome (GOLD analysis project Ga0318567, IMG submission 203691) | Tropical soil microbial communities from Luquillo Experimental Forest, Puerto Rico - GRE.SIPMG.088b5f20 | ecosystem: Environmental > Terrestrial > Soil > Tropical forest > Bulk soil...
GCCGCGGCCCGCTCGTGGGCCGCGGCGACGTGCCATCAGCTCCGCCGGAAGCGGTGGCGGCACCCATTGCGCCATGGAATCAACGTAATCGTGCAGATTTGGCCGGTCGATAGTCAGATCTGACTATCGTTGGTTGCGTCTGAAATGCTTCGTTGTGGTCATGACGCATGGCATTCCCGCCTCGTAGCGTCGCGGTATCAAGCCCCGCGAAGCAACCAGAGGAGGTGCGGGCCATGAGCCTGACAACCGCAACCGACGAACTACGTGGCCGATTCGGAGCAGCGATCGTCCTGCCCGACGACCCCGGATACGACGAGGCTCGGGCACTGCACAACGCCATGATCGACAAGCGGCCAGCGGTGATCGTGCGCTGCGGATCCGCCGCCGACATCGCGGGCGCCCTCGAATTCGCGCGGCGGTCGCACCTCGCGGTCGCCGTCCGCGGGGGCGGCCACAACGGCCCCGGTTTCGGTTCCGTTGAGGGTGGCCTCGTCATTGACCTCTCGCCGATGAACCGTGTCGACGTGGACCCCGACCGGCGCATGGCCCGCGTGCAGGGCGGGGCGACCTGGGCACAAGTGGACGGCGCGACGCACGCCCACGGTCTGGCGACGCCGGCCGGCATCATATCCACCACCGGAGTCGGCGGCCTCACCTTGGGCGGCGGCCACGGCTACCTGACCCGCAAGCACGGCCTTACCATCGACAACCTGTTGGAGGCCGAGGTCGTGCTGGCCGACGGTCGCGTGGTGACGGCGTCGGAATCGGAGCACCCCGACCTGTTCTGGGCGCTGCGCGGCGGCGGCGGAAACTTCGGCGTCGCCGCCTCGTTCACCTTCCGGCTGCATCCCGTGCACACCGTGATCTGCGGTCCGACGGCATGGCCGTCATCGGCCACCGCCGACATCCTCAGGTGGTACCGCGACTTCCTGCCGGCTCAGGACGAGGACCTGTACGGGTTCTTCGCGAGCATGACCGTTCCGCCGACGCCGGCGTTCCCCGAGGCGTTCCACCTGCAAAAGGCGTGTGCCGTGGTCTGGTGCTACACGGGCGATCCCGCCCGGGCCGACGAGGCATTCGCACCGGTACGGCAGATGCAGCCGGCCTTCGAAGGCCTCGGCCCCGCCCCGTATCCCGCGTTGAATTCCACCTTCGATGCCCTGTATCCCAAAGGGCTGCAATGGTATTGGCGCGGTGACTTCGTCCGCACGGTGCCCGATGCTGCGGTCGAAGCGCATGCCCACTTCAACGAGGAGCTGCCGACGATGCACTCCACGATGCACCTCTACCCCGTCGACGGCGCGGTCCACCGGGTCGGCCAAACCGAAACCGCTTGGGCCTACCGGGATGTGAACTTCTCGCAGGTCATCGCTGGGGTCGATCCCGACCCCGCGAAAGCGGAATTGATAAAGCGCTGGGCGGTGGACTACTGGGACGCCACCCACCCGTACTCGGCGGGCGGTGCTTACGTCAACTTCATGATGGACGAGGGCCAAGACCGGGTCCGGGCGACGTATGGTCCGAATTACCAACGGCTCACCGAGATCAAGGCCCAATACGATCCGGACAACGTGTTCCGCATCAACCAGAACATCCTGCCGGCCAGATGACACATTCGGGTCTGCGACCGTTCGACGGCATGAAGCCATTGCCGTGACCTCATGGGGGCACCGCTCGTGATAACTCGTGATGTCGAGGCGAGCGCGGTTGCCGACTTGGCGCTATCTCCCCCGCGCTCGGCGTTGGCCGCGACCGTAGACGACGAAATCCTCGTGCTGCCGGTGAGGGTGGCTCTTGAAAACCCCGCCGATCCGGCGTCGTCGCCTCGCATTGCGCAGGTGCCGGAAGGCAACCCGGATCTGACCGGTCGCAACGTCGTGCTGATCGCGGACGACGGTCCGCAGTGGTTCCGACTGCGCTCGTTAACTGTCAGAGGGATGGCCAAAGCCATGGCCGAGCGTACTTATCGGGTCGTGCCACAACGAATCGTGGCCTGGGACTACGGTTCACTTCGCGAGGCACCTGCACCAGGAACCTCAACTCGACGACACGCGTCATTTTCGGCTGCCGACGAGAAGGATGTCGCTAGGCCTTTTCGCTCGCCGAATCTTCAAGCGGCGCTCCGCAGTTCGCGGGTGATGATTCTTGCCAGCCGTTCACAAAAGGGCGCGCCGTTCGCGGTACCGCTGTGGTTCGTTGCCCACCGCGGCCGCTTCTATGCGACGACCTCGGCGTCGTCGTGGACAGCACGTAACGTGGTCGCTTCGCCGCAGGTGGCCCTCTTGCTAGGCGGCGAGCGTGGTCACGACATCGCCAACCGGCTCCTCGTGCGGGGTTGCGCCCGGGCGGTGCGCGGCGCGCCGCCGCCAGCGGTGCTCGCGCGGATAGCCTGGCTTTACTATCTCCAACCACAATTCGCGGCGGTAGAGCTGAGGCACATACGGTTATGGGTACTGCGAACGCGGTACTACGGTCAGTCGCGGGCGGCCCACATCGTGATCACGCCCCAGACAGCGACCGAATGCCGGATGCCGTAGTCATAGCTCCGCCGGCCAGCGATCACCCACCAGACGTACGAGTTGAAACCTCGCCGAGGGCAATCGCACTATCGTGACGGAATGGAAGACAGGTTTTCGTTCATCAACCGCCGTCTCGCGCTGCTCGAACAGCAGGTGCGTCTGCTGTCGGAAAGGGCCGAGATCCCGTGCCCGACGTTCGCAAGCGACGCACCGACACAATTCGGGGGCGGTGTGCCCGCGGAAGTCATCTCCCTTGCCCGCGCCGGGAACAAGATCGCCGCTATCAAGCTGTACCGGGAGCTGACCGGCGCGGAACTTCGCGAGGCGAAGGACGTCATCGATTCGCTGTAAGGCCGAAGACCTGCACGGAGGCTGACTTTCCCTTCAGGACATGGAATCCCCGGTCGATGAGTCCGGGCGGTCGAGATGCCAGGGCGTCGACGCACTGCTGGGTGAGAAGGATCGCGTCGCCGGTGGTTTTGGTGAGTTGCTCGACGCGGGCTGCCACGTTGACGGTGTCACCGATGAGGGTGAACTCGAGCTTGCCGCCGCCGCCGATGGTTCCGGCGATCACCACGCCGGTGTTGATCCCGATACCGATGCGAAGCTCCCCGCCGAATCGCTCGGCGACCAGATGATGAATCAGAACTGCGGCGCTCACCGCGGCGTCGGCATGATCGGCGAGGGTGTTGGGGGCGCCGAAGACCGCCAATGCCCCGTCGCCGAGGAACTTATTGACGTGCCCACCGGCGTCAACGACGGTCGGGACCACAATCTCGAACAGCGCGTTCAGCCGAGCCACCGTGTCCTCGGCGGTGTTGGTCTCGGCGAACGGGGTGAAGTCGCGGATGTCGACGAAAATCACGGTCACCTTGCGGCGCTCACCGGTGAACACGTCGTCACCTTGGTCAAGCAACCGTGCGGCGAGGGTTGGGTCGACATAGGTGCCAAATGCCGCCTGAAGTCGTTGTCGCTCAGCCAAACCGGCCTGCATGCGGTTGAACGACGCCGCGAGCGCACCGAGATCGTCGTCTTGAACCACCGACAATCGTTCGCTGTAGTCGCCGGCCCCCACTCGCAGAGTTGCCTCGGCGAGGTCCCGAATGGGACGAAGTGCTGGCAAGACAATGGCGCTCACGGCGTTCGGCGCCGCGAAGCCAAGCGTCAAGGCGGCCCCAACCACGACGAAAAGCACGGGAACCTTCCCGGCCCGATCGAGCACGACGGCCCCCAGCATTGCGCCCGAGACGGAGAACGCGAGCGCGGACGCCAGCATCGAAAGGCTCAACCACGCGGCAAAAGTCGGGTTAGAACGGGGAAGGGAGTCGCCGATCCTCGTGTCACCGGCCAACGCAGCCCTGGCTGGCCGGATGGCTCCTTCCACAAAGGTGTGGGCACCGATCAGATTTACGGCAATTCCTGTGGCTGCGCCCAAAATTCCGTATTGGACTAGTCGCGACTCTGTCGCCCCTGCTATCGCGCCGACAGCCACAACATTCAGTGCGCCGACAACCGGCCAAACCGCCAACCCGCGAACAGCCGCTGCCCGAGTCCAGGCGTACGTGTCTTCTAGAGCCGCTGCACGATCGACCTCACCGCCGGCCGCCCACCGCTGCGCACGATGGAACCGTCGGCTACCGGGAAGAAGCACCACGTACGCCAACACCGCCACCGCGACACCGGTGACAGCGGCCGCCTCCGCATAGTGCCTCGACTTTTCGAACGCGACAACGACAAACGATGTGAGGCAGGAGACCGACAGTATCGAGGCGAAGAAGACTGCCCAGATCGCCCACGAATACCTCGCTCCGTACCGATCCCACAGCCACTGCCAGATGCGATCCATGCCGCGAGACTAAACGGCCGGCCACCTTGTCATCCGTGTTTGAACGCACATCTAGCTCGCGCCGCCGAACTAATAACTATGGCCGGCGGAAAGCGCCGTAATGCGCCGTTTGAAGGCATGGTCGAAACGGCGGTAGGTGCTGCGCAACATGTGCCCGGGCCAATGGTCGCCGGTGAACTCGATGGGCAGCAGCGGGTCGAGCTGAAGATGACGCACCACGGCAATCGATAGCGCGAATTCGTAGGTGAAGCTTTCGGTCGACTCGTCGCGGGTGCTCGCGTTGAGGGCGACGTTCATGGCCTCGATGAGGACCCGGGCGTCGTCTGCCCACTCGCCAAGCGAAAACAGTGATCGCACCTTGTCGGCGGTGATGTCCGTGGCGGCGCCGTGAAAGTGGGTGCACTGCTGATCCAGCACTGCCCTGAATGTCGGAAACCTCTGCGGATCAAGGTTATCCGGACGAATCCATACGCCTTCCCGAAGCTCGGCCAGATGCAGCGCCATCGCCGCCTTCCGCAGCTCCAGGCGATCGGACGCCGACCTGCGGTCCAGTGCGACGACGGCCAGTTCCCATGTTCGGTCCCATACGCGGGCCGGATCGTCGATCCGCGAGGCCTCGTCGACACGCTGACGGCGCTCCAACAATCGCCCGGCGAGCGCGTAGCTGCCGTCATCGCCGATGAGTTCGCCGTTTGAAACCATCCGCCACAGGCAAGTGCGGGCCGCGCCGGCGCTGATGCCGAACAGTGAGGCCACCGCGACCAGCTCCGCCACCGTGAGACGGCCCTGGTCGGATCCCAACAAGGACGACGCCAGGACCGAGCGTGCGCTGAGTGGTCGGTCGCTGATCAGCTCGCTCAGATGGGATCGAGGTATGGCGGGCACAGACTGCAACGGTATCACTAAATCATTGACGCGTGACATAAATAGTGTGATACTGACCCACATGCGCTCCCCGACGAAGTCGGCGGTTGCCGAAGATGTTGAGATCGTTCGGCGCATCCTCGCGCACATCGACGCCGGCACGACCGACGAGGGTGAGGGTTGGCGTGAGCCCGTCGAAAACTACTTAAACGCGGGCCGATTCGCCGAGGAAATCCGGTTGTTGCGCAGGATGCCGAGCGTCTTTGTTCCCTCCGCGGCGATCCCGAAACCTGGCGACCACGTCGAGCGCGTCGCCTTTGGGGTGCCCTTATTCGCCGTGCGCGGGCACGATGAACGGGCGCGGGTGTTCCGCAACGCGTGCCGCCATCGCGGTTTTGCCCTAGTCGAGGACGCCGGCTGCTCCCACGCGTTGGTGTGTCGTTACCACGGCTGGACATATCGCCTGGACGGCTCCCTCTCGCATGCGCCGCATGCCGACGCCTTCCCCGATCTGGAACCGTCGACCCGAGGTTTGGTCGAGGTCGCCAGCCGCGAGGTGGACGGGCTCATCGTCATCGGCGCGCTCGACGCGGGCCACCCCGATCCGGTACCCGACGAGGCGATGGCCGCGTTGACGGACGGGACCCCGTGGCGGGACAAGTTAGTCCCGGCGGAGCGGCTGGTGTACGTGGATTCCACTCCGCGAGCGATGAACTGGAAGGTGCTCGTCGAGCAGTTCCTGGAGGGCTATCACATCCGCTCGACGCACAAGGACACCTTCTTCCCACTGCAATATGACGATCTCAACGTGATAGAGACGTTCGGCCCGAATAGCCGAATTACGTTCCCATACCGCAACATTGAACGTCTTCGCGACCGCCCAGAGGCCACCTGGTCAACGGATGCCCGGGTGACATATGTCTATCACCTGTTTCCCAACGTCATGCTGGCGACGTTCCCGGACCTGGTGCTCATGGTCGCGATCGATCCGGTCGACATCGACCACAGCACGGTCACTATCTATTCGATGGCCAAAGCCGAGTTCGCGCAGCGAGCATCGCTCGGCCCCCCGATCAACCCCGCGGGTACCCTCGTTGCGCGTGGTGCGATCGAGGACAACGAGATGTCGATGGGTGTGCAACGCGGGTTACACGCGGGCGCAAACGAATTCGTTGAGTTCGGACGGCACGAGAGCGCGATCGGGCACTTCCATGCCACCCTCGATGAGCGGCTCGCCCGACTGGCTACCGCCTGATCTCAGGAATCGAACGGGGCCATCCGCACGGCCAACGGCAATCCACACCGAACGAGGAGCCCGAAGCGTCCCCTGGGCACCGCTGTCGCCTCGACACGCATCATGGCGATGAGGTCCCTTTTGAAATCGCCTCTTGGATGACGGCGCAGCACCTCGTCGACGTTGCGGGGAGCGACGTCCCACATGCGCAGACCGGCGCCGTCGACCATTGCCCCCCACTGCAGGTAGCAGCCGATGACGCCGTCGGTGTCGACCTTGACGCCCGGTGTCGTGTGCACGCAGATGCCGTCCGCGAGTAAGTCCGCACGTTCATCGTCGAGTCCGGCGGCGTCGGCACAGGAAAGCATGCGTTCGACGCTCCCGAGGGTGAAATCACGGTTCGCCGTTGGGCTCACGATGCCGTAGTCGTGCAGGAGCGATCCGCAATAGAAGAGCTCGTCGTCCATCGCGTACCCGTCGACGCTCGCCAGCGCACGCCCGAATAACCAGGTGCGGTAGGAGTGGCCCTGAAGGGTGGGCGGCAATTCCGCGCACGCCTCTTCGGCCTCACGAGCGAACTTCGAATCGGGTACCTGGAATGAGTCCAAATCAACGCGCTCGGCCGCCGCCGGAAGCCGGCCCAGCGCGAGCTTGGCCCTGCCCACGGCGTTCTCCCACTGGCCCACCGCAGTTGCGATGAGGAGGCGGCGCCGTTCTGTGCGCGTCAGCTGACCACCGGTACGACGGGCCCAAGCCAGACCACCAAGCCGCTGCGGGTCGGGCGCGTTCATGTGGCTTCCCTATCGAGCAGGCGCAGTCGCCGCTACGTGTTATTGAGGAACACGTCGTTGAGGGTGACCGTGCGCAAGTCCCGGTCGCGGATGATCTCGACGAGTTGCGGGTAGACGTGCGTGACCGGCTGGTGATTGAGGTGCCCGAGAACGATGGACTGTGGGGTGAAGTATTTGTCGGCCATCTGCACGATGTAGTCCTCGGTGATCACCGTGGAATCCGACAATGAACCCGACCATAAGGTCGGGACGGTGTAGCCGAAGTCGGCCGCCACCGCGTCGACGGCGGCGTTGTGCTTCCCGTACGGCGGCCGCCAGAACGGTTTCGCGCCGATGCCATAGGTCTTTTTGAGAAATTGGTCGTTGCGGCCGATCTGCTGGGCGATCTGGTCTTTCGGCAGGGTGGTCAAATCCGGATGCGACCAGGTGTGGTTGCCCAGTTGGATCTGTCCGGAGTCGACCAACGGCCGAAGCATGTCCAGGTTCTCGGTCCAGGATTTGTAGACTCCGTTGACGAAAAATGTCAGCCGGATACCGGTGTCCTTGGCGAACTGTGTGTAGGCGCGCACCACTTCGCTGTTGACGCCGTCATCGACGGTCAGTGCGAGCAAATCGCCTTGGCCGGGAATCTTGCTCAGCGCACCGCCACCGGGCAGTGGGACGCGAGCGCCCAGCGGTGGGGGCGGTAGCAAGGCCGACGGCGCGGTGGGACCCGAGGTTGCCACCCGCGCCGCAGGTGCCTGGGCGAATGTGCGGGGTTGCGGGTCGACCACTAGACGAGCCGCGCCCACGCCGGCAACAGTGGCCGCAGCCAGCGCCCCGAGGAATCGACGCCGGTTCAGCTCCGATGCGGCAGGGCCCCGATCCGAAGCCGAAAACGGGGAGCTGGCGACTCCCGCGCGATGCTTCGGAGTCCGTTTGCGGTGCGATGTCGGCACCCGCGACCCCGTGCCCGGGATGCGCGTGTTGCCAAACTCCGCCGCCACAGCAGCGAACCGTACCACCCGCGCTGGCAAAATGCCGGTTTCGTTACGCGTGGGGCAGCTGTTAATTCAGCGTCGATTGCGCAACGGTCCGGGGTCGTCAAGGGCTGATAGGCCAGGCGCCTTGTAATCGATACGCTCAGCCGCAGCGGCGAATGCTCTTATCATGCGTATGTGCCCGCCACGATGACGCGAGCTGGCAACCGGGTCACAACCGCGACATTCGCGCTGCCCGCCGCTGCAGCGGTTATGTAACAGCGTGAACACAGCATTCGTTTTGTCCGGCGGCGCAAGCCTAGGTGCCGTCCAGGTGGGGATGTTGCGATCTCTGGCCGACGAAGGGATAGTGCCGGACCTGATTGTCGGCACGTCCGTCGGCGCGGTCAATGGTGGGTGGATCGCGTCGCGGCCTGATGCCGCCGGAATTGACGCACTCGCCGATTTGTGGCTGTCACTGTCACGAAAAGCGATATTTCCCACTCATCCGATCGCCGGGCTCTTGGGTTTCTTTGGTCGCCGTCCGCACCTGATACCCAGCAGTGGGTTGCGGCGAGTGCTCATCGACCAACTTGGGTTCGCTCGGCTTGAGGATGCACCGATCCCGTTCCATGTGGTGGCCACCGACGTGCTCTCGGGCACCGACGTGCTGCTGTCGTCCGGAGACGCAGTCGACGCGATCGCAGCCAGCGCCGCAATCCCCGGCGTTTTCCCGCCGGTGAAGGTCAACGGGCGCTATCTGATGGACGGCGGTGTCGTGAATAACACCCCGCTGTCTCATGCCATCGCGCTCGGTGCCGACCAGGTATGGGTGTTGCCCACCGGCTACTCGTGCAATCTGCCCGCCTCACCCCAGGGAGCGCTGACGATGGCATTGCACGCCCTGACGCTGACCATCAACCACCGGCTCGCCGTCGACGTCGCCCGTTTCGAGCAAGCTGTCGAGTTACACGTCATTCGACCGCTCTGTCCGGTCGCCACTTCCGGGACAGACTTCTCACACGCGGCGACGCTGATTGAGCGATCGCGCGTGGCTACCCGAGAGTGGCTGGCGGCGTGTCCTCCCTCCACCGGCCAGGCCGGCTTGCTTGAGCCGCACCGCCACTAAACGGAGCGCACGAGCACCGCTGGGTTAACGAGGCGCCCCGACGCCGCCGCGCTGTGGTAGCCCGACGGGCTCGGCGTCGGGTGTTCCCAGCGTCGAGGCCAGCCATGGCAGCGCTGCGGCGAACGCTTGGGCGGCGAACGGCCAGTCATGTTTGCCGGGTTGGGTGACCACCGCGCAGGTGATCCCGTTGGCGGTGGCGAGGTTGCACAGCGAGTTGGCGGCGGCGTCCTGGCCTTCGGGGTTGGCGCCGGGGTCGGTGTCGGGAGCGCTGAGGGTGGAATTGGCCTCCTGGGCGATGCTTTGCGCTCCCGCCGACGCGGGGACGTCGAACCAACCCGATACCCCGGTGTAGTGGCCATGCCGGGCGATGACGGTGGCCGGGTCGAAATCAGCCCAGGCGGCGGTGTTACCGCCGAACAACCGGGCGATGCTTTGGTCCTTAGGGCCCACGTTGGGGCTGCGGTCGCCGGCGATGTCGACAAACGCGCTGAACAGGTCCGGATGCATGACGGCCAAATCAACGGCGCAGGTACCGCCCATCGACCACCCGGCGACCCCCCAATTGGCCCGGTCGGCGCTCACCCCGAAGTTCGAGACGACGAATGGGACCACATCCTTCGTCAGATGGTCCGCGGCGTTGCCGCGACTGCCGTTGACGCATTCGGTGTCGTTGTCGAACGTGCCGGTCGGATCGACGAAGACCAGCACCGGAGCGAAGCCGTGATGGCGGGCCGCGAAGTCGTCGATGGTGGTGAAGGCTCCACCGGGGCGCAGCCAGTCGGCAGGAGTGTTGAACGCCGAGCTGACCATCATTACCGTCGGCAGCCGGGGCGGCGGATTGCTGTTGAACCACGCTGGGGGCAGGTAAACGAGTTCCTGGCGGTGGGGAAAGTGCGACGCGTCGGCGCTGATTGTCACGGGCACCACGACGCCCTTGTCCGGCTTGGTCCCCTCGAGCTGCATCGCGGTTACTCTCAGC
>Ga0318567_10001248_pt1 | contig 10312 bp, 9 predicted proteins | sample GRESIP088b5f20_FD_203691 | JGI IMG/M metagenome (GOLD analysis project Ga0318567, IMG submission 203691) | Tropical soil microbial communities from Luquillo Experimental Forest, Puerto Rico - GRE.SIPMG.088b5f20 | ecosystem: Environmental > Terrestrial > Soil > Tropical forest > Bulk soil...
GAGAAATACAGCATCACGTTGCGCAGGAGAACCAGGTCAAAGGGCCGCGGCCAGGCGGGCGGCGCGCACAGATTGGCTTGGCGAAAGCGGCAGAGGTCGCGGATCTCTTTGCGTGCCAACCAGTATTCGCCGTCCTGCTCGAAATACCTGACCAGGCACCGGGCGGGCAGTCCGCGGTTGACCTCGATGCGGTGATACCGGCCGGCTCCCGCGCGTTCCACCACTTCTGACGAAATGTCGGTGCCCTCAATGCGAATATCCCAGTGAAGGACTTGCGGAAAGTGCTCGCGCAAGAGAATGGCGATGCTTAGCGCTTCCTGTCCCGTAGATGAAGCTGCGCTCCAGATGCGGAGCGTGCGGGCCGAACTCCTGTTCTCGATCAGGCGGGGGAGCAAATCGGTGCGCAATAGTTCGAACGCGCGGAGATCGCGGAAAAAGCTGGTTTCATTGATGGTCATCGCCTCGGCGATCGCGCGCTCCAGGAGGGGATCGCGGCGCCTCCGGAGATGTTCCACCAGTTCCTCCATCCGGCTCATTCCCTGATTGCGGAGCAGGCGCGCAAGCCGCGAGTCGAACAGGTAGTCGTGCGAAGGGTCGAGCACATTGGACGAAAGCCCAAAAACCAGCCGCCGCAGATACCCGTAGTCCGCAGCCGACATAGTCAAATCGCCGGATGGACTGGTTTAGTTTGTGTGCGGGTCGCAGCCGGTCCCGTGGTGGCGAGTCGAACGATTTCCGGCCCGATGGCGTCGAGCGGAAGCACACGGTTGGCGAGGCCCGCGGCGGCCACGACGCCCGGCATGCCCCACACTGCGCTGGTCGCCTGGTCCTGCGCGAGCACGGTGCTCCCGGCCGCCCGCAGCAGGCGCGAACCGGCCAGCCCATCGGAGCCCATTCCGGTGAGGACGGCAGCCACTACGCCGCCGCCAAATACGGCGGCTGCGCTGCGAAAGAGCGCATCGACTGCGGGCCGGCAATGATTCTCAGGCGGCGCCTGGGTCAGATGCAGCGTGGGTAGAGCCGCCGCGGATGCGCCGGGTAGGATTTCCATGTGCCAATTGCCTCGCGCGATAAATATGGTCCCCCGCCGGACCGGATCCCCTTCCGCAGCTTCCCGCACCCGCAGGGGGCAGTGCCCATTCAGCCGTTCCGCCAGGAGACTGGTGAACAACTCGGGCATGTGCTGCACCACCAGAACCGGTAGCGGGAACCAGCGCGGGAAGCAAGGGAGAACGCGATCGAGCGCAGCCGGCCCACCGGTGGAGACGCCGATGACGATCGCCTGAGGCGCGGACTGGGATAAACCCCCATATGCGGTGGAAGCCGCCGTCTGCGACCGCGGATTAACTAGGGGCATCCGGCGGGTAAGCGCGGCGATCTTGGGGATCAGTTCCTGCGCGAGAAGGCGAATTCCGGCTTCCCGGTCCGTTTGGCCGGCGGGTTTGGTGACGTAATCGGCCGCCCCGGTTGCCAGCGCCTCAATGGTGACGCGCGCGCCTCGCTGGGTGACGGACGAGCACATGATCACCGGCGCCCGATGGCCGCGGGTACGCAGTGCGCGCAGGGTCGCCAGACCGTCCATCACCGGCATTTCGACGTCGAGCAAGACCAAATCGGGGTGCAGCGTGTCGATGGCCTGCAATGCCGACGCGCCATCGGCCGCCGTGCCTGCCACCTCAAGCGAGCTATCGGAGCACACTACCGCCCGCAGAAGGCTGCGCATCACCGCCGAATCATCCACGATAAGCACGCGGGTGCGATGTTCCGCACTTATGCTGGGTTCCCCTGTCATGCGGCCGGTGCCTCGATGCCGAGAAGCGCCAGTTTGTCGTTCAGGCACTTTCTATCGAACGGCTTCATCAGGTACTCGTCTGCGCCCGCCGCAAGCGCGCGGAGGATTTTGCCCTTGTCTCCTTCGCAGGTCACCATCACCGCTTTCAAATCCTGGTATGGTTCGGTCCGCAGCCGCTCAATCATTTCCAGGCCGTTCATCACCGGCATGTTCCAGTCCACGAAGGCCAGGTCGAATTTCGGTCCGCGGTGAAGAGAATCCATGCCCGCCAGCCCGTCTCCAGCTTCCACACATTCGATCCCGCGCTCCTCGAGCAGTACGCGCAGGCGACCTCGCGCAAACCCGGAATCGTCGACAATCAGTGCGCGCATCCACTTCCCCCTTATGCCGCCCGAGCCAGTCGAAGCGGATCGAGCCGCTCCGGATCAAGCATGACCATCAGCCCGTTCTCGAGCTTATAGGCTCCGGCGAATAACGCGCGCCTGCGGTCGTTGATGGTGGACGGGTTGGCTTCGAAATCTGCCGAGGAGGCGGTCAGGACCGCGCTGACGGAATCGACCAGCAGTCCAAAGCAGCTGCCCGCGCTTTCTACCACCAGCATGTCTTGCGCGCCCTCGCGATCGGGCAGGTCCAGCAAACGGCGGAGGCTCACTGTGGTAAGTACGTCGCCGCGGTAGTGGACCAGACCGCCGACGAATCCTGGCGCCAGGGGCACCGGAAGCGGCCGCGTGCCGCCCACGATCTCGAGGATGTGGGCGATGGGAATGCCGAACAGGCCTTCCCCGAGGCGCACCGAGCACACCTCGGTCTGGGTGATAGCGGTTTTCTTCCTCCGCCGCGATGCATGCCCACCGGGCGTCATCGTGGATGTGCTCATGCCATTACCTCCGCGAGTTCATTCGACGGTTCTCCCTGGCCCGGCAACGGCGCAACCAGCCCCAGCTCCACAACGCCCGTGACGCGGTCCTTCAGCAGGGTGACGCCTGCGGCGAGCCGGGTAGTGCCGGCCTGAAACAGTATTCCTCCGGCTGCCACATCCAATACGTGCGCGACGGCCACGCCCACCTGGCGCTCGCCTTCGCGGCAAATCACCACGATGATGGGATCGTCAGGGCGCATGCCGGAAACCAGCATTCCGCCCGCGTCCTCCACCTGCACCAGCTGGCCTTCGAAGTTCAGCACCGGGCGCGGGCCGATATATTCCACGCGCGAGACCGGGAGCTGCTCGATCCGGATCACCCGGTCCAGCGGAATGGCGGACTGCCGCCCCCCCGTCTCGACAAGGAGGAATTCGCGGGAGGGTTCGTTGCCGCCCTCCACATCACTGCTCACGAAGGTCTCGTCTTCTCCTCCCATGCCGATGCCGGCGCGCTGCGCAATTGCGCCGGGGTCCAGGATCAGCGCCAGTTCGGCGTTGCCCAGCACCGTGGCGCCCGAATAGAGCCCAATCTCCTTCAGTACCGGGCTCAACGGCTTCACCACAATCTCTTCCGGATCGGCCAGGCCATCGACCACCAGCCCGAAGTGCCGGCCGTCGGCGTCGAGCACGGCGATGAACTGGTCGCGGGCATCGGTGCTTCGCCCAGCCACGCCGGGCAGCAGCAGCCGGTCGAGGAACACCAGGGGGAGCAACTGGCCGCGCAAGCGATAGAGCGCGGCATCCTCGATCCACTCGATCGCGGCTTCCGAGGGCGGCACATGCACCAGTTCCGACAGCGCCCCCTGGGGGAGCGCAAAACTCTGGTTGAGGCTGCGCACGATCAGCGCCGGGACGATGGCGAGCGTAAGGGGGATGCGGAGCCGGAGCGTGGTGCCCTTTTCGGGTCGCGACTCAAGTTCGACCTTGCCCCCGATGCGCTCCACGTTCGTGCGCACCACGTCCATGCCCACGCCGCGGCCGCTGACGTTTGTGACTGCCGCGGCGGTGGAGAAGCCAGGCACGAAGATCAACTGCAGCAGCTCACGCTCTGACTGCTGCGCGGCGCGCTCCTCGGTAATGAGGCCTCGCTCGATAGCCTTGGCGCGGATGCGCTCCACGGCGATGCCGGCGCCGTCATCGCAGACCTCGATGATGACGTGACTGCCCTCCTGGGCTGCGCGCAGGCGCAGCGTTCCTTCGGGGTTTTTGCCCGCGGCGGCGCGCTTTTCGGGCGGCTCAATGCCGTGATCGAGCGCGTTGCGGATGGCGTGCGTCAGCGGGTCCTTAATGGCTTCGAGCAGGCTCTTGTCGAGCTCGGTCTCCTGCCCTTCCATCTCCAACCGGACCTGGCGGCCGAGGGTGCGGGTCAGATCGCGCACCATGCGCGGCATCTTGGAGAAGATGTTCGACACCGGCTGCATGCGCGCCTTCATGACTGCTTCGCGCAGATCGGCCGTGACCATGTCGAGACGGCGCGAGAGCATCGTCATGCGCGAATCCGACGATGTCGCCTGCAATACCTGGTTGCGCGTCAGCACCAGCTCGCCTACCAGGTTCATCATGCGGTTGAGCAGCGTGATGTCCACGCGGAGGGTGCTTTCGGCAGTGGATGACGTACTTGACGGCACCGCCTCGAGGCGCGCGGCCGTGAACTTTTCAAGGGATTTCTCTGGGGGGTTGCCTTCGGATGGGCGGGGCGGTTGCTCGGCGGAATCGGCCGGCGCTGCGGGCGGCCCCGCGGCTGGGAAACCGGAATCCGGCTCTGCCGCCTGCGCGTGCACTGGGACGCGCAAGTCTGCGGGCGTTTGCAGCGCCTTCAGCTGCTCAATCAGTTCTTCATCGGCGGCCTCGCCTTCGTGGCCGTCCGTTTCAATGACCTTGAGGATGGAACGCAATCCATCCAAAAGGTGCAACAATCCGGTGACGACCTCGCCGTCGGCCGCGATCTTGCCGTCGCGCAGCGAGGCCAGCAGATTCTCGCCCGCATGCGCGAGCTTTTCCAGGCGCGCGAAGCCAAGAAACCCCGTGGTCCCTTTGATCGTGTGGACCGACCGAAAAATGTCGGCCAGCAGCCCCGCGTCGCCGGGGCGCGTCTCAAGGTCGGTCAGGCATCGCTCCATCCGGTCCAGGCCTTCCTGGCTCTCGATGAGGAACTCTCTCGTCAGCTCGTCCATGCAATATCTGTCCCGGCGGCACATTCGCACGTAGTGCCGGTCGAGGGACCCTCACACGGGCTTTATCGGAGAATTGGAGCGCGACTTGAGGAAGGCAGGGCACAAGGGAACAACACTGCGGATGCTCGGAACATACCTGCAGTGGGTGCCCCAGGTCCGGGGTCCCCGCGAACGGGTCCTTGTTCGTGGGGTGGAGGTCTCGATTCTGAGACCTGGGAGCGAATCATATACAAAACGCTGTCCCATGCATTAGCCTCGAACTTCAGCCTGTGGAGCGGAGCGTTCATCACAACCATGGCAAGCCTTGATCCCGCGCTCGAACAACTCGTTCAACAGGCTCGCGAAGCCGCCGGAAACTCGTATTCACCCTATTCGGGATTCAAGGTGGGCGCGGCACTGCGGCTCACGACAGGCGAGGTGGTTACCGGCACCAATGTCGAAAACGTGAGCTACGGGGTGACGATCTGCGCGGAGCGCTCGGCGCTGGTGCGCGCGGTTTCAGAGTTCGGCCCAACCATTCGCATTGCCGCCATCGCAGTAGCGAACCTGAACGAAGCCGCCAGCCCGCCGTGCGGCGCGTGCCGCCAGGCGCTGGCCGAATTCGCGCTGCCTGATGCGCCGGTGGCGTTTCCCGCGGCGGATGGCGTTCGGGTCATGACGTTTTCTGAGGTCCTGCCGCTGGCATTCGAGATGAAGCTCAAGTGAGGGCCGCGATGACGACTCGCAAGAAGGCCGCCGGGGATGAGCCTCTGCATGCGATCGACCTGATCCGCAAAAAGCGCGATGGCGCCGAGCTGGACGAGCGCGAAATCCGATTCCTGGTAACGGGCGCGGCAGTGGGCTCGATTCCCGGTGATCAACTGTCGGCGTGGCTGATGGCTGCGTACCTGCGTGGGCTCTCGCTGGACGAGATCCGGGCGCTGACGCTGGCCATGCGGGACTCCGGGGAGCGTTTCGATCCCGGGAGCCTGGCCCGGGTCGCGGTCGACAAGCACTCCACCGGCGGTGTGGGCGACAAGACCAGTTTTCTGGTGGCCCCGATTGCGGCGGCCTGCGGGCTGGCCGTGCCCATGATCAGCGGGCGCGCGCTGGGCCACACCGGCGGCACGCTCGACAAGCTGGAATCTATCCCCGGCTATCGCACGGCGCTTTCCTTGACGGAGTTCGAAGAGGTTCTGGGCAAATGTGGGGCGTCCATTGTCTCGCAGACGCCTGCGCTGGTTCCGGCGGATCGCGTGCTCTACGCGCTGAGGGACCGGACCGGCACGGTGGAGAGCCGGGGCCTGATCTGCGCGTCCATTCTCAGCAAGAAACTCGCCGCCGGTCTGGACGCGCTGGTTCTGGATGTAAAGACAGGATCGGGCGCATTTCTGCGCAAGCGTGAAGATGCCGAATACCTGGCTGCGCTCATGGTGGCTACCGCCGAAGCCGCTGGCACGAAGACGGTGGCGCTGCTCACCGATATGGGGCAGCCTCTTGGGCGCACGGCGGGCAACTGGATCGAAATTGCCGAATGCGTGGAATTGCTGCGCGGCGAACGGCCCGGGGCGAGCGAGGACTTGCGCCGGCTTTCGCTGGCCCTCGCAGGATGGATGATTCACTTCGGGGGCAAAGCGGCGACCCCGGAAGTGGGAGAACGGCTGGCCGAGGCGGCGCTTGCCGACGGCTCGGCGCTCGCTGTCTTTTACAAGATGATCGACGAGCAGGGCGGAGACGTCCGCGTGTTCGACAATGCAGCAGCCTTTCACAAGCCCGGCGCCACCCAGGTTCTGCATGCGTGGAATAGCGGCTACGTATCAGATATGGATACGACGGCAATCGGCTGGGCCGTGCAGCGCACCGGCGCGGGGCGGGAAAGGGCAGGCGAGCCCGTGGACCCGCATGCGGGAATTGTGTTTCATGCGCGCAGCGGCGACCGCGTGGAAAAGGGCCAGCCGCTGGCGATGCTTTACGCCACAAGCGAGGACAAGCTGGCCGAACCCATCGCACTTCTGAAGGGTGCCATCCATTTCTCGCGGGAGATACCCCCGAAATGCACTCTCATCCATCGCGTGTTTACGCGCGAAATTGCCGAGGCGTATCTCGCCGATGCTGATAAGGTAGGAAGAAACAGGGAATAGGGAACAGGGAATAGGGAAGAGTCGGAGCGTGGGTGCTTCGAGCTCTTTTCGATTTTTGCGGCAGTCTTTCCATTCCTCTTTCCTATTCCTGTTCCCTTGCTCCGAAGGAGCGCCATTGGCTCGCTTTACTGGATTGCTTGGAATTCTTGCGGTTCTCGCCGCGGCCTGGCTCGGCTCCACCGACCGCCGCCGCATTCGCTGGCGCACCATCGCCTGGGGCCTCGGGCTGCAAGTCACGTTCGCTTTCCTGGTTTTGCGCTTTGATTTCGGCGAGCGCGCCATGGCGTGGGCGGGCGACGTGGTTACGCGGATGCTGTCGGCCACCTTCGCGGGGACGCGCATCCTGTTCGGCGAACTGGGGCTGCCAAATGCGGGCGCGTTCGGCAAAGTGATCGCGCCGTCCTCGGGGTCGATCTTCGCATTTCAGGTTCTGCCCACCATTATCTTCATCTCCGCGTTTTTCGCGGTGCTCTACCACATCGGCATCATGCAGCTCATCATCCGCGGCATGGCGTGGGTCATGCTGAAGACCATGCGTATCTCGGGCGCCGAAAGCATGAATGTGGCGGCCAGCATCTTCATGGGCCAGACCGAGGCGCCGCTCACCATCCGGCCGTTCCTGGCGCGCGCGACACGCAGCGAGTTGATGACGATCATGACCAGCGGCATGGCGCATGTTTCGGGCGGCATCATGGCCATGTATATTTCGCAGGGCGTGGAGGCGCGGCATCTGCTGTCGGCCGTGATCATGACCTCGCCGGGCACCATCCTGATGGCCAAGATGCTGGTGCCGGAGACGGAAGTGCCCGATACCGAGGGCCGCGTAGTCATGCCCAAGAGCGAGGAGCACAAGGAAGAGAACCTGATCGGCGCCATCGCGCGCGGCACCATCGACGGCGGCAAGCTGGCCATGAATGTTGCCATCATGCTGATTTCGTTCCTGGCGCTGGTCGCTCTTCTCGATATGCTGCTGGCCTGGGTGCACGGCGGGCTGCACTGGTTCCCTTCGAGCCTCGGCGAGATCCTCGGCTTCGTATTCGCGCCCATCGCATGGCTCATCGGAGTGCCGTGGCATGACGCCGGAGCGATCGGCAACCTGCTGGGCACGCGCATGGCGCTCAACGAGGTCATCGCCTACATCGGGTTGGGTGCGCAGAAGGCCGCGCTCTCGCCGCGCTCTTTCACCATCGCCACATTCGCGTTGTGCGGGTTCGCCAACCTCGGCTCCATCGGCATGCAGATCGGCGGCATCGGCGCGCTGGTTCCCGAGCGGCGCAACGATCTGGCCAAACTCGGCGTACGCGCAATGCTCGCCGGCACGATGGCCAATTTGATCAGCGCATCAATCGCCGGGATGTTTCTGGGTTAATGATGGGCTTCGAAAAATACGTCTATCCGTCGTACGAATCGCCATTGTTGGAAGCCTACGGGGGCCGATTCGAGTCGGCGTACGTGGTGCTCCATCCCTTCATTCGCATGCCCGAAGCATTTTCGTGGCGCGCGACGCAGCATTATCCCGGCGACGCGGAGATTCTCGCCCATGGCGCGAAATGCCTGTGGGCGAAAGTTGCCGCGCCGACCGGCATGGGCGCATGCGCGCGCTTGAACCAGGCTTTGCTTACCTCGATCGGAGCAATCGCCGAGCACGTATCCGACTACGACGCGCGCGATAAACTGCAGGCATTTCTCCAGGCCTCGCCGGTGTGGATGCCGGTGGAGGGCCGCTTCGAGCCGCTGCTGCAACAGGACTTCGTGAATGCGTTCGAAGCGGCGGGCCACAAGGAATTGGTCTATGTGCCCGAGTTTCCGCAAAAGGATCCGGTGCAGCCGCTCTCAGTGGCCGAGATCAAGTCCGGCGCGCTTCCGTTCCCAACCTCCGGAAGCATGGTCGCTCCCGATGAGTCGTTCCTCTTCACGGTGGACTGGGACAGCTTTTTCACGCTGTTCTATGGACCGCGGGCATTCGTCGAAAAGTTTGTTCGCGAGCGGGAGATCGAGGGGTTCTTCGCCGCGCCCACAACGGAGCACGGCTGGTTCAACTACTCGTTCGGGTGCGCTACGGTGACGCTGTCGCCCGAGCACTGGCCGGCCTGAAGCTTCGGATTAACGCGCAAACCGCGCCATGCCTCGCGCCCGAGCTTTGGCCGCCTCTTCTTCGCGGTTGCGATGCGGCGCATTTGTCTCCAGTGAGTTCAACAGGCGCGCCGACGTTGCGGCAACTTCATCCACGGCGTGGTTGAATGCCGCTTCGTTGGCTTGCGAAGGTTTCTGGAACCCGCTGATCTTGCGCACGAACTGCAACGCGGCCGCGCGGATTTCAGATTCCGTGACCGGCGGCTCGAAATTGAAAAGCAGCTTGATGTTCCGGCACATGGGTGCGCTCCTCGGGTTGTCGATTTACGCTTTGCTGTTCCCCGCTTGCACCATTATTGGTTCTGCCTGATCCCGCGGCAAGTCCGCGTTTGTCGCCAAGGCAACGTCCGAAGCACGCGCGCGCTTCCAAACGCTAAGGCCCCAGATTCGCGCCCGGTGGCGGGAAAGCGAATGCGGAGGACGTTGCTATGGCAACCGTATCGCCGGCTGCACATTCCCCGGCTTCAGCGTGGACGGGAAGACGCCGGCGGTTGCTCATTATCGTGCGCGTATTCTTCGTCCTGCTCGCAATTGGCTACAGTTTTGTCAGCGCTAACTGGCCCTACCGGTATCGCATCATCAAGCCGATGCTGGAAGACGATCTCGCCAGCCAACTCGAGATCAAATCGTACCGCCGAACATACTTTCCCAATCCCGGGTTCGTTGCCACGGGGCTCACGTTGCGGCGCAAATCCGCGCTGCATCTGCCGCCGCTTGGCCACGCGGAAATGATGATCGTGCAGGGCCGCTGGAGCGACCTGCTGCTTTTGCGCAGGCGCGTGCAGACCGTAGAGGTAACGGGCTTGCACGTGGTGGTTCCACCGGTCGGCAGCCCGGCCAACCATGCTAATTTCCCGCCCGGCAGCAGTTCCGATTTCACCGGCCCCGACACCGCCATCGAGATGTTCAGACTCCACAACTCGATCCTGGAGATCATGGAAAACAGCGGCGAGCGACTGATCTTTCCCGTGCGCGAACTCGACCTGGCGCACTTTGAAAAGAACAAGGCCATGGACTACGCGCTGGACATGCAGAATGCCATTCCGTCGGGACGCATCCAGTCGCGCGGCACCTTCGGACCGCTGAATGCACTGCAGATCGGGGTGACGCCCGTTTCGGGCACGTTTGAATTCACATCTGTCAATTTGCACGATGTCGGCGATATCGCGGGCAC
>Ga0318567_10001250_pt1 | contig 10297 bp, 8 predicted proteins | sample GRESIP088b5f20_FD_203691 | JGI IMG/M metagenome (GOLD analysis project Ga0318567, IMG submission 203691) | Tropical soil microbial communities from Luquillo Experimental Forest, Puerto Rico - GRE.SIPMG.088b5f20 | ecosystem: Environmental > Terrestrial > Soil > Tropical forest > Bulk soil...
CACGCTACGCGAAGACAACGGCGATCTTGTGCTGATCGTGGCCGATGACGGCCGAGGCTTCGTTGTAGCGGAAGTCTCCGATTCGCTGGGGTTCCTGGGCATGAAGGAACGGGCGCAGGTGTGCGGAGGCAGCCTGGATATTGCCAGTTCCCCTGGCATCGGGACTACGGTGGCGCTGCGCGTTCCGCTGCAATCGGGTACGCTGAACGATACAAACTATGCACATTCTGATCACTGACGACCACGCCGTGGTGCGCCGCGGACTGAGGGAGATCCTCGCGGATTCTCTCGAGGGGGCGACCTTCTCGGAATCGGGAAACGCCGACGACGCCCTGCGCGTAATGGCGAAGCAGCACATCAGCATCCTCGTGCTCGACATCAACATGCCGGGACGCAGCGGGCTCGATCTGCTGAAGGATGTGAAACGGATGTACCCGCGGCTGCCGGTTATCGTGTTGAGCGTGCAGCCGGAGGACCAGTACGCGCTGCGCTGCCTGAAGGCAGGCGCGTCGGCGTATGTCAACAAGGACAGCGCCCCGGAAGAGCTGGCGCAGGCCGCGCGCAAGGTGCTCAGCGGCGGCCGCTACGTGACTGCGGCGCTGGCGGAAAAGCTGGTGACCATTCTCGACGACGGCGGCGACCGGCCGCGCCACGAGTTGCTCTCGGACCGCGAGCTCGAGGTGATGCTGATGATCGCGGCGGGCATTTCGCTGACCGAGATCGGCAACCGCCTGCACGTGAGCGCCAAGACCGTGAGCACCTACCGCTCACGCGTTATGGAAAAGATGGCCATGCGCAGCAACGCGGAGTTGACGCGTTATGCAGTGGCGCATGCCCTGATCGAGTAGCGGCAGTAACCGGCCGCTGAATAAGCGCGACGCTTTCAGCCGAAAACTCTCCATTCATCCCAAACTTATTCGCGATTTCGCGTTAACCACGCAACCCGGTTGTGCGTCATCCCTTTGGAGGACGCATGACAAACGACTTGCGCTTCGCGCTGCGGATGATCTTCTCGCATCGCTGGTTCTCGCTGGCCGTCGTGGCTACCTTGGCCCTGGGCATCGGTTTGAACACGATGGTGTTCACGCTGATCAACGCGGTGCTGTTCAAGCCCGTGCCTGTGCCCGGCGGGGCGCGCCTGGTGTCGGTCCTCGGCCGCAATATCACCCGGAGCGACGGGTTTGGGGGTCTGTCCTGGCCCGATTTTCGGGACTACCGCGCGCAGGTGTCATCGTTCGAGGCGCTCGAAGCCGGCATCGATGAAGAGGGAGTCATCAGCGAGAACGGCAATCCGCCGCAACTCTATCATCTGCAGCGCGCCACGCCCGGCATCTTCTCCATGCTGCACACCAATCCCATCCTGGGGCGCGGCTTTGTGGCCGGCGATGCACAACCCGGCGCCGACCCGGTCGTGGTGATTGGCTACAGCGTGTGGAAGGACCGCTACGCCAGCGCGCCGGGCGTGGTGGGACGCCATGTGCGGATGAACGGCCAGCCCGCGACGATTATCGGCGTCATGCCCATGGGGTATAAATTCCCGAGCGGCGTGGACGCGTGGATTCCGCTGGCGCCCACGGCCAACCTGGAGAAGCGCGACGACCGGCGCGTCATCGCCTATGGGATCCTCAAGCCCGGCGGCAGCATTAAGCAGGCTGCGAGCGAATTCGACGGCATCGCGCATCGGCTGGCATTGCAGTATCCCGAAGACAAGGATTTCGGCGCCAGTGTCCAGACCTTTCATCAGCGTTACAACGGCGGAGGCATCCGCGAAATCTTTTTGCTCATGCTGGCGGCGGTGGGGTTCGTGCTCCTGATTGCCTGCGCGGATGTGGCCAACATGATGCTGAGCCGCGCGCTGATGCGCAAGCGCGAGATGTCCATCCGCACCGCTCTCGGCGCAACCCGCTGGCGCGTGATCCGCCAGTTGCTGCTGGAAAGCGTGCTGCTGAGCACGATCGGCGGGCTGCTGGGTTTGGCTCTCGCCGCATTCGGCGTGCGCTGGTTCGACTTATCCACGCAGGCAATTCGGCCATCATGGATCGCCTTCACGATGGACTATTCGGTGTTCGCATACTTTGCCGCCCTCTGCATTGTGAGCGGCCTGCTGTTCGGCACAGCGCCGGCCCTGCGCGCCTCGCGCGCCGACCTGAACGAAGTCATGAAGGAAGGCGGGCGCAGCGTGGGCCGTCATCGCGAAGGATGGCTAGCCGCAGTGCTGGTGGTGTTTCAATTTGCGCTGACGCTCGTTCTGCTCACAGGCGCCGGCATCTTCGTGCACAGCCTGATCGCCAGCTTCTCCATCAATCCGTCCATTCCCGCCCAGCAATTGACCACCGCACGACTTGATTTGCCCGATGCGCGCTTCAAGGACGCCGACACGCGCACGCGCTTCTACGATCAGTTGCTGCCCCGCCTCCGGGCCATTCCGGGCGTGACTCATGCTTCCATCGTTTCCACACCGCCGGGGCTGGGCGCCGCGCGCGAGCAGATCGAGCTTGAAACCGCACCCGTCGGCGAGCCGTCGCGGCGTCCCTGGGTCTCCTACATTGCGCAGTCGCCAGGGTACTTCGAGACCATCCACACTCCGCTGCTCGAGGGCCGCGACTTCAACGCCATCGATGGAACACCGCAGCACGCGGCCGCCATTCTGACCCGCGAGGCGGCGGCGCATTTCTGGCCCGGCAAGGACCCGATCGGAAAGCGCTTCCGGCTTTACGACGACCAGAACAAGCCCTCCGAGTGGATGACGGTTGTCGGGGTATCAGCCAACATGGTGCAGGAACTGATCACCAACGATCCGAAGCCGCTCATATTCCTTCCTTATCGGCAGAAGGGATGGGAATGGATGTCGCTGATGGTCGAGTCGGCGCACGATCCCTCGGCCGCTGTGCGCGCAGCCGTGCAGAGTCTTGACGCGGAACTTCCCTTGCGCGAGGTTTTCTCTTTATCAGGCGCGCTCGAGCATCAGACATGGTTTCTTCGCCTGTTCGGCAAGCTGTTCGGCAGCTTTGCCTTCATCGGGCTGGTGATGGCCTCGGTGGGAATTTACGCGGTGATCGCGCACGCCGGCAGCCGCCGCACGCAGGAGATCGGGGTGCGCATGGCCCTGGGCGCCAGCGTGCGAAGCATTCTCATGCTGGTGATTAAACGCGGCCTGTGGCAAATCTCGGCAGGACTCATTCTGGGCCTTTTGCTCGCGATCCCGGTCGTGCGCGTGATGTCTTCGCTGCCGCTGGGCGTGTCCGCAGCCGATCCCTCGGTGTTCCTGTTTGTAGCAGCCGTGTTGGTCAGCGTCGGCGTGCTTGCATGCTGGTTGCCGGCGCGACGGGCGGCCGCTCTCGATCCTGTGAAGGCCATTCGATACGAGTGAGCTGGATCGAGACCAGCGCCTGATTGCATAGCGAACGCTCTGCGCACCCGCACTCGACTCTGATGGTTGCGAACTGGTTGCACGAATACGTCCCTCAGGGGCTAAAGCCCGCATAGATTTTGGAGCATTTGCGGCACGACTAAAGTCGTGCCCTGACGCGAAGCACGCTTCGTTCTGAGCTTTCGCGGCCTGTAAATCCGTGCCCTTTCAAACCGTGTTTAAGCAACCAATTCCAGGAAGTTCTCTTGCAACCGAACCTCGACGGGATTCAGATGCACAACGGTCCTTGCCGATTGCGGCCGCAGTCGCCGGTTACGGACTCCGATCTCTTGTAAGGATTCCTTTACAGAAGTTTGCTGATTTTACCTACCTGAATTCCAGCGAAGTCTTATTTCCAGCACACTGCGAAATCACCTACTGTAATTTCACAAAGATGACAGGACAATGACATTTCCCCCCCGGTCATTTTCCTAAGATGGCGTTCAGATCAACGATCGGGGGAGCTCGACGATGTGCAGGGGACAACGGCGCGGGCCGCAAACAAAGGGCAGACAGCACAACATTCCCGTACCGGACGAGATGCACGCGTCACAATTCAACCTGCCAACCACCGCCCCGACCGGAAGCAACGGAAAAGATGTCGCAGAGTGGGCGGAATCCTTCAGGGCCCGTACGCTTCAAACGCAAGCTTTTCCGGGCTCGCTCCAGGCCGCGCTAACGACCACCGGCCTTCGGGGATATTCCAATTCATCCCGTCAACTATTGCGATGCAATTGCCGCATGCTTCGCGTCCCGGCGCTGGGGAGCCTGGGGCGGGCAGCCGGCACCAACCGGCACCAACACGCGGCACCAGCACGCCGGTACACAGGGCAGCCGGCAGCAGTTGCATTCGCTCATAGCTCGAGCATTTACGGCATTACTTTGTCTTGCCGGAGTTGACGCGAACAAAACTGACAGCACGAATCCAATCGAAAGCGATCCGCAGCAGCGGGCGGAAATCGAGAGGTCAGTTCGGGACGCAACGCCAGGGGGCAGAGGGGCAGAACTGGGGTTTCTACCCTTCCAGAACGTCACGCCGTTCGCGAAACCACAAATGCAGCACGACTTGTGAAATCGGGGGAGATTCATTATGGGTACACCGAATTTGTATTCCGGTCGGACGAGCCAGCCGGCTCAGGCTCCGAACGCGACTGTCCTGGAGGAACGGGCCAACCTTCTGAGTGCTTCGCCGCTGTGCATCGGCTTGTCTCGCGACGAAGTCAACAAGCTGGCGGCCTGCGCCCGTCCCCGTGCGTTTGCGCGCGACGAATCGCTGTTCATGCAGGGACAACCCGCGCGCTGCCTGGTTCTCATCCGCACCGGCGCGGTGAAGATCACGCAGATCAGTTCCAATGGGAACGAGGTCATCCTGTGGATGTACGGCCGGGGGAACGTGCTCGGAGTTCTTTCCGAGACAAACGGCGAAAGCCACCCGAGCACAGCGCGGGCCATGGAGCCCACGACTGCATTGATATGGGACTGCGGGACGCTGCAGGCGATGATGGAACATTGCCCGCGCATCCGGCAGAACCTGAGCCAGGTGCTGATGAGCCGCCTGCATGAACTGGAAGAGCGGTTCCGCGAAGTGGCCACGGAAAAGGTGCCCCGCCGCCTGGCGCTGGCCCTGATGCGGCTCAGCAAGCACGTCGGCAAAAAGGTGCACGAGGGCGTGGAGGTTTCCCTTTCGCGCGAAGAGCTTGCCCAGATGACCGGGACCACTCTGTTCACTATCAGCCGGATCCTGTCGCAATGGTCCAGGCAGGACTTTGTCGAATCGCGCCGTGAATCGGTCCTGGTGCGCGACCCGCAGAGGTTGGAATTCGCCGGCTGCGAAGTGTAGTCCTTGCCCAGGTCTGAGAATCCAGGCCTGGGACACCCACCGGTTTTCAAAGATGCGGCCTCCCCACGGCAACCGGGCCCCATCCTTTTTCACGGTTTGTTCTCGTGAAGAAGGATGGGCAGCCACGGATGGTTCCCATCCCGCATTGCTCGCCTCGATAACATCTCCAGCGAATCCGCACGCGTCCGCATCGGACGCCTCGCCGCAATGCGCGCAGGCCGTACACGATCGAGGGTTTATCATCGAACGTGGTGCAGACCCGCTTTTGACACGCCCGGATCTTCACCAAAGAATCTAAAAAAGAACGGAACGCAATGCGAGCAAAGACTGCGGTGGTGCTGGGCGCCCAGTGGGGCGACGAGGGCAAGGGAAAAATCGTGGACGTGCTGAGCGAGCGGTTCAGCGCCGTTGCGCGCTACGCCGGCGGCCACAACGCCGGCCACACGGTCATCATCGGCGGCCAGAAGTTCGTCCTTCAGCTCATTCCTTGCGGCGTGCTGCGTCCTGGGTGCAAAGGGGTAATCGGCAACGGAGTCGTGCTCGATCCCGTCGCTTTCCTCAAGGAAGTCTCGCGGCTGCGCGAGTTCGGCGTGGATGTCGACGGGCAGCTCAAGGTATCGAACCGCGCACAGGTCATTCTGCCCTACCATCGCATGATCGAGCTGGCCGCGGAGAGCGCGCCGGGGCGCAAGAAGATCGGTACGACCAGCCGCGGCATCGGCCCGGCCTACGAAGACAAAATGGCGCGCAGCGGCCTTCGCATTGTCGACCTGCTGCGCCCCAACCTGCTGAGGACGCACATCGAGGCCGCCTGCAACGAGAAGAATCAGATCGCGCACGCGCTTTTCGGCCCCCAGGACGGACCCGCTCCGCTCGACCCGGCGAAAATGTATGACGAGTATGCCGAGGCGGCCGAAGAGATCCGGCCGTTTGTGGCCGACACCGGCCGCCTGCTCAACTCGATTCTGCGCGAGGGCGGAAGCGTGATGTTCGAAGGCGCGCAGGGCACGATGCTGGACATCGACCACGGCACCTACCCGTTTGTGACCTCGTCTTCGGCTACGGCCGGGGGCGCGGCGACGGGCACAGGCGTCGGGCCCACGGCCATCGGCACGGTCATCGCGGTGACCAAGGCGTATGTGACGCGCGTGGGCGGGGGTCCATTCCCCACGGAGATTCACGACCCCGTTGGCGACCACCTGCGCGCGAGGGGCAACGAGTACGGCGCGGTCACGGGCCGTCCGCGGCGCTGCGGATGGCTGGACATTCCTCTTTTGCGCTACTCCAACCAGGTGAACGGCGCCGGGTGGCTGGTGGTGACCAAAATGGATGTGCTCGACGAACTCGAGGAGATTCCTATCTGCATCGGGTATGAAATCGACGGCAAGGTCACCGACGAGATTCCCGCCGACGTGTACGGGCTTGAATCCATCAAGCCCCGCTATACCACGCTGAAGGGCTGGCGCAGTTCCACAGAAGGGATCACCGAATTCGAAAAGCTTCCCAGGGCGGCCCAGGACTATCTCCGCTTCCAGGAACGGGAGAGCGGAGCACGCATTGGAATGGTCTCCACCGGCCCGGACCGGGAACAGACGATGATCTTGCCCGACTTTGCCGCCGCGCTGGATCAACTTGGCGGTTAGACTTGGTCCATAATGCTAACGGCCGCCCCGAGCGGCGAAACACGCCCGCGGCTATACACACCGGGGCACGAGAGAAATGAAGGGAATTCCCGCCCGATGATCAGCTTCATGGTCCGCATGACCTTTTCCCCCGATGACCGCGCCGAAGTGGCGGAAATCCTGCGTGAACTTACGCTTGCCTCCCGCCAGGAGCCCGGCTGCGTTACTTACATCCCCCACTGCCTCGACGGCGACCGCGACACCGTCCTCATCTACGAGCAGTACCGCGATGCAGCCTCGGCCGAGGCGCACCGCCAGTCGCCGCACTTCAAGCAGTACGCGGTTGGCGGCCTGTACCAGAAGATGAAAGACCGCGTCCGGGAAGACCTCGTCGCGCTGGCGTAGTTGGCTAGCCGCATCTAATCTCACGGAAGAGGTGCGAAATCGCGCCCGGTTTCAATGCGAAGAAATTCACCATTAGATGCATTGACCCCGGTGTTATATCCGGTCTACCATCCGTACACGATTATGGCGGAACTGAATCTGCGACTTGCCGTGCGGTGGATGTGCGCCGCGGCGCTAACGGCGACTCTTGTTGCGAACGCCGGAACGCGGCAGCAAGCGCCAAAAATGCCGCGCGCGCAGCAACACGAGAGCCGGCACGAGATCGATCAGCTAGAACAGGTTTGGAAGGACGCGGTGATGAAGCGCGACGCCTCCGCCATGGAGCGGCTGCTGGCTGATGACTACATCGCCATCACGGGCAACGGTACCCTGCAATCGAAAGAACAAACACTGGCCAACCTGCGCTCCGGCGCCGTGCAATTCAAGTCGCTGGAATTCTCCGACCGCAAAGTGCGCTTCTACGGACAGACGGCCCTGGTTACTTCCCGCGCCGAGGTTACGGGTTCCAACCAGGAGGGGGACTTCTCGGGCAGCTACCGGTATACGCGCGTCTATATCCGCAATGAACAGGGCAAATGGTTGATCGTGAGCTTTGAGGCCAGCCGCATCCGGGATTCCGACGATCACAAATGATTGTTCCCGAATTGGAAATCTCCCGTTTTGGAATTCTTGTCAGCTCCCTGGTCCGAATAACTTGGCATTCCTTCCATCGTGCGAGCCACAATAGAACACAACCATCGAAACTCAAGCTCGAGCCGTCGCGATCCGAAGTAATGAATGCAGCCAACCGGAAGGAACGCAGCTTGCGTGACCGCGGATTTTCCTGGAGTTACGTAGGGTTGGTTCCATGATCGGCATTGCACCGGAAGTCCTATAGGGCAATGCAGGGGCGGCTCCTATACTTTTTGGTTAGTACCCGGTTCGATGCAGAGCGCCTGTGCGGCGGAGTTTCGAGCCAGGGACGCAAGGGTTTGGAACCGCGGTCCCAAGTGCCGCGGAGGACCCGACGGGCGGTTGCTGAGGTATTTTCCTCCGCGATAGCTCGCCATTTCTCCCATCCAAGAAAGCCCCCCTCTCCGGATGGTTACGATGGCGCCACTTTGGCTGAATGGGGCAGTTGTGAAGAAAGAGAACCTACCAACACTTCGGGCGTTTTCCCTGGGTTTCCTCTTGCCGGGATTGCTCGGGCTGATTGTGGCGGCCGTCATGTCCACGCGCTACATGAATACCCTTCCCAGGTATCCGGACCCGGATACCTTGCGCATGACGCCCCGCAACATCAACGGATATGTGGTTTATCAGACAGAGCAGGAGGACCGCACTCTCAGCTTAGTGGAGTATTCCTCGGTAGTGATCTTCCTGATCGGGCTCGGCTCCGCTCTGATCTATCTCCAGAAATGGGGCCTGGCCCGCGCGATCGAGGCTGAAGACGACGAGTTCATTCCCGAAGGATGAGGGCTTTCCACGAACATCGCGCGGTAGAGTGGATTTCATCCTGATGGGCCGGGGATCACATGGGCGACTGTTCATCGCACCGCAATCGCGGCTATAAGCCCAAGAGACGCTGCCGACTACAATCGGAACATGCCCGAATTGCCCGAGGTTGAAACCGTAGCCCGCGGTGTGGACGCACACGTGCGGGGCGACCGCATTCTCGAGGCCTGGTTTGCTTCTCACCGCGAGCCGTTCAAGACTCCGGCAGCCCGGCAGGTTCGGGGGCTGGCTGACCGTGTGATCGTCGCGGTGCACCGCACGGGGAAGCATATTGTGTGCGAACTCAGCGCGCCGGGCGCTTCGTCTGCCGGCGCGCAATCGGCGGCGCCCGCCGCGCAATGGATTGTTCACCTGGGTATGACGGGCCGCCTGCTCGTGACTACCCCGGATGCGCCAATCGCACGCCACACCCATGCGCGCCTACGGCTTGCGAGTGGCCGCGAGCTGCGTTTTGTGGACCCGCGGCGTTTTGGGCGCCTGGAATTCCGCGACCTGACCCGGGGGGCAGGTTTCTCGGGTCCGGGCGCGGAGCCATTGACTATCGGCGGGGACGAGTTTGGGCGCCTGTTTCGGGGCCGCCGGCTGGCCATCAAGGCGGCGCTGCTTAACCAGAAGCTACTGGCCGGGGTGGGAAACATCTACGCCGATGAAAGCCTTTTTCGGGCCGGCATTCGCCCGCGCAAAGCTTCGGGCCGCCTGACGCGCGCAGACCTTGAAAGGCTTCGAGTCGCGCTCCGCGAGATCCTGGAGCACGCCATCCGCCTAGGCGGCTCGTCGGTGTCGGATTACGTGGGCGCAGATGGGGAGCGCGGTTTTTTCCAGCTGGAACACTGCGTCTATCAGCGTACCGGCGAGCCGTGCCGGAACTGCGCTACGCCCATCCGGCGGATCGTGCTGGGAGGCCGGAGTACGCACTATTGCCCGCACTGCCAGAAGTAACTCTATGTTTTTTGGAAGCGAAACCGCCGATTCGCTCCCAGAATCTAGAGCCGCCAAGGCGCGGGCGTTCGTAAGTTATTGAAACCACGACATTACATGAACGGCATACCGATTGCTACTTAGAGGGTGCCAGTGATGTGACAGGCTGCCAGGCACCAAATTGGCGGCTGAAGAACGCAGGGCCCGGCAAGAGCCACCGCCACGAAGCGCAAACCCGGCCGGGGAAATCTGCAGAAGGTGGACCCTTGATCCACCAAACTTGTTCGAGAGGCCAGTGACCAGTGCAAGTGCCGAGGCGCCACCCCACGGGGGAGTGGCGCTTTGGCCTTTTGGGGGTCTTTTCTTTGGAAGCGGCACCTCCGCGGCTGCCTGTGCTACGGAAGTACCAAATTGGCGACTTGCCTCTTACGCCGTCTGGCTGTAGTATCAAACTTGCCTGTCAAGCGGCTGACGCGGGCCTCCGGATTCCGGCAGTGCAGCTCGCCGCTGAACAAAGGAAACTTCGCCACACAGTTCAGAATGCAGCACGTGTAGGCGGCGAAATCTCCCCGTTTGGAAAGGCATCGCCAAATGGCCCGGCCTAAAGTC
>Ga0318567_10001253_pt1 | contig 10280 bp, 9 predicted proteins | sample GRESIP088b5f20_FD_203691 | JGI IMG/M metagenome (GOLD analysis project Ga0318567, IMG submission 203691) | Tropical soil microbial communities from Luquillo Experimental Forest, Puerto Rico - GRE.SIPMG.088b5f20 | ecosystem: Environmental > Terrestrial > Soil > Tropical forest > Bulk soil...
GCATAACCGGCTACGAATTCAAGGGCGGGCTGCCGGCCCTTTTCATATGCAATCCAGCCTGCGAACGCGGCGGCGACCAGCGCCAGAAAACCTGTCCACAACCACGCAGCGCGTTGCGATTGCGCGGTCTCGCGGCGATGACTCGGCAACAGCGCGTCGATGGCGATCAACACCGCGACCGCGACGTGAAATCCAATCCACCATGTCCATGACGCGCCAGCAATCATAGTTGCAGTTCTCAGTTCAGAGTCCTGGTTCACAGTAGTCAGTGAACAGTGCTTGGGAGCCTACTCGTTACTTCCTCGCTTCACCTTTGGTCGATGAGCTTAAGGGTCTCCATGATCACGTCGCCGTCAATCGCCAGACTGTGCCCGCTGACCTTGTCGATCGTGTCCTGCGCCGTGTGATGATAGCTGTTGTTCGGGCCATAGTCGAGATCGATGAGATCGATTGACGGGACACCGCGCGTCACAAAGGCCAGGTGATCGTCCTCGACCGGCATATCCGTCTGGAAGAAGTAGTGCTCGTAGCCAAACTTCTTCGCCGCCTGCCGTACCAGCGCGACGAGCCAATCGGCTGAGCGCGTCTCGCGTTGAATGTTGAGGTCCTTGTCGCCGATCATGTCTGTCAGGATGAACGCCTTAATGCGGTTCAGCGTGCCATCCCGTCCCCATTTGGCCGCGAGATGGCGGCTGCCGTACGTCGAGTCGGATGCGGACCAGCTCCGAATCGCTTCCTCTCCATCGAAGAAGACGAGCCACACGGAGTAGCCATCGAGCTTTTTGCCGCGCAGCTGGTCGGCGATCGCCAGCAGAAGGCCTGTCGTCGCCGCGCCGTCATTGGCGCCCACAAAGTCGATGTTGCGCAGATAGTAGTTTGTCTCGTAGTGCGTGGACAGAACGATCACTCCATCCTTCTTGCCTGGAAAGCGCACGATGAAATTGCGCATGTTTACCGGGCCAATGGGAGTGTTCGCAGTAAAGGCGTCTTCCTCAAGCTGATCATTCTTGAAGCGGCTTCGCAGAAACTCTTCGGCCTTCACGTGTCCCGGCCCGGTGGGCCAGCGCGGTCCGATTGCAGCAAATTGGCGCGCGTATTCGTAAGCCTTGCCGCCGTTGAAATGCTGCTGCGCGAGGGAAGCCTGAGGCGCGATCAGCCCGGCGAGCGCAGCAAGACCGAAAGCTAAACCGGCCGCGCGCCTGGAGAGACTCACCGCGCAGCCTCTTTCGCCCTCTTGCGTGACGGATGCACCCACCACGCCACAGCAATCCCAACAAGGTAAAGCGCCAGCATCGGAACCGCGTAGATGCACATGGTCCACGGATCTGGACTGGGCGTAATGATGGCCGCCACCAGAAACACCGCGAGAATCGCATAGCGGATGTTCTTCCAGAGGAATTGCGGACTCACAATGCCGAACATCGCGAGGAAAAAGATCAGCACCGGCAACTCAAAGCTGATGCCGAGGCCCAGGATGACTGACATGAAGAAGCCGGTATATTCCTCGATGGTGATAATGGAATTGAATTTGCTTCCAAAATCGACAATCAGGATCTTGAGTGCGCCGGGCAAAACATAGAAGTAGCCGAAGGAAGCGCCGATGAGAAACAGCCCCACCGTAGCACCCATAAATGGCACAACAAACCGGCGCTCGCGTTGATACAGTCCCGGAGCGATAAAGAGCCATACCTGATAAAGAATGAACGGCGATGCGATGATCGCGCCCCCGATCAGCGAAACCTGCAGGTAAAGGTTCAGCGGATCCATCGGGTGCGTGTAATTGAGCTTGATATGAAGCCGGTCGAGAGGCGCTTCAACAAAGCCGTAGAGCCTCTCGTGGAAGAAGTAAGCCGCGATGAATCCCGCGAAGAGGTAGAGCGCTGAGTGCACAATGCGGCGGCGCAGCTCATCGAGGTGCTCCATCAGGCTCATGCCCGGGAGTTCCGCGCGTTCGGTTACCGCAGCCCGCGCCTTTTCGATTGCGTCTGCGGTATCAACCATGCTGGTTCAGGGCCTCCTCGGCTGTGTCCTTCCGCTGATCTCCTGTTGGACGCGGCGACTCGGCCTTCACAGCCTCACTTGAACCACCGTTTGGCTCACTGCCAAGTTCACCCGAATCTCCGGTCGCGTCCGCGCTTGAGTCAATGGCACGCGATGGCCTCTCCGCCGGGATGGTCTCGCCCGTAGTCGGCGGCATGATCCGCGGAGTAGACTCCTCTGCCGCATGTGAAGCTGCCGGGGTTTCCTGAGCCAGAGTTTCCCGTGAAGGATACGTGTCTTCGCCCAGGTAGGGCGACTCGGCTGCAACGGCCGGCGCAGGAGGTGCCTGCACTGATGCCTGCTCCGGGGCCTGCTGTGCTGCCAGGGCCCGCTGCCGCTCCTCTTCTTTCTTTCGGCGATCGGCTTCCTCCGCGTTCCGCAACTCCTCTTCCATCTGGAACTTGAAGTCGTTGGAGGCCTTCCGGAACTCATACATCAGCTTGCCGATCTGGCGGCCAATCTGCGGCAACCGCCGAGGCCCGAAGACTACGAGCGCCATGACCATCAGGATCAGCGAATCGGCCATTCCCAGGCTGGCGTAAATTGTTGGCGGTGCACCCATGAAGGCTAATGATAACTGCCGGCGCATGCCCCTCACAAACGGGGCGTTACCTCGTTTATCAACTCGATCGAGCCGAGCTATCCGTATTCTGACGGCGCTCTGCTTTTGTTAAAATGAATGATAATCGATGGGTCATTGCGGAGCCGGGTTTCGGAATCCGCAGCAAGCTGACCGCATCAATTGTTTAGAGGCTGCAACAACCCCGTGGTTGGGGGCACAGCCGATCCGCCTGGAACTGAAATCGGCCGATTCGGAATGCCAGCGCATCCACTGCACCTCGAAGTTGCTTTCAACATCCCCGTCCAACATTTGGACTGAAGGCGGAAGAGAGTGAATGTTGTTCTTGACGATGTGACGGCGGTCTCGCCGGAGACCGCGAGCAGTTGCAGCCTGGAAAGTTACCTGGCGCTCCCCGACCACACCATGGATTCGCGCATTGCCGAAGCCCGCGAGCGGCTCGGCTCCACAGCCGTGATGCTGGGCCACCATTATCAGCGTGACGAAGTGATTCGCTTCGCCGACTACACGGGCGACAGCTACAAGCTCTCGAAGATCGCTGCCGAGACAGAAGCGAAATACATCGTCTTCTGCGGCGTGCACTTCATGGCTGAGAGTGCCGACGTGCTCGGCCGCGACGACCAGCAGGTAATCCTGCCGGACCTGAACGCCGGTTGTTCCATGGCTGACATGGCTGAAATTTCGCAAGTGGAGGCATGCTGGGAAGCGCTCGATCGGCTGCACCTGACCGACGACACGATCCCGCTCACCTACATGAACTCCACCGCGGCCATCAAGGCATTTTGCGGAGAGCGAGGCGGCCTGGTCTGCACCTCGTCCAATGCGCGCGCCGCCTTCGAGTGGGCATTCGCGCGCGGCAGGCGCATTCTCTTTCTGCCCGATCAGCACCTGGGGCGCAACACAGGATTCGCCATGGGGATTCCGCTCGATCAGATGGTGGTCTGGGATCCCTGGGCACTCCAGGGCGGCCAGACCGCTGCGAATCTCAGCGACAGCCGGATTCTTTTGTGGAAGGGCCATTGCTCGGTCCATCAGCGCTTTCTTCCCAGCCATGTGGACCAGGTTCGCGCAAAGTATCCGGGCATCCAGGTGATCGTGCATCCGGAGTGCCGGTGGGAAGTCTGCCAGAAAGCCGATGCTCTTGGATCGACGGAGCGGCTTATCGCTCTGGTGGAGAAGGCGCCCGCTGGAACCATGTTCGCAGTGGGCACGGAAATCCATCTTGTGAATCGCCTCGCCCGGCAGTTCGCCGCGCAAGACAAGCGCGTGATTACGCTGGACGACACCGGCTGCCTATGCACCACCATGTACCGCATAAGCCCGCAGCATCTGGCCTGGGCGCTCGAGAATCTTGTCGAGGGCCGCGTGGTCAACCGCATCAAGGTACGCGCCAACGTAAAGCATTGGGCCAGGGTCGCTCTCGACCGCATGCTGGAGGTGGGAAAGAAGGACTAAAAGGCAGGGAACAGGGATTAGAGAAGAGGGAGCAACCTATCTTACTGATCCCCTGACCACTGTGTACTGAACATTGTTCTTCACGTTACGTGCGGTACTGCAGAACCTGTTCGTTCGCCGCGTTCCGTCGTATGCTATAGCGAAGGACCCGCATGAAGACCTTCACCATCGACGAGGCGCAAGCTTTGCTCCCGGTTTTGGAGTCGCTGCTGAAGCGAGCGATAGAAGGCAAGCGCGCAGCCCAGGAAGTTGAGACGCAGCTGACTGAACTGGGCCGCCGTATCTACCTCAGCGGAGGCATGCGTGTAAACGTTGCCGATGCGGGCCGCATGCGCACGGAGATGGATGGCCACCTGCGGCGCGTAAAGGAAAGCATCGCTGAGATCGATTCGATCGGAGTGCAGGTGAAGGATGTAGACGACGGCCTCCTCGATTTCCCGTGCCGGCTCGAAGATCAGGTCGTGCTGCTCTGCTGGCGAATGGGCGAGACGAGCATCGAACACTGGCACACTATCGAAGACGGGTTCAAAGGCCGTCAGCCGGTCGACGAGCGCTTCCGCCGCCGTTCAAGCTCAAACAACCGGCCAAACTAGATCCTTCGCCGGATCACTGGAGCGCAGGCTCCTCGTATGTACGTATCCGAGCAGGAAGTCCGCGCAGTCCTCACCTACGATCTCTTGATCCCTGCCATTCGGCTGGCGCTTATCGATTACTCCGCGGGCCGGGTAAATCAGCCTCCCCGGATGATTCTTCGTGCCGGAAATGCGGATGATCACCGCAACGGCTGGTTCGCTGTAATGCCGGTTGTCGCGGGGGATGTGATGGCAGTCAAGACCGTCACCTATTATCCCTGCAATGACGCGCTCTCGATTCCAACCCACATGGCAGTAATCGAGTTGTTGCGGCGCGCAACAGGTGAGCCCTTAGCTGTGATGGATGGGCGCCTGATCACCGAAATGCGAACAGCCGCCGTTTCAGCGGTGGCCTTTTCCGCTCTTGCTCCACTGCACTTTCAGTCGGCACCGTCGAGCTTCGGTATCCTCGGTTCCGGCGTTCAGGCGCACGCGCATATCCAGGCAATTCGAACTGTATGGCCGGAACTACGCGAAATCCGCATCGCAAGCCGCAATCCGGCCAACGCTGCAAAGCTCGCGTCTGAAGCCGGCGCCCGCGCAGTCTCGATTGAGGAAGCTGCTTCGGCCGAAGTCGTCCTGACGGCTACTTCGTCTCCGACTCCCGTTCTTTTCGGCCGATGCATGTCGCAGCGTGCGCTTGTGCTGGCCGTAGGCGCACCTGGCGCAACACTGCGCGAGCTGGACGACCAGGCAATGTCACAAAGCTATGTCGTCGCGGAGTCGCGCGCTTGCGTCGCGCGCGAATCGGGGGATGTGCTGCTCTCTGGTGCTAAAGTACAAGCCGAGATCGGTGAGATCCTGGCCGATGCTGCCTCTGCGGCGGTTCCTCGAGACTGCCCGATCATTTTCAAATCCGTCGGAATGGCCATCGAAGATCTGACCGCGGCGCGCCTCGTCTGGCAGGCACGCGCCAACGGCTCGCACAAGAGTTGAGCGGTTGCGCGTCGAAGCGCGTCGTATGAGAAAGAAGATCCATCGCTGTGCACTCACAATCAGGACGGGACAGATGCGCCTGAAAGCGCTAACCTGAGAGCGATGCTGGCATCTGAGATGTAGTTGCTGGAGGACCGGCGATGAAGAATGCAAGGTTGGCTTGCCTGGCTCTATTGGTTGCGCCATTTCTGGCCGGTTGCTCAGGCTTCTGGGATAAGCCCGTGACGCCGACTCCGCCGACAACCCTGTCCAGCGGCTTCTTTTATGTGCTGAACCTCGCCACAAGCCAGATCGCCGGCTTCAGCATAAAAACCGGCGTAGTCACGGCGGTTCCCGGCAGTCCGGTCACGCTCTCTGCGGCGCCTATCGCGATTACCGTCGCCCCGAATAACGCATTCCTCTATGTCAGCGATTTGACCGGTCTCTTTCTCTACACGGTTTCGACGTCGACCGGCCAACTGACCATTGGTAACAACCAGCAACCGATCTCGGCCGACCAGGCCGCGAGCATGCAGGTCGACTCCACAAACACGTGGCTGGTCGAATCCGTTACGGGCACGGCCAGCCTCTTTGCGATTCACATCAATCCATCGACGGGGACAGTAGTCTCATCCATCCCGGCGTCCGTACAGCTTTCGAACTCGCCCGTTAAAATTCAGCAGATCACCATCTCGCCTGACAACACCTTCGCTTATGTCGCCATGGGCGCCGCCGGTACCGCGGTCGTTGCCTTCAATGCAAGCAACACCAACAATCCATTCGGTGCGGTAACCATCATCCCTGCCAAGAATGCGGCCGGAGGCGCGATGTCCGTGGCGGTCGACCCGATAACCACAACCACCACGAAGCCGCGGCTCCTCTATGTAGGAGAAACAGCAGTTACCACTGGCAACAACACGGGCGCATTGCGCGTCTTCAATTACGGCACGCTGCAAGAGATAACCGGCTCGCCGTTTGGCATCAACGGGCTTGCTCCTTCCGCGATTCTGCCCTTCTCCAACGGCACCTTTGTCTATGTGCTTAACCGGCAGGTCAGCGGAAGCAGCACCGGCCTCATCGCCGGATTCTCGATCGCCACCAGTAACAACGCTTTAACGCTGACCCCACTTGCAAGCACGTTCGCCGCCGGAACAAATCCCCAATCCATGGTTGAAGACAATACAGGCAACTTCATCCTCGCAGTAAATTTCGGAGGCAATCCCGACCTCATCGGGTACACGATCAACTCCACCAATGCCGGTAATCTCGACAAGGTTATTTCATCCGCAACCGGCACTGCCCCGGTCAGCGCAAGCGCGATCGCCGCGTTGCACTAGCGATCAGGCCTTGGGGGGGCAGGTTGAAACGCGCCCGCGGTGCTATCCTCATCATGATTCCCTTTGGCTGTGCTGACGCGATTGCAAATCATATTCGTCTCATCTGCCCGCCGCGCTCAAGCCGGGCTTACTCTCTTGCTCATCCTCGTGACTCTCGTGTTTGTCGGCGGATGCAAGCGCCTGCGCCATGAGCAACGCGAGATGGTGTATGTTGCCGCCAGGCAGATGTATCTGCACGATCGTGTCGCTGCCGTGTCGAATCGCGTGGGGCAGGTTACAAACGGTCAGCAACTCGAAGTGCTGGAGCACGGGCGCCGCTTCCTGAAAGTCAAGACAGACAAGAACGAAATCGGCTGGATCGAACAGCGTGCCGTCATTGACTCCGAGTCCTTCGATGCTTTTGCGAAGTTGACTGCCCAACACAAAGACGACCCCGTGGTCGCCACGGGAGCCGTTCGCGACGACATCTATCTGCACATCAGTCCAGGGCGGAATACCGATCGGTTCTATCTGCTCCCCGAAAGCGGTAAGGTTCAGTTGCTCGCCCGCGCCTCCGTACCAAAAACCTCCGCGAATGCTCCGGCGGCTCCAGTCAAGCGCCCTGCGCCAGCTCCGCCGGCAAAAGGGAAGGCGCCTGCGCCCGCCGCCAAACAGACTGCGGCGGAGACCGCGCCGGAACCTCCAGTTCCCGCCGACAAAACCGAGCCCGATGAGCCGGAGCCGACCCCGGTTGCCATGGAGGACTGGTGGCTCGTTCGCGACAGTCAGGGCCACACCGGCTGGCTGCTCGCGGGTCGGCTTGACGTCGACGTTCCGGACGAGATCGGACAATACGCAGAAGGTCAGCGCATCGTGGGAGCGTATGTTCTCACCAGGGTCACCGATTCACAGGCCAATGTGCCCAACAACCAGGTGCCGGAGTACGTGACGGCGATGAGCCCGCCGAAGTACGGACTCCCATTCGACTTCGATCAGATCCGGGTCTTCACCTGGAGCGTCAAGCGGCACCGCTATGAGACGGCGTTCCGTATCCGTCCCATCCAGGGCTACCTGCCCGTGCGAGTCTCCACGCAACAATCGGCGAACGGGACCGAACCCGTCTTCAGTTTTCAGATCGCCAGTTCGCCCAACGTGACCATTGACCCAAACACCGGCATCGCCCGGCCTGCAAATCCGCGCACCATCACCTACGCGATGCGCGACACGCAGGTCCGCCGCATTGGTCCCGATCTGGCGCCGATTCCCACCACGCATCAGCCGGGAGAGAAACAGAAAGCCGGAAAGGCCGGCAAATCCGGAAAGAAGAAGGGCAGGTAGCCTCTTCTACGCAATGCGTTCGATGCGATGCGCCGGTTTTTCTTGAGTCTTCTCATTGCCGCGAATCGCTGACTCCGGAATGCGCGTGGAGTTGGCGATCCACTGGACCGCATGCGGAAACAGCCGCAGTCCAAATGGGGCGAACGCGCGCCCCGCCCCGGTAACCATCGCGCGTGAAATGTGCGTCGCCAATGAGATTCCGCGGCTCAGTTGAGCTGCAAGCGTGCGATGGTACTCATCCGCGCTCGTCCCGGCAAGAAACATCTCTGCTGCAAGAGCGCCGCTGTGCAGTGCGATTGCCATGCCATCTCCGGTGAACGATGGCACCACCGCTGCCTGATCTCCAATGCGCCAGATTCCGCTGGGCTCGTTGACAAGATATCCATACGGAATCGAAGAAACCGCGAGAGGCCGCTCCCAGAGAGCGTCAGCATCCCGCATCCGCCGACGCAAGTGGAGATTCTCGCTGAGAATCGCTGCATGCAATGTATCCCAGGTCCCAATCCGCTGCAGTTCAGTACGCCGCACAACAAAGCAGAGGTTCGCCGTTTCCCTTTCAACCAGGGAGAGTCCGCCATATCCTCCGGGAAACAGAAACAACTCCATCACTCCGCGCAATGATTCTGTTTCGATAGGATTCAATCGCCAGTGCATCTTGAAGCCCACCAGGTCACATTGTTTTCCGCCCTTTCGGCTCCATCCACGCACGTCGTGTTTCCCGTTTGCCAGGAAAACTGATTGTGCAAAGAGTGTTTCACCATCGCGCAGCCGGATCAGCCATCGATTGTTGTGCGCTTCAATGCTATCGACACACACGCCGCGTCTCAGTTTGCAACCACCCTCCTGAGCGTGCTTCATCATGGCCTCGTCGAGCACGTAGCGCGAAAGTGAGAGGGCGCGGAAAGGCAGGTCCGCGCATACCCTCAACGGCCACTTGACAGTTGGAGAGAGTCGATCTCTGTTGCGCCCAGTTCGCGGAGCGACACTCCGGCCTGTTCGAGATACCCCACTGCTTCGCGGCTGAGGAACTCCCCGCAGACTTTGTGATGAGCCGCGGTCTCTTTTTCAAGCAACGTGACCCGACGCCCCGCGTCCGCAAGCCGGATCGCGAGCATCGACCCCGCAGGCCCTCCTCCGATGATCAGGTTGTCTACGTCTTCTCGATTTCCTGTCATTGTCGTCTCATCCGCCCAACGAAGAGCCGTACAGGCATGAGCGCAGCTCTTCCCGGTTCCACAGCTCATCCATCAGTTCAGAGAGTTGCGCGCGGACGAGAAAAACTATCGTCGTGCTAGGCGGCATGGAACAGCATCGTCTCCGCCGTCACGCCCGGACCGAATGACATGGCGCACCCCTGCTGCCCTGGAACGGCGTCGCGCATCATCTGCTCCAGCACAAACATCACGGTTGCCGACGACATGTTGCCAAATCGCGCCAGCACGTCGCGCGAATGGCAAAGCGCGTGTTCCGGCAGCCCAAGCCCCTTCTCAACCGCATCCAGCACGGTGCGGCCGCCTGGATGCACGGCCCAAAGCTCCGTCTCCAGGGGATTTCTGCCTCGCGTGATGTGATGCCCGACCTCTTTCATCGCCTTGCTGATCTCCGCGGGCACCTGCCCTGAGAGATGCATGTCAAAGCCGAGTTCGCGGATTCGCCACGTAATCAGGTCGCTCGTATCCGGAATGCGCAGCGCGAGAAAGCTGTCGATCGCCATCCCCTTAGGCTCGGCGCTCACAATGCAGGCGGCGCATCCGTCGGCAAACAGCAGGAATGACAGCATCTGTTCCAGATCCTGTGTTTCCTGCAGGTGGAGTGTGCATAACTCCAGGCTCAGAATCAGAACTCGCGCTTCGGGTTCAGAGCGAATGATGTGATGCGCCGTCTTCAGCGCATTGATTGCCGCATAGCAACCCATGAACCCGATCATCGTGCGTTCGACCGATGGACTCAGTTGCAGATGATTCACGATGTCGTAATCGAGTCCGGGCGCATAGAGTCCTGTGC
>Ga0318567_10001255_pt1 | contig 10277 bp, 6 predicted proteins | sample GRESIP088b5f20_FD_203691 | JGI IMG/M metagenome (GOLD analysis project Ga0318567, IMG submission 203691) | Tropical soil microbial communities from Luquillo Experimental Forest, Puerto Rico - GRE.SIPMG.088b5f20 | ecosystem: Environmental > Terrestrial > Soil > Tropical forest > Bulk soil...
ACTTGAGTGTCCGCTTGCCGAGACGGCAGCCGGTGACCATTCCGATCGCATCGGTCGCGCAGCGGTCAATTTCGACGAAGGTCGCCAATCGCTTGCGATCGACGTCCAGCGGATCGGCAATGCCGAGTTCCTTCAGGCCCAGCAAGGCCATGCGCACACCGAGGATCTGTCCCGCGCACAGGTGCCCGTGGGCTACCTTGGCTTTCTCCAACAACTCATCAAGGGATTCCATTGAAACATCTCCCATAACCTTTTGAGGACCGGTTGCCAGCGTAGCCCGACTAATTTTTCGCCTGCGGCGCTGGTTCCGGCTCGTCGCCGGAGTCCTCGACCAGCACGGCCGATCCGGCAATAATGTCGAAGATCGCGGCGGCTCGTCCCGTAGGGTGAAATGTGGCTCGCAGCGGCTCGCGTTGCCACTCGGGAGCACCGCAGGCGGGCTGGCTTCGGTCCGTTGCGTCAAAGGCATCCAGCTTCTTCGCCAGCACGGGCTTGCGCGCCGAGATCTGCGCCACGACAGCATACAAGTTTTTGCCGCTGGAGGTGACTCCGCAATAAGCGCCGTAGTCGCGGAACCAGACCACCCGGCTCACAGCGGGATCATAGTCGGGCAGCTTGAGCGCGGTCACATGTCCAGTGAGGCGATCCACGATCAGCCACGGACCCCGCTGCCAGACCCAGTGCGATTCTCCCGGCCGGGTTTTCTCGCCCGGCAACTGATCATTCAGCCTGAGCGCCCGCCGAACGACAAAGCTGCGATCGGTGACATCGTGTGCGTCGCCGGTGGTCCACTCTTTGACCTGGCCGTCGACCACGAGAGGCCGAATCCTGAGCGCATCCTCGCCAACCATTGCTCCGGCGGGGTCTCCAACCTTGGAATATGGAACGCGCTTTGCTGCGCCGACGCCTACAACGTGCACCTTGCGTGGAGTTCCGTGGAATGCTGAAGGAAGAGAAATCAGCACTCCAAGAACACCGGCTGCACCCGCCAACTGCGACCGACTCACTTGCCTGCTCCTACTTTTGTGCTGACTCTACCGCGCGCGCGACGCGAAACGCGGTGCCCTCATTCATATGTGAGGCGAGCACCTGCATGCCCACCGGCAGTCCGGACTTTGTGGCGCCGCAAGGCACCGTTACGCCGCAGATGCCTGCAAGACTCGCTGTGACTGTGTATATGTCCGCCAGGTACATGGCCAGAGGATCGCCGGTCTTCTCGCCGAGTTTGAATGCCGGCACGGGCGATGTCGGGGTGACGATTGCGTCTACCTCGGCGAAGGCACGCAGGAATTCCTCGGCAAGCAGACGGCGCACCTGTTGCGCCTTCAGGTAGTAGGCATCGTAGTATCCGGCGCTCAGCGCGTAGGTACCCAGCATGATGCGGCGCTTCACCTCGGCGCCAAACCCCTCGTCGCGCGAGTGGCTGTACATCGCGGAGAGCGTGTCCGCGGAGGGCGAGCGATATCCGTAGCGCACACCATCAAACCGGGCAAGGTTGGCGCTGGCCTCGGCCGTCGCGACCAGATAATAGGTCGGGACCGCGTATCGTGTGAGCGGCAGCGATATCGGCTTCACAACGCATCCGGCGGCCTTCAGTGCCTCGATACCCCGCTCGATCCGCTCGCGCACTTCGGGATCGAGACCCTCGCTCAAGTATTCTGCCGGAACGCCGATGCTGAGTCCTTCCGCGGGCCTGTCGCTCTCTGCCGCGTAGTCCGGGACGGGGGCCGAAGAACTGGTGGCGTCACAAGGATCGTGCCCCGCGATGACACTAAGCATCGTGGCCGCGTCTCGAACATTCGCCGCAAAAGGACCGATGCGGTCGAGCGATGAGGCAAAGGCAATGAGACCGTAGCGCGAAACGCGTCCCCAGGTGGGCAGCACCCCCACAACGCCGCAGAAACTTGCAGGCTGGCGGATTGAGCCGCCAGTGTCTGTGCCGAGCGTGGCCACTGCCATATTGGCCGCAACGGCAGCTGCAGAGCCGCCACTCGATCCGCCCGGAACTCGGCTTGTGTCCGCAGGGTTCAGCACCGGTCCATAGGCTGAGTTTTCATTCGAGGAGCCCATGGCGAACTCGTCGCAGTTGAGCTTGCCCAGCAACACCGCTCCCGCAGCTTCAAGCCTGCTGACGGCTGTGGCGTCATAGGGCGGGTGATAGCCCTCCAGGATCTTTGAGCCCGCCGTCGCTTTTCCTCCGCGCACCACAAGCACATCCTTGATGCCGACCGGAATTCCCGCGAGCGGCCCCAAGGGACCGCCCTTCGCCGCCGCATCGTCAACTCTGGCGGCCTGCTCGAGCGCGCGCTCCTTTGTGAAGCTCAGATAGACATTCAGACGCGCGTTCACCTGCTCGATGCGCCGGTAGTAGCTGGCTGCGAGCTCGGTTGCCTTCAGCTTGCCTGACGAGATTGCGGCGCGCAGTTCGGCGAGGGTCTTCGGCTTCTCGAGGTAGGATTCAGTTGTCATCTCTTCGCTCGGCACCTGAGTCTTCCTTGTTGAGAGTCCGTGGCTAACGCTCGATCACTTTCGGCACCTTGAAGAAGACCTGGTCGGTCTCTGGCGCCCCCGGCATGACCGCAGAGCGTTGCAGCGAGGGCAGAACCGCATCCTGACGAAGAGTACCAGCACCACCGGCTCCGCCCAGTTCGCTGACTTGCGCCAAGGGAGCGACCCCCGAGGTGTCGAGTTCATTTAGTGTGGCGACATAGTCGAGGATCGCATTCAGATCGTGCAGCATGGAGTTGGATTCCTCTGAGGTGAGCTTCAGATTGGCCAACTCAGCCACGCGCCCGACGTCTTCCACGGTTACTTTGGCAGTCATTCAGACTTATCCTCGTGCAGCGTTCCGAAAGTAAAGTATAGCTGGTCAAAGATTGCCGCCTTCTTTCGCCGTGCGCCCTCAATCAACCGTCAATGACAGCGTCACCTTACGAGACACTCCGTTTGCTGTCGCCGTTACACCCACTGAATACTTCCCTGCGGGCGTGTTGCCGGTGGACAGCGGAGGTACGGCTCCGCCGCTGGAACCACCGCCGCCTCCGGAACAGCTGATCGCGCCGGTTGCCGCGAGAGTCAGAATTGCAATGAGCAGCAACGTCTGTCGCCGCTTGCGCCACGCGAATGGAAATAGCAGCAGACCAATTGCAATTGGGAGGGCGCGCCGATACGGGCCGATGGACTGCTTCATTCGCTGGTTGGACGCCGTCGCCTGCCCTGTTGAGATCTGTACCATTACGCTGCCCGTTGTGTTGGAAGCAACCGTTTCACTGGCCGGATTGAAGATGCAGGCGGCGTGCGGCGGTAGAGAGTCGCACTGGAAGGTAAATGTGCCCGCGGAGCCATTCATGGGTGACAAAGCAAGCGTGTAGCGCGCTGTTTGTCCGCTCGGTACTGTCTGACTCGGTGAACCGGCGACCGAGGCCGAAAAATCAAATCCCATGCCCGATAGTGGAGCTTGCGCGCTGTTGGCGAGCAGGCTGCTGGATACCGTCAGGCTGCCGCTTTGCTGGCCGGCAACCGTTGGCACAAACGTTACGGATACCGTGCATGCGCTACTTGGCGCGAGCGCCGCGACGCACGTCGATGCGGAAATCTGAAATGCGCCCGACACTGCAACTCCAAGGTCAGTGAATGTCACGCTTCCGGAATTCGTGATCGTGACTGACTGGACCGCGCTCACTGCGCCGACGGCGGCCGAGCCGAAGTTCAGGAGGGCCGGTTGGATCTGCAATGATCCGGCTGCACCGCCTGTGCCGGTCAATGCAAGCACGGCGGGACTGGCAAACGCATTGGAGCTGACGGTCAGCGAGCCCGTGGATGTTCCGTTTGCCGCAGGCGTGAACACAATCTGCGTGGTGCAACTGGCTCCGGCGGCAAGGATGCTTCCACATGCATTTTGCGTAACGCTGAAGGGACCGCTCAATGCTAGCGTCAGTCCGGTGGCGGCGATGGAGCTCAGGTTCGAGATGGTTGCAGTCTGGGGCGCGCTCGATTGGCCGATTTGCGTCTGCGCAAACGCAAGCTGCGCCGGGGTGATATCGAGTCCTGAGACTGCCAGTCCTGTTCCGCTAACCGGCACCTGAACCGCGTCGACGCCCATCGTTGAAGAGGAGACCACGAGCGTTGCGGTGCATCCGCCGGCGATTGTGGGGGAGAAGGTCACCTGTACGCTACATGTGGCTCCGGCGGCGAGCGTCGACCCGCATGTATTGGATCCAACAGAGAAGCTGCTCGCTGCCGGGCCAGCGATCTGAAGTCCGATATTCGCCATCGGCGCTCCGCCGCTGTTCGTAACCTGAAGTGTGGAAAGTGCGCTCTGTGAGCCGACGGGTTGAACGCCAAAGCTGATTTGCGCAGGACTCACGCTCAGGACGGGCGCCTGAAGGCCCGTCCCGGACAATGTGACTGACTGCGTTCGCAATGCGTCGCTCACCGTGAGCATTCCGCTCTGGCTGCCAACTTGCGTGGGTGCAAACACCACGCTGATCGCGCAACTGGCGTGTCCCGTGAGCGAGCCTGCGCAATTGTCGCTTATGTGATATCCCGCGCTTACCGAGGTGGTAATTGAGTTGAGTGGAAGGTCGCCATCGTTTGCGAGTACGACATTCTGCGCAGGCGCGAACTGTCCAATCGCGGTGGCTGGAAAAGTGAGCGACGACGGCGTCACATCATCCGTGGCAACCGCTGCGCCGGTGCCGCCAAGCGTCACCGTCTGCGTGCCCACGGCATCGACGAGCGTCAGCGTACCGGTGGCAGCGCCCGCCTGTGTCGGCTTGAACACCACCGTTAGCTGACAATCGCTGTTGGGCACGATCGAGTTGCCGCATGCATTTGTTGCAATGGCAAACGGCGCAGTTGCGCTTGCGCTGGTGATAGGCACGGCCGTGTCACCTGCATTCTCAACCGTGATGGATTGCTGGCTCGATGTCGATCCGACTGCAACCTGGCCGAAATTCCACGATCCGGGAGCCAGGCTGACGAGGCCAGGGCTGGTTGCGGTTCCATCGAGAGCAACAGCAAGTTGACCGCCCGGAACGTTGGCACTGATCGTGAGCTGTCCGGACCGAACGCCGCGCTGCGCGGGCGTAAATGTCACATCAATCGTGCAGGTTGCGCCTGCGTTGATTCCTTTATTTACGCAGTCGTCTGTTTCGGTGAAATCACCGGACACCCCAATAGAGGACGGGGTCAGTGTGATTCCGCCAGTGTTTGTCAGGATCACCTCCTGAGCGTCACTCGCAGTGCCCACAAGCTGCGAAGCGAATGTCAGCGAGACGGGAGCAAGGGCGGCAGTCGTGAGTTGAGTGCCTGCAGTAAGCAAAGGGATCTGCCACACTCCGCGCCCGTAGGTTGCGGCCACCAACACGTTCAGTGATGCCGTCGCAGGAGCAGCGCTCAGTTGTACTACCGGGGCATGCGGCAATCCCGTTCCGAACGCCGACCAGCAGTGCGAAGCAGCCGTGGCGCAGGTTGCGATCTGCGGCGTCGAATAGACGCCATTGTCCGTTGCGATGTAGGCAGTGTTTGGGTCCAGAGGGTCTACGACCAGGTTGTTAGCCGGGGAGCTTGGCAGATTCGAAGTGATGACAGCCCAATGCGCTCCGCCATCAGTGGAGCGATACGCTGTTCGCACATTGTGCGAAGGGTCAGGAAATCCCTGCACAGTCACGTAGACGGTGCTTCCGGGGGTCTGAGACTGTGGATCGATGAAGATACTGGAGATGTCGAGAGCATAGTAGTTGAGGCGCAGCGTGTCATTCGTGACCTGGTTGAGCGTCAGGTCCTGCCACGCAGGCATTGAACCTGCAGCAGGATCGTAGATTGCCTTGAGGACATGACCGGCAAGCGTCCCACCGCCGTCGGAAGCGCCATACATTCCCACATAGATCACTTCGCGGCCGTCTGCCAGTGGCAATGCGGCGATCGTGCGAATGAGCGCGTCGCTAATGACGCAATGGCTATTCCCCTTCACTCCGTCCAGCATTGGGCTGATGGCGTTCGACGCGGTCCATGCACCGCTCGCAGGCCCGCGCCATACGCGGCAGGTTCCCACAAGAAGTTGCGATGTATCGAGCGGGTCCACGATGAAGGACGCAGGCAAGGCCATCACACTCCCGTCTCCGCCTACGTCAGCGTTGGATACGATTGGGCTCGCACCAAAATTCACTGCGTCACAACCGGCTGTCTGCGAACAGCGATGAATCGATACCCCCGCGTAATTGTTCACATACCAGTTGTCGGGACTGACCGGATCGATTGCTACCGGTCCGCCTTCTCCGCCCAAAATCTGCGGCCATTGGGCAGTTGGGCCTGTGCCGCTCTTCACTCCCGCTGTTCCCAGTACCCCCAGGCCGGCAAGCATCGTATAGGGCGAGGTAGCAACCTGCGACGCGCTTGCCACTTCAGCCAGCGATCCGAGATTGGCATTCAGATTCGTAAAGTGTGAAGCGTCTGATGTGTCGCAAGAGGGCCCTGACTCGCCAATCCCGTCCATCGATCGCCACAATCCGCCGTCGTTTCCGATGAGGATCTCCAGGGGATTCGCGGGATTCCAGGTAAGGGCATGCTGATATCCGGCCACCTGTGCGCTCTTGCACGAGTTTGCATTCGTTGTGTTTCGCCAGACACAACCGCCAGCGAGACCGCACTTCCACAGGTCGTTTGCACCGGCAAACAGCATCGTATCCAGTCCCGATGGAATTGCCGCAAGAACGAGATTGTAGCCGCCATTGGCGATCGTGGCGGGACCTTGAACGGTGTTTGATTCGAGAGCCACCGAACCGATTCGCGAAGAAAATGCAACCGTATGGTTGCTGCATGTACCGCTGGAGACCACGCATTTGTCCTGCCAGATGCCCTGGTCCTGATTGAATGCATTCACCGTCCAGGCAAAGGTGTCGCCGGTGACAGGATTCACCGCGAGAGCGCCACGAAAAATGGGGCAGCTAGCGGAACCGATGTAACCCAGATTTGTGGGGCACGCGCTTTTCGTCAGGCCTGCGCCCGGTTGGGACGTCATGCGCGTCCAAGTAACGCCGTCTGCTGATTGGTAGTAGCCATGAAAACGAACGGCGGCAATAAACAGCTGCCGAATGGGATTCCACACCACCGCAGTCGCTGTGTTCCCATTCGGTTGGGCAAACGAATCGAGAGGCCCCTGCACATCTCCGCTTGCTCCGTCACTTATGCTCGCCATTGACCAGGATGCACCACTGTCGATGGAGTAGTAGAGCCCCGCAGCACTGAGGTTTTGCCGCTGTGCATTCACGAGAGTCCCTTCGTATGCCTCTGAAACAGCAGCAACGACCAACTGCGGGTTCGAAGTGCTCCATGCAAACCCTGCGAACCCCTCGCCAACAAAGGAGTAGGTAGGCGTCCCCACCGTGCTCGGGATGAGCTTCCACGAGTTTCCGCCATCTGTGGATCGAAGTATGCCGGCGCCATAGTAAGAGTCCAAGGCCTCATTCGGGTCGCCGGTTCCGGCCAGGATCACGCCTGTTCCCCCCGGTTGCACTGAGACTGCGCCGATGCTGATGGATGCGTCACGCGCGCCGCTCAACACGGCGGGTGAGTCAGTGAGCGGCGTAAACACAACCGAATCTGCCGACGATGTGCCAGCATTCTGTGAGAACCACACACCGCCGCCTGTGCTTCCCACGTAAACGCTGTTTCCGGTTGGGTCGGCTGGATCAAGCGCAATGGAGGTGATGCGCCCCGTTACAAGACCATAGTCTGTTGAGAGGACGGCCTTCGGTCCGAGAGGCTGCCAGGCGGCAGTCGCTGGATTTGAGGGTGGATTCTGAGCTAGTGCGGTTGGAAGGGCGCCAGCCGCTATCAAGACGGAGGCCTGTCCTATGTTTTCCAACATACGAATGGCCGCTCGAGCGGGAAACACGAACGGTTTCCGCGAACTATTGACGCCGGCATTGCCGACTTGCGTGAGAGGAACCTCACTCGGCGAATTCATCAGACGTACTCGGGCCCGATTCCACTTCCCTCCCCCAAATTCTCGAAGCCTTAACGAACGCGCGGGAATGTGCGTCGCGGCAGATCTAGCCTTCAGGGATCGAAGTTTTGTTCAATTCTAGGACACAGCGGTGAAACGGGAGATGTGACCGCCGTTACATATCAGCGTTCACCGGTCTCCAGCGCGAAAGGAGGGTGACCATTCCTGCCATCGTTCTGAGCGATGTAGGAAGCCGAGTCGAATTTCCTGGCCGTCGATGCTGCCGTCATCGATCGCACCTTGCCGAAGATGGGCCGGTCAAACCACGGACGGTCATGCTTGCCAACGATAGCCCACGCAATGCCCGCATAGCCGTTCGGGTCGCGACCGTCCAACTGATATTTGTCGTTCAGAATGACCGCCCAGTCAAAAGCGCTGGACGGGTCGGGCGACCATTCGAGAATCTTCTTGGCCCAGTACATGCGCATGAAATTGTGCATCCAGCCCGTGCGGACCATTTCAAGTTGAGCGGCGTTCCAAAGCTCGTCGCCGGTTTCACCGCGTTCCAGTTGTGCGAGGGTGTACCGATGTGAACGTACGTCGCCGGCGTGTTCAACAAGAGTTTGCCGCGCCCACCGCTCGGCACATCTCCAGTTGTCGTAGTTCTCATTGTGCCGGACGAAGAGTACAGACAGTTCGCGCCAGCCGATGAGTTCGTCGAGGAAGCGATCGCGTGCCGACGCTGGGACCTTGCCCTCATTCACTGCCGTCTGCACGGCAAGAGCGATGGTCAATGGCCCGATATTTCCGAAGTGCAGATAAGGAGAAAGCCGGCTCGTCCCCCTCAACTCGGGACGGCTCCGCTTCTTCTCGTAATCCGCCAGATCGTAGTTAACAAATTCTTTCAGGCGCCGCAGCGCGGCACGCGTTCCGCCTGTGAAGGTGTCCACCGGACCGACGCTGCGATCAAGGCCATTGAAGCCACGGGTGATGTCTTCGCCAAGCGAATAGCTCTCTGTGGGCATTTGCCCTCCCCATTCATGAAGCGGCTGTACGTTTGGCGGTTTGATCAGATATCTCGGAAGCTGCGCCTGGAGATGCGGCCGGAAGTGATGCAGAAGAAAGTAGTCCCGACCGAAGACCGACGAGGGCACCACGGAATCCGCATCAACGGTCCAGAATGGCAGTGTCAGGCGCTTCGCCAGCACCTTGCGCCAGCGTTCCGGCTCTCGGCAAGGGTTCTCGTCGCTGATGAGCAGGGCGGCTTCCACTTCGCCAAGAAACCTTTCAAGCGAGTTATTCGGAGGGCGTCGCAATACGAATCCCACACCTCGCTCCGCAGCGTCCTCTACAACGTCGCGAAGGCCCTGTTGCATGAAGCGGTAGTGGCGGAGGTTCGCGTTAGGGTAGTTGGGAATGACCGAAAAGAAGACAACAACCGGCAAGCCCAGCATGTTGCCAGCCTCGATCGCTACATCGAGAGCTTGATTGTCGACAATCCGCATCGCGCGCTGCATCCAGTAGACAACGCACTTGGCATACTTCCGTGGCGCTCCTCCGCGGCGGACAAGAACGCGGGTTTGGCGAGCAAGCATTTCGAGTTCGGAGAAGGTTTCTCTGAGCATCGCAGCGCAAGAAGGGCCGCCCGCAGGCGGCCCTGGCTAAAGGCTAAGAGTTAGCGGCTGACGTGCTACCAACGTCCCCAAGCTCGTGAAAAGTAGTCAGCGAGCGTCATGCCAACCAGGACCAGAAACGTGAAGATGCCTGATCCAACCGTGAGTTTTGTCAGCTTGGTGCCGTACTTCACGTGCATGAAGAAGAGCACGACAAGAGTGGCCTTTGTGCATGCGATTGCCAGCGCCACGATTGGATTCCAGAAAATAACCAGTCCGGGGGCAACGCGCCACTCTCCCAGATCGACATAGGAGGCCCACACCGTGATTGCGGTTCCCACCAGTAGCGCCAGGAGGATCATGATGTAGATCCTGGGGCTGACGATGTGATGTTCACGCTCGTGAACTTCAGGACTTTCGTGGTCGATGGCGTTCTCAGAAGTCTCGGTCATGCCCGTGTCCTTTATCAATGTCGGCTGATGAGGTAAAGCAGCGGAAACAGGAAGATCCACACAATATCGACGAAGTGCCAGTACAAGCCGAAATTCTCGACGAACGTCACGTGGCCAGTCGTGTAGGCGCCTGCCTGCGCGCGCACGATCATGAACGCGAGTATCGCCACACCGATGATCATGTGAAGCGCGTGCATGCCCGTCATGGCGAAGTAAAGCGAGAAGTAGACCTCGGTGTGCCGCGCCATATCCAATGGCAATGGC
>Ga0318567_10001258_pt1 | contig 10265 bp, 9 predicted proteins | sample GRESIP088b5f20_FD_203691 | JGI IMG/M metagenome (GOLD analysis project Ga0318567, IMG submission 203691) | Tropical soil microbial communities from Luquillo Experimental Forest, Puerto Rico - GRE.SIPMG.088b5f20 | ecosystem: Environmental > Terrestrial > Soil > Tropical forest > Bulk soil...
GTTCTGTGCGGCAGCACGTACGCGGCCCGCCGGGACGAGACGGAAGTCGTAGATCCACATTTGGCCGCCGGGCCGCAGGACCCGGCCGAGCGAGGCGATCACGGCACCCACGTCAGCCCAGTGGTGCAGGCTCGCGGTCGAGACGATCAGGTCCACGCTGTCGTCCGGCAGCGGCAGGTCGGCCAGGTCGGCGGCGGTGAACCGCACCCGGCGGGCGAGGTTCTCCTGCTCCGCGCGCCGGGCGGCCACCGCCACCATGCCCGGCTCCAGGTCGACCCCCCGCACCTGCAGATCTGGCCGCCGGCGGGCGATCAGCACCGCGAGGCGCCCGCAGCCGGCTCTGCGCGGCCCTGGAGCGCAAGAACCTGCTCGCCCGCGAGCGCGACGCGAGCGACCGCCGTAACCTCCGGCTCTGCCTCACCGAATCCGGGGAAAGGGCCGCCGCGCGCCTGCGACAGGCCTGGCGCGCCTACCACGACCGGATGCTCGCCGCCATGACTCCCAGCGAGCGCCGGGCTCTCCTGGTCGGCCTTACCGCGTTCGCCCGGGAACTCGCCGCGGCTCACGCGGCCCAGCTGGGACACCCTGACGGCGAAGACACCGGCGCGGGGGTCAGCCGCTGACCGGATCGTCCGGGTCGGCCAGCCGCTCGTAGGCGGGGGTGAGCAGGGTGACCAGGTCATGGTCCCTGACCGCGACCGGCGGTGGCTCGAAGGTGCGCAGCAACAGATCGGGCGGTGCCGCCGGGACCGACGGCAGGGCGCGCAGCCGGGCCGGGCTCATGCCCGGCGACCAGTAGTCCGCGACGCACTCGGCCAGCGGGCGGTCGGTGACGTCGATAAGCGGCCGGGCGGCCTCGTCCTCGCCTGCGGTCCGCAGCCGCAGCGAGGCGAGCAGCTCCTCCCGGTCCCGGCCGCGCCAGGCCAGGATGCCGAACGGGTCAATGTCAAAGGCCTCGGCGAGCACGTAGCAGACCGCGGCCAGGTGCTTGCACGGCACCCCCCAGTCCGGGCAGGAGCAGGACATGTCCAGGTCCCGGGCCGAGCGCGGGAACAGCGGCGTGCCGCAGTCCGCGAACACCTCTTCTATCTCCCGCGGCATCTCGCCGGCCAGCAGCTTGGCCCGGAACAGTGCCTGCCCGGCCAGCGCCTGCCCCACCCGCCGCCACTGCGGCGTGGTGAGCGGGGTCACCTGGATCCGCACCCGGTACGGCTTGGGGCGTGACCCCTGCACCTGGGCGGTGACGTAGCCGGTCGAGATCTCGAAGCCGAGTACCTGGCCGCGGCGGGCGTAGTTCCGGCCCCGGGCCAGCCGGCCCGTCAGGCCGAACGACTCGAGCACGTCGATGAAGCGCCGCGACCACCACTGCTCGCCAATGATGCCGCGCTGGCTGCGCGCCCGGATGCCGCCCTCGACCTCAACCGGGCGGGTCGGTCCCCACTCACGCCAGCTCACACCGACACCGCCTCCGAGGACAGGGAGATGACCTGGCGCAGGTCGGCCGTTGACAGCTCGGTCAGCCAGCTCTCGCCGGTCCCGACGATCCGCTCGGCCAGCGCCTTCTTCTCCTCGATCATGGAATCGATCCGCTCCTCCAGGGTGCCCACGCATACGAACTTGCGCACCTGCACGTCCTTGCGCTGGCCGATCCGGAAGGCCCGGTCGGTGGCCTGGTCCTCGACCGCCGGATTCCACCAGCGGTCGATGTGGATGACGTGGCTGGCCGCGGTGAGATTCAGCCCGGTCCCGCCCGCCTTGAGCGACAAGAGGAACAGCGACGGCTCCGTCCCGTCCTGGAACTCCGACACCATGGCGTCGCGCTGTTTCTTCGGCGTGCCGCCGTGCAGGTACAGCACCGGGCAGCCGAGCCGGCTAGCCAGGTAGGGCTGCAGCATCCGGCCGAACTCCGCGTACTGGGTGAAGCACAGGGCCTTGTCACCCTCGGCGATGAGCTCGTCGCAGATCTCCTCGAGCCGGGCCAGCTTGCCGGACCGGCCGTCGAGCCGGGAGCCGTCGCCGAGCAGGTGCGCGGGATGGTTGCAGACCTGCTTGAGCTTGGCCATCGTGGCCAGCACTAGGCCGCGGCGCTCGATGCCCTCCTCGGCCGCCTCGATCTTGGCCAGCATGTCGGCGACGGTGGCCTGGTACAAGGACGCCTGCTCCGGCGTGAGGTTGCACCAGACCTTCATCTCCAGCTTGTCCGGCAGGTCGGAGATGATCGTCTTGTCGGTTTTCTGCCGGCGCAGGATGAACGGGCCGGTGATCTGCTTCAGCCGGTCCGCGGCCTCCTCGTCGCCGTTGCGCTCGATGGGCACCGCGTACCTCTTACGGAACCGCTCCGCCGGGCCGAGCAGGCCGGGGCCGACGAACTCCATGATCGACCACAGATCGGTCAGCCGGTTCTCGACCGGCGTGCCGGTCAGCGCGATCCGGGATCCCGCGGGCAGCGCGCGGACCGCCCGGGCCTGACGGGTGGCCGCGTTCTTGATGTTCTGGGCCTCGTCGCACACCACCCGGGCCCACTGGACCTGGCTCAGCGCCTCCTGATCGCGGGCCGCCAGCCCGTAGGTGGTGATCACCAGGTCGGCCGCGTTCAGCGCGCCGGTGAGCTCCTCGCCGGCCAGCCGGTCCGCGCCGTGATGGACATGCACCCTGAGATCAGGAGTGAACCGCGACGCCTCCCGCTCCCAGTGCCCGACCAGCGACATCGGGCACACCAGCAGAGCCGGCCCGGTGGCCGCTCCCGCGTCGTTAGCCAGCAAGGCCAGCGTCTGCGGCCCCTTACCGAGCCCCATGTCGTCGGCCAGAATCGCGCCCAGGCCGAGGTTGCCGAGGAAGGACAGCCAGGCCAGGCCGCGTTCCTGGTACGGGCGCAGTTCCCCGCGGAACGAGGCCGGGGTGGGAACGGGCGCGAGCCTGCGGTCGGCCTGGCCGGACAGCAGGTCGCCGAGCCAGCCGTCGGCGTCCACGCCCACCACCGGCAGGTCATCGTCCAGGCTGGCCAGCCCGTCGCGCAGGGCCTCCCCGGCCGTCGTGGTCCCGGCCTTGCGCTGCTGCAGGAACTTCAGCGCGGCCTGCAGGTGCCGGTCATCGAGTTCCACCCACTGGCCGCGCAGCCGGATCAGGGGGACCTTGAGCCGGGCCAGTTCCTCCAGCTCCTCCGGATCCAGGGCGTCGTCACCAACCGCGAGGTCGTAGCGGAAATCCACCAGGTCGGTCATCCCGAACCTGGGCTTGGCCACCGACCCGCCGCCCGCCGCGCTCCTCGTCCTCGTGGTGATCTTGAGGCCCAGCCGCTTGCGCGACCCGCCGGCCCAGTCCGGCAGCAGCACTCCGAAGCCGGCTCCGGCCAGCAGTGGTCCCGTCTGGCTCAGGAACCGGGCCGCCCCCTCGGTGTCGAGCGCGACCGCGACCGGGGCGGCCGACCGCAGCCCCTGGTCAAGCTCGGGGAACAGCCGGGAGGCGGTGCCGAGCCCGGCGAGCAGGTCCTCCTCCGGGTGCCTGATCCCGGCCGCCGCCCAGCCGCCGGCCGCCGCCCCCGACCAGATGTCCGCCGCGGGCAGCAGCAGGCTGGGGTCGTCCGTGGACTGCAGCGCGAACCCGACCGTCCACGCGTCCTGGCTGTCCTGTTCGCCCGGGTCTTCCGCCTCCGGCTCGACCAGGCGGAAGCAGGTGCGGACCGGCCCGGCCGGAACCTGCGCCGCAGCGCGCCAGTCGTCCAGGGCGGCCGCGAGGTCCGCGGCCTCGGCCTCGTCCTGCGGCGTGATCACCGGCACCTGCGCGTCCGCGCCGGCCAGGGCCGCGGCCCAGCGCTCGGCGACCGGGACCCGGGCCGGGTGACGGCCGCGCCGGGCGGGCAGCAGGGCGAATCCGGGATCACGGCCGAGCCTGGCCCGCGCCGCGGCGTCGGCCAGCGCGTCCAGGGCGTCGGTCACCAGGACCGCCGAGGGCTCGCTGCCCGCATGGGCGCGGCACAGCGGCGGCATCGCGGCGGCGAGATCCCTGGCCCGCTGCGCGTCCGCGCCGGACAGCACGGCCCGCCACCTGGCGGCGTAGCGGCCGTCCTCGCTGGCGACCAGGGCCGGCAGCATGCGGCCGCGGGCGGCCAGGTCGTCGGCCAGCCTGGCCAGGGCGGCCAGGTAGAGCACCGATCCCCCGGGGACCGCGGCCGCGGATCCGGCGCCCGGCTGGCCGAGCGGCCCGAGCAGGTCGGCCGCGACGGCCGGGTCGAAGGTCAGCGCGGGCACGCGCCAGGGGGCGAGCACGGGCCGCCCGGCCCGGCGGACGGGCGCGGCGTCCGGCTCCCTAATCAGCCCGGGCGAGGCCAGCGGCCCGTCCGCCGCGCTGGGCAGGCGCAGGGTCAGCTCGTCCTCGATGGCCTTGCGGGCCAAGTCCGCGGCTGGGCCGGCCAGTTCGGCGACCGCCTCGGCCAGGGCGTCCGGGCTGCCGGCGAACGGGTGCGGCCGGGGGGCGCGCGACGGGCGGCCCGGCCGGGGCGGGAGGCTGGCCGGGCCGGCGGAGTCCTCGGCCCACAGGCTCAGCGCCCCGTAGGCCCAGATCCCGTGGATCACCAGCATGGCGAACACCCCAGCAACGGCCTGGACCAACCATTCAGCACGGTAGTGCACATCCCACCAGGCGCCGCCGACAAAACGAGCCTCTTCCATCCTCCCCCTGGCCGCCCGCACACTCTGAGCACGAGGCCCGCGGATGAAAGAGGTTCAACGACCAGGCCCGCCGCGCCACCGGGCCGGCCGCCCGACGGCTGCCGCGGCGATCACGCCACGAACGGCTCGGCCACCGACTCGGGGGCCATGGGGCGGCCCGCCGCGGCCCAGTCCTGCATTCCGCCCGCCACGTTGATGGCCTCCCAGCCGGCCCCGGCCAGGGCCTGCGCGACGCGCGCGGAACGCACCCCGGACCGGCAGATCACGTAGACCACCTGGTCCTGCGGTATCTCGGCGGCGCGGGCGTTGAGTTCGCCCATGGGAATGTGCCGGGCGCCGGGCGCGTAGCCCGCCGCCCACTCGTCGTCCTCGCGCACGTCCAGCAGCCACGCGCCATCCGGCACGCCGGCCGCCGGTACCTCGGATGCCCGCGCCCCCGGCTGTCCCACAGTCGATCAGCACTCCCTCGCGGCACCGGGCCGCATATCCTCGGCCATCGCTTGCCCACAGCCTACGGGTAACGGCGCCCCGGCCGTGACGAGCCACCGAGAGGAGATGCCGTGATCGTCCGCGACGCGCGGCCCGATGAACTGGCCAAGGTCGGCGAGATCCGGGTGGCCGCCTACGTGGCCGATGGCTTCATGCCGCCGGAGTCCGGGTACGCGCCCACCCTGCGCGCCCTCGGCCTGGACGGCAACGGCACGGTACTGGTCGCGGTGGCCGGGGAGGACGACAGCCAGATCCTCGGGACGGTCATGCTCCAGCCCTGGCCGCACGCCGGCCAGGTGATCACCGGCCGGGACGAGGCCGAGATCCGGGCGCTCGCCGTGATACCGGAGGCACGGGGCCGCGGAATCGGAGACGCCCTGCTCCAGGCCGTGATCGAGCGCGCCGCGCGGCAGGGTGTCCGGCACCTGGTCCTGCTGACGCAGCCGGAGATGCTGACCGCGCAGCGCCTCTACCAGCGCGCGGGCTTTCGCCGGCTCGCCGACCGCGACTGGTCCCCGGCCCCCGGGATGATCCTGCTGGCCTACGGGCTGGCCCTGACCGGTGGCAGCCAGGCCACGCCGCCGTCCCCGGCTTAGCCAGCCCGGGTCAGGGTTGCGCGGGCCGGTCCGGCGAGCTTGCCTGGGTCACGTCCCCGGCCGCCGGGTCCTGGGCCGCGGGGGCCGAAGCGGCGGACGCCTCGTTCTGGCGGGCGGCCGCGTTGACCTTGCGCAGGTGCTTGCTCATCGAGCGGAACAGGAAGAACAGCACGACGGCCATGCCGAAGACGACGAGGAACGCCAGCGTCCCCGGCGCAGCGGAGCTGCTGGGCGAGGTCGCCGCCAGGACCGTCACGAGCTCATCCACCTCACACTGTCCCGCACCCCGGCGAACAGGTCGTCTTCCGGCTTCTCAGTATCCATCACCGACCTGGCCAGGTGAAAATCCTCGGTCGGCCACGCCGCCACCTGAATCTCCCGCGGGCAGGCGAACCAGCCGCCCTCCGGGTCGATCTGGGTGGCGTGAGCCAGCAGCGCCTGGTCGCGGACGTCGAAGAAGTCGGCGCAGGGCACCCGGGTGGTGATCTCATGCCCGGGGTGATCCTCCACCCACTCCTCCAGGCGCTCCGCGTAGGGCGATTCCAGGCCCCGCCGCAGCATCTCCTCGTGCAGGGCCATGAACCGGGCCCGGTGGAACGTGGCGAAGTAGTAGAGCTTGGCCGGCTGCCACGGCTCGCCGCAGTCCGGGTAGCGGCCGGGGTCCGCGGCGGCCTCGAACGCCTCGATCGTCACGTGGTGGCACTTGACATGGTCGGGGTGGGGATAGCCGCCGTTCTCGTCGTAGCCGAGGATCACCTGCGGGCGGAAGGCCCGGACGGCCCGCACCAGCGGGCGGGCCGCCGTCTCCAGCGGCTCCAGGGCGAAGCATCCGTCGGGGAGCGGCGGCGGCGGGTCGCCCTCGGGGAGCCCGGAATCGGTGAACCCGAGGAACTGCTGCCGGACGCCGAGGATCTCGCGGGCCCGGGCCATCTCCGCGCGCCGGACGCCCGGCAGGTCGGCGCGGATCTCCGGGCGGTCCATGGCCTTGTTCAGGATGTCGCCCCGCTCGCCGCCGGTCAGCGTGACGACCAGCACGTCCACGCCCTCCCGCGCGTAGCGCGCCATCGTCGCGGCACCCTTGCTGGACTCGTCATCCGGATGCGCGTGCACGGCCATCAGCCGCAGCGGCGCGGTGGCGCACAGGGCTGGTTCAACGTCCCCGGTCGTCGTGCAGGCTGTCACTTCCGCGGGATCGGTGGTCACGGCAGACAACAAGATTTCCCTTCATGCCTGATTCGGCCACTGGCCCGGCACGGCCCCCCGCCCTCGCCGGGCTCGGGCGTCGGCCCCGCGCCGACGCCGGTTGGCCATTGTGCTACACAACAAGCCCGTTCTGTCACGGCATTCCCGCGTCATCCATGACCGAAAGGGGGCCGCTGCGCTCCGGGCGCGGACCTGCGGGGCGGGGCGCTGCGCTCCCGGCCGGGGCCTGCTGAGCGGGGCGCCAGGCTCCGGGCCCAGGTCCATTGACATGTGCGACGTAGTTGCGGAGCCTTGTTAGTCTCGAATGATTACCCCAGGGCCCCATCGGGGCCCGGCGGACGCCTTGTCCGCTTCCAACCTAGGAGTTCTCCGTGACCGAAACCCGCGATGACACCGTCACCTGGCTTACCCAGGAGGCGTATGACCGGCTCAAGTCGGAGCTGGATTACCTCTCGGGTCCTGGGCGCACTGAGATCGCCAAGAGGATCGAGGCCGCCCGGGACGAGGGCGACCTGCGCGAGAACGGCGGCTACCACGCGGCCAAGGAAGAACAGGGCAAGCAGGAGAGCGCATTCTCCAGATCATGCACATCCTGGACAATTCCCGGGTCGGCGACCCGCCGCGCACCGACGGTGTCGTGGGCCCCGGCATGACCGTCACGGTCCGCTTCGCCGGGGACGAGGACGAGGTCACCTTCCTGCTCGCCTCGCGCGAGGAGAGCGGCGCGCCGATCGACGTGTACTCCCCCCGGTCCCCGCTGGGCAGCGCGATCTCGGGGAAGAAGGTCGGGGAGACCGCGAGCTACTCGCTGCCGAACGGGAAGACCACGACGGTGGAGATCCTCGAGGCCGTCCCGTACGCAGGGTCGTAGCCCCGCGGCGCCCAGCACCCAGTTCATGATCGCGGCGGCCGGACTGGTCCGGCCGCCGCGATCATGATTTTTGACGCAACGGGCTTATGCGGCGAACTCTGGCTCGCTCGCGGGGGCCTCGGACGGTGGCGGCGCCGCGCTGCTGCGCAGCGGGACCTCCTTGATGAACCAGGCCAGCACGAACACCGCCAAGGCCGCGGGCACCGCCATCCAGAACACGCCCTGGATCGCGTGCGAGATGGCGAAGAACACGTCGTGCCGGACCGGCGCGGGCAGGTGGTTGACCGTGACCGGGTTGAGCTGCCCGCCCCCCGCGCTCAGGTGCATCCCGGGCATCAAGGTGGCCATGCTCTCGACGAGCCGCCGGGCGAACACCGCGCCGAACAGCGCCACCCCGAGGGACCCGCCGATCTGCTGGAAGAACGTGCGCGAGCTGCTGGCCACGCCGATGTCCTTGGGTTCCACGCTGTTCTGCACGATCACCGACGTGATCTGCATCAGGAAGCCCATGCCGACGCCGAGCACCACGTAGTACAGGCCCGACTCGAGCTTGGTGGTGGTCACGCCGAGGGTGGTCAGCAGCAGCATGGCGACCGTCATGATCGCGCCGCCGGCGATCGGCATGAACCGGTACCGGCCGGTACGCGTCATCACGAACCCGCCGATCAGCGACGTGACGGTCACGCCGAGCATCATCGGGATCAGCATCAGCCCGCTGCCCACCGCGGACAGGTGCTGCACGGTCTGCTGGTACAGCGGCAGGAACGTGAGCGCGCCCAGCATCGCCACGCCGAGCAGGAAGCTCATCCCGGTGGCCACCGAGAAGTTGCGGTTCTTGAACACGTGCAACGGCAGCACCGGCTCCGCCGCCCGGGTCTCGATGTACAGGAACGCGGCGGTAGCGGCCACGGCCACGATGGCCAGGGCCATGATCTGCCCTGATTCCCAGCGGTACTGGCTGCCGCCCCAGGTGGTCAGCAAGACGACCGAGGTGGCCGCGATCGCCAGCATCCCCGCGCCCAGGTAGTCGATCTTGTGCGGGACCTTCTTGTACGGCAGGTGCAGCGTAGTCCACAGGTAGATCAGCGCCGCGCCGCCGATCGGCATGTTGATGTAGAAGATCCAGCGCCAGGACAGGCTGTCGGTGATGTACCCGCCGACCAGCGGTCCCGCGATCATGGCCAGCATCATCGAGGCCATCATGTAGCCCATGTACTGGCCGCGCTCCCGCGGTGCCACCATGTCCCCGATGGTGGCGATCACGCCGACCATCAGGCCGCCCGCGCCGAGTCCCTGCAGGGCCCGGAACATGATCAGCTGGTCCATCGTCTGCGACATCCCGGACAGCGCGGAGCCGATCAGGAAGATCACGATCGCGGTGATCAGCCAGCGCTTGCGGCCGTAGAGGTCGCCGAGCTTGCCGTACAGCGGCGTGGTGATCGTGGAGGCGAGCACGTACGCGGTGACCACCCAGGACAGGTGCGTGATCCCGCCCAGGTCGCCGACGATGCGCGGCAGCGCGGTGGAGACGATCGTCTGGTCGAGCATGGCGAGGATCAGCGCGAGCAGCAGCCCCGGCAATACGATCAGGACCTCGCGCTTGGGCCCGCTGACCGCCGCTCCTCCCGTTGCTGCGGCCGACTGGCTCTCCGCCATGCTGAGACTCCCCTCCTGGTGGTGCGCGGCACGGCACCGTGCAGTGGTGCGCGGCGCGGCGCTTCTCAACCTACTTGCCGACCGGCTAGTATCAGGCGACAAGTTAGGATAAGCTGTTTGCTTACCGGCCGTCAAGTAAATTCGGCGGCGCCGCGAGACTGGACGAGATTGATGAACGAGCAGGTACGCGGGGTGACGACGGTCGCCGAGATGGCGCCCGCCGTGGCCGCGCGTCCCGACGGGCACCCTGCCGAGGAACCCCAGGCCGAGGAACCCCGGGCCGGGGGGCACCACGCCGAGGGGCATGGCCCCCCGCACGAGGTGCGGGCCCGCAGCGACACCCGGGCGCGGATCCAGCAGGTGGCCCTGGAGCTATTTGCCGAGCAGGGGTACGACAAGACGTCGCTGCGCGAGATCGCCGAGCGGCTCGACGTCACCAAGGCCGCGCTCTACTACCACTTCAAGTCCAAGGAAGACATCGTCCGCAGCCTGGTCGAGGACTACTTCGGCCAGATCGACGCGCTGATCGCCTGGGCCAAGACTCAGCCGAGAAGCTCGGAAACCCGCGACGAGATCCTCAGCCGGTACGTGCAGATCGTCGCGGACGGCAGCGACGTGTTCCGGATGCTGCACCACAACCAGGCCGCGCTGAACTCCCTGTCCTCGGCCAGGCAGCGCGGTGACCTGTTCCGGGAACGGATGACAGGGCTGATCGACGCGCTCACCGAGCCCCAGGCCGGCCTGCGGGAGCGGCTGCGTGCCGCGATGACGCTCGGCGGGGTG
>Ga0318567_10001260_pt1 | contig 10262 bp, 7 predicted proteins | sample GRESIP088b5f20_FD_203691 | JGI IMG/M metagenome (GOLD analysis project Ga0318567, IMG submission 203691) | Tropical soil microbial communities from Luquillo Experimental Forest, Puerto Rico - GRE.SIPMG.088b5f20 | ecosystem: Environmental > Terrestrial > Soil > Tropical forest > Bulk soil...
GTAGATATCGGTTTGCACCGCGATCATGTTCTGGGCGGTGAGCCCGTCGCGTCCCTGCAGCAGCTTGTAGATGCGCTCCGTCCGGTAGGGGTCGGCCCACTCGAGCGTGAGCGGGTAGGGAGACTTGTCGGTGGTAACGCGCGAGTTGGCGGTGGCCAGAAAGCCCGAGGGCGGATCGAAAGCCGAGGGCATGAGGTCGAAGGGGACGTAAGTCTTGTCGTTAAAGGGTCCCCATTCCAAACGCGGATTCATACCATCGCGCGGGAATGGTTTGCCAAGCAGGTATGCGTGACCCTCCGGACCTCGCACTGGCACGCTCCCCACCGCGTGATAAGCAATGTGTCCCTGGTCGTCGGAATACACCACATTCTGTGTGGGCCAGCACCAGGCCGAAAGAGCCGTCGAGAACTCGTCCCAGTTCGATGCGATGTTCATCGCGTAGAGGGGCAAGGAATTGAGCTGCGGATCGTACAGCGTCCACTTCAACGCGATGGCCCGGCCCTCGTGCGAGCCCAGCATCGAGAGAATGGGATTGATGAGCGGACCGTGCTCCGTCGAGCGCACATCCACGTTGACGTCGGCTTTGCCGCTCACGTGAATCACTTCATGGTCGATCGCAAGCGGCTTCCACGTCGTATCGTTCGCCTGGTAGTTGTTGCCTTCCAGCTTCTCAACGTAGAGGTCCTGTACGTCTGCGTACAACGCGGTGAATCCCCAGGAGACATGCTCGTTGTGGCCCGCGATTACATACGCCATTCCAGGCAGAGTGACTCCGGCTGCGTGGTATCCCGGCGCGCGCAGATCGGCCATGTACCAGATGTTCGGCTCCGTGAGCGACAGGTGCATGTCGTTCGCGAGCAGCGGTTTTCCGCTGGCGGTGTGCTTGCCTGCCACTACCCAGTTGTTCGATCCCGCCGCGCAGTTGTCGCAGTCGGGGAGGCCGAGGATGGCTCTCAGGCCGGTGAGGCTTGGCTCCGTATCAGCATGAAGAGCAACCGCAGATCCATCGACTGCGGTCGACGATGCTGACCTCTGCTCGGGATGACACGGCGTATGGTTGCCGCAAGGGGGCTGGGAGGCTGAAGCCTGCGTACGATCGTCCTCCTCGTCGTCGCTCGCTGGCGGCGGCGCCGGGCGTGGCTGCGTCAGATCGATCACTTCTCCGGTCGGCGGGCGGTCGCGCCACGAGCCTACCGGGTACAGATCGGCTTCCAGTTTGGGGTTGTTCAATTTTGCCGCAATCTTCTCCCGCGCCAGCTTCACGTCCCAGTGCGTGTCCAGCATGTCCACCATCATCATGCCCACGCCGACCGAGTCCTCTCCGGTCCATGGTTTCGGCTTATACCGCAGAAGGCGGAACTCCGCGGGAAGATCGTTCGGGTGCTGCGCGATGAACAGGTTCACACCGCGAGCGTAATCGTCGATGCGGCGGCGATCGTCAGCCGGCAGATTGGCGTAGATGCGCCGCGCCATCTTGCCAAAGCCGAGCACGCGCTGCGCGACGTCGTGATTCGCGGCTCTCGCGCCGAAAACCTCGGCCAACTCGCCTTTTGCGTTGCGGCGGTAAAGGTCCATCTGCCACAGGCGGTCCTGGGCAGTGACGTAGCCCTGCGCGACGAACAGATCGTCCTGGTTAGCCGCATCAATGTGTGGAACCCCGTGCGTGTCGCGCCGGATCGTCACGGGCGCGGAGAGGCCCGCCAACTGTACATCGCCATCCAGCATGGGCAGCGCCGCGCGCCCGGCTGAACGCAACCAGAGAAGGCCGCCGGCAATCGCAACGACCAGAAGGATCACCAGGCACGCAAGGATCCACGTAAGCACGCGCAACCAGCGCCGTTTGCGCAGTCGCGTTGGAGGTGTGGAAGACGAATGATCAGTGGAATCCAGTGCGTCGCGCGTGGCCATCGGTCAGCAAACAGGATAACGCCGATGGCCCCGGTCGATCCGTGAGTCCAAATCGCGTTCAGCCACAGCCGCATTGCGGCTATCCGGCGAGTTGTTCAGCAGCGGCAGGCACAGCCTCGCGCCTGCGGCCATATTGCACCAGTAGCACGAGCAGGAGCAGCAGAATGACGGGAATGGTGAGCAGGCTGCCTTCAGGACCAACCGCGCCCCCGCTCCATAAGGCATTCCCGGCCTGCGTTGTCGTGAGCAGATGACCCTGGGCAACCATGCCCGAATCCTGCGTGCCGTAGAAATACGATTCGCCCCAATCCCACGAAGCGTGGCAGCCGATGGCCCACCAGGCCGAGCCGGTGAGGCGAATGCTGGCGCAAAACACCAGGCCGATTCCCGCCGCCGCGAAGATGCCTACCCAGTTTTCCCCGCCATTCGACGTATGCCCGCCGCCGAACATCACCGAAGTGACCCAGGCGGCGTTCCAGAAACCCGCGTTCGGCGCCTTAAGCAAGTGCAGTACGAGGCAAGGTACCATCCCGAGCAGCGCGATGGCATACGTGCCCCACAGGCCGTTCGCATTGGCATTCAAGGAGAACAGCAGGCACATCCCCGTGACCAGCGCCAGCCCCCACCAGAAGTTGAGCCCGCGCGCCAGCGTGAAAAGCAGGTAGCAGCGAGCCAGGCCCTCCTCGAAGCAGCCGACGATGAGGAATACCGCGGCCCATTCCAAGGCGTAGACCGCGATCTGCCCGCCGCTCAGCGCAAAGCCGCCAAAGTGGAGCCATCCTCCCGCCGCCAGACCGCCTATCAGAACCGAAAGCGCCACAAACCCGGCGAGCAATCCGCTGCCGAAGCGCGCCAGAGGCCGCGGCCCGCGCAGGTTGTAGTCCAGCACCTTTCGGCGTTCGATGAGCGAGACGACCCACACTGCGAGGAAAAGGACCGCGAATTGGATCAATTCGCCGACAAACGCAGCGTTCGGCGGCAATGGGCTGCCACGGGGGAGTTTCACGTGCGCGAGCTTTAATCCGTAGTTGATAGCGGCGCCCAGGACAAAGAGCAAGCCGATGAAGATGGCCAGCGACCATCCCGCGCGCAGGCCTTCCTCACCGATGAAGACCCAGGAGAGACCCCTGGCGGGCTCATCGGCGGGCTGAGTGAACAGAATCGGCACGTCGCTATTCGTCTCGGGAACGGCCGCCGGTTCAACCGGGGGCGGCTCTTCTGTTTCCTGTCCGCCATCCGTTGGGACGGGCGGAATCTCTGACCCCATTGGGCCTCCAAAGAATGTCCAGAATCGGGTGTTAACGACTCGATGCGGGAATTCTACCTAAGACGGACTTCTCCCGCCACTCCGATGCTGACATGGCAGACCGCGCAAGTTGTGCGTTGCTCCCAGGTCCCATGTGCCGGGACCTGGGAATCACCTGTAACTTTATTCGTCGTGCAGCGCCGACATGGGATCGATCCGTGCCGCGCGCCGCGCCGGGATCCAGCTCGATCCCATCGCGATCAGCGCAATCATCACCCCAATGCCGGTGAAGATTACGGGATCGTGCGGGCGCACGCCGAAGATGAGGCCCGCCATCAGGTGCGAGAGCTCGAAGGCCAGAGCCAATCCGATTCCCAGTCCCACGGCGGTGAGTACCGAGGCGCGGCGCAGCACCATTGCGAGGATGTCTTCACGCTTGGCGCCGACTGCGAGCCGCACACCGATCTCGCGCGTGCGCTCGCCCACCAGGCTGGCCATCACGCCGAAGATCCCGATCGCCGAGAGCAGAAGCGCAAAAATTCCATCGAATACCAGCATCACGGCCACGTACTTGAGGCCGAGCAGCATTTCGCGTATGTACTGGTCATACGGCATCAGGACATCGAGCGGGAGGGCTGGATCGATGGCGGCCAGCGCCTTGCGCGCCGCCGGAGCGAGCGCCGCCGGGTTTCCGTCGGTCTTCACCGCGTAGGTCATTCCAAATGGCGGGAGTTGCGCGGTGTTCACGTAGACCGCCGGGTGGATCTCCGGAAACCACATGCTGTAATGCACGTCGTCGGCGATGCCCACGATGGTCAGCCACGGCTCGGTTTCCTTGGTGCCCAGGCGCACGCGGTGCCCGAGCGGATTCTCGCCGGGGAAATACTGCGCTGCAAATTTCCGGCTCACGACGGCCACGGGCACGGACGTCAGGGTGTCGCTGCTGTTGAATCCTCTTCCGTCGGCGATGCGGATCTGAAACTCGGAGAAGAATCCCGGGCTCGCGAACAGGTGCAGCGCGCTCTGGAATTTGCCGGGCGGCACCGGGCGGTTTTCGATAGTGCAGTTGTCGTTCCAAGCCATTTCGCTGTAGGGCAGCGCGCTTCCCCCCTCGGCATGGGACACTCCGGGCAACTGGCTCAGTTTCTGGAGGCTCTGGTTGAACCAGGCCGCGCGTTTCTGAGGCGTGTCGTAGCGCGCTTCAGGCAGCTTCACGTTGAACGTGAGCAGCTTGGCGGGCTCGTAGCCATCGGCCATGTGAAGCATGGCGTTCATGCCCCTGGACATGAGAGTGGCGCCGATCACCAGCGCCACCGCCAGCGAGATCTGCGCCACGGCGAAGACGTTTTTCAGGCGGCGGGAAGCTGCCGATCCGGATACGGAGCGCGAACCCGCCTTCAGTTGATCGGCGAGGTTGATGCGCATGGCATTGATGGCCGGCGTAAATCCCGATACCACGCCCGCGATCAGCGCGAGCAGAATGGAGAACGCCATCGCGCGCCCGTTCAGAGAGATGTTCGACCATCCGGCCATGTACCGCGCCACTCGCTCGGGCATCGTGACGAGCGTAACGCGCAGGTAAAGCGCGCCAAACGCGACTCCTCCGGCAGCCCCGATCAGCGCCAGCAGAACATTCTCGGTGACCAGTTGCCGCATGAGCCGGAGGCGCCCGGAGCCCAGCGCGGTGCGCATGGCAATCTCGGGCCGCCGCGCAATGCCTCGCGCAAACTGGAGGTTGGCGATGTTGGCGCAAACCACCAGGAGCACAAAAAGAGTGGCGCCCATGATCAGGCGATAGTAAAGCGGGGTGAATTCCCCATTGATGCCGGCGAGCAGCGACTCCACGTGCACCGTGCGTCCCGCATTCGTCGCCGGGTAGGCTTTAGCGAGGTGGGTGGAGATGGTGCGCATCTCGGCCTGGGCCTGCTGGATCGTGACGCCGTCGCGCAGGCGTCCCGTGACCAGGTAATCGTGCGACGAACGGTCGGCGATTTGTTGCGCGGTGGGCGCAAGCGGCATGAAGACATCGGCATCGGACGGGTATTGCAGCGTCTTGGGCAGGACGCCAATTACTGTGTATTCGCGCTGGTCGAGCTCGATCCTGCGTCCCAGCACCGCGGGGTCGCTTGCGAAGGTCCGCTGCCAGAAGCCGTAATTCAGCAATACAACGCCATCGTGTCCGGCCTGGCATTCGCTCTGGCCGAAGACACGTCCTAAAACGGGCTGGGCGCGCAGCACGGTGAAGAAATTGGCGGAGGTGATGGCGGCGGCGACATGGGCCGCATCGCCGACACCGGTCATGCTCATGTCCGCGCGCTTGCGCACGGCGAGGTCTTCAAACGCGCGGTTTTGGCGGGCCCAGTCCTCGTAATTAGCAAGCGCCACCTGCTCGTAGCCGCCCTGTTCGCGCTGTTCGTCCACGGTGACCACGCGATCCATCTGGGGGACGGCGAGCGGTCGCAGCACCACGGCGTCCATGCTGCTGAAGATGGCTACATTGGCGCCGATCCCGATGGTCAGGGTGAGGACCGCGGCCAGCGTGAATCCCGGCGATTTCCTCAACTGGCGAATGGCATAACGCAGGTCTTGAAGCAGTGTGTGCACGCATTCCTCCACGACAGCTATCGGCTGTGAGATCTCAGCCCCAGTTTCTGGTCCGAGCCCAACCACATCTTCAGAGGGTTTGTGCCTAACGCCTGACGCAGATTGGGTTACCTGTGTTGTTGCACGTTCCGCGCCAAAGCGCATCGCGGACCCAAGACGTGTTCTGTAAGTCACTTACGGAATACTCGAGGGTGCAGTTCCCGGGACGGCGCTTGTTCGCATCCGGCCATCCTGTCCGCAACCGGACAGCCGGGCCGATCCCGCTAGCCCCGTTCTGTACGCAATTCGATGTACGGGAGTTGCATTTCGGGAAGCGGTGCCCCATACAACGCTCGCAATTGCCCCCGCTCCTTGACACAAACGGCCAAGCCCTTGATCCTTAACTGTTCCGGGACGTTTTCTGATCCTTGCAGGGAGGGGTGCGGGTTTTGCGGGTTCGCGTCTTCTACCACGACAAATGCTTCGACGGAGCTTGCTCAGCCTCGTTGTTCACGCGCTTTCATCGCGAACGAATTGCCCAGGGAGCGGCCTACGAGTACCACGGGCTGGTGCACAGGGCCGGCGCCCTCTTCGATGAAGCCCATTTCACCGGCGACGAAAACGCCATCGTCGATTTCAAGTACTCGGCATCGCCGCGCATCACCTGGTGGTTCGATCATCATCAGTCGGCATTCCTCACCCCGCAGGACCAGGCCCACTTCCGCGCTTGCCAGCAGGACGCGGCATGCGCCATGCGCAAGTTCTTCGATCCGGCTTACGTCTCCTGCACTGGCTTCCTCGCGCACATCGCTTCGACCAAATTTGGATTCGACACCGCGCCCGTAGCGGACATGATCCACTGGGCCAACATTGTGGACGGCGCGCAGTACGAGAGCCCCGAGGCCGCGGTCGAAATGGCCGCCCCCGCCATGAAACTTACGATGGTGATCGAATCGACGCAGGACCCGACGTTCGTTCCGCGGCTCATCCCGCTTCTTACCGAGATGCCGCTGGCCGATGTGCTCGCGCAGCCGTTCGTGGCTGATCTTCTGCCTCCACTGCTGGAGCGCCATCGACAGGCTCTTGCTCTAATCCGCAGCCGCGCCGAGGAGCGCGACGGGACCATCTTCTTTGACATCACCGATCACCCCACAGAGGGATTCAACAAGTTCATCCCTTACTACCTGCACCCGCAGGCCACGTATTCCATCGGGCTTTCTAAGTCGAGCTTCCGCACCAAGGTTGCGGTAGGATCGAACCCTTGGACCAAGGCCGATCCGGCGAAGATGGTGAACCTGGCGCTCATCTGCGAACGCTACGGGGGAGGCGGCCACGCCCGCGTGGGCGCCATCAGCTTCCCGCCCGACCAGGAGAACCGGGCCCGCGCCGCCGCCGCGGAGATTGTGGCTGAGCTGCGCGCTGCAAATCCTCTCTAGCTCACGGCATCACATCCGGCCCGCTCACCGGAGTTCCAGACCCGGCAACCTGATAAAACTACCAATTTCCAAGGGCTTGCGCCGTGGTTAGCCTGTCTCCGTATTCTGCAAAATCATCTGCCTACTTTGGAAATTCGGGGGGGCAAGAATGTCGAGAAAGTTGATGATGTGGGCGGCGTTGGCCACCCTCACGGCCGGGTTCTTCATCCAGCAGGCCAGTGCTCAGGAAGAGGCCTACACAGCCATGCTGCAAACCAAGGGCACGCCGGGAGCGGGCGGCTCGCAGGTGCAGTTCACCGTCCGCATCACCAAATGGGTAACGCAGGATGAGATCAAACAACTCGGGGTGCTGCTGAAAGAGAAGGGCCAGAATGCACTGCTGAACGAATTGAAGGGCCGCGATGCCGGCCGGATCAACAAAACAGGGGACACCGGAAATCAGATTGCGATTGCCGAGAAGTGGAAAAACGGCGACCAGACCATGATCACGATGATTTCTGCCCGGCGCATGACCATGTTCGAGACCAAAAGCCGAAGCCAGTCCACCAAGTATCCGTTTGCATTCCTCCAGTTCACGTTAAACGCCAACGGAGAGGGGACCGGCAAGCTGGTGGAAAGCGCCGGTGTCAAATACGACAAGGAAAAAGAGACCTACAAGCTTGATCCCTTCGGCCAGGGAGCGCGGCTGGTCACCAACGTCAAGCCGGTGAAGTAGTCGCGGAACCGCCGCCTGCCTTCTGGTCCTCTCGACGGTCTATTGCGGTTCGTGAGCTCCTTCGCGGGCGCCATTCACGCCTCCGCGTACGGCATTCTTTGTCCTGTGCGCGGCATTTCTGGTGTGGCGCTTTGTGGAGTGGTAGGCCTTCTCGGTTCCGTGCTTTACGGCGTGGCCCGTGTCCCGGGCCGCTTGGGCGGCTTCGTGCCCGGCGTCCTTCGCGTCCTGTTTGGCCCGGTGGTCTTCCTGCCCGGGGTACGGTTGCTGGCTCCATGCCAATGCGGGCGCGCAAGCCAGGGCCGCTCCCATCAGCATTGCCGGTAGGTGGAATCTCGTCGTCGTCATGCTTACGAAAGATTCCTTCCCCCGGTGGTGAGTTGGCCGGCCATCAAATTCCGGCCCTTCGCCTATCCCCTTATCTGGTGGGGAGCAGCATCGCGTTCGAGTTCATTCCGCCACCGAGTCGCGGAACGGGACTGAGCCGGAGACTCACCGCGCGGTTACAGCCCCAGCTCCGCCGATCGCTTCTTCATCGCCTCGATACAGAACGCTATGTGCTGATCGAGATCGACGCCCAGCTCTGCTGCACCCTGGATCACATCCTGCCGGTTCACTCCCTTGGCGAACGCTTTGTCCTTCATCTTCTTGCGCACGCTGGCCACTTCCACGTCCACGATAGACTTGCTGGGCTTCACCAGCGCGCAGGCCGTGAGAAAGCCTGCCAGCTCATCGCAGGCGAACAGCACCTTGTCCAGATGCGTCACCCGCGGCACGCCGGAATACTCTGCATGGCCCAGGATGGCAGTGCGCATTTCCTGAGGCCATCCCTGGTTCTCTAGTTCGCGCACCCCCACGAACGGATGTTCCTCCCGGGAAGGGTGCCGCTCGTAGTCGTAGTCGTGCAGTAGGGCGGTGGTCGAGTAGAGATTCATCAGTGACGCGCGTTCCCCGCCAGTCAACCCCAACCGTCCAGCTTCCTGTTCTCCGTAGGCCACGACGCACGCCTCTACCGCAAGTGCATGCTTGCGAAGGCTTTCGCTCTGGGTCCACTCCGTAAGCAGTTGCCACGCCTGCTCGCGGCCATACCGCATATCACTACTCGCGTTGGTTGTCATCAAAAAAATCTCCCTGTTGCAACATTTGGTTCGTGTTTTTTCGGGTTTTTCCGAGTATTATGGGGATGACTTAGGGTTGACCCTAAGTTTCTACTTGACAATTATGGTTCATTCTCTCCAAATTAGTACATATACCGGTGCTGAAAAGCGCCGCGGACGCCCTGCTCTGGCGAGCCGCGAACAACCCATGGCGACAGCTCTTGCGTGTGTTGAGCCTCGCGTAGAGACTCGCGAGGTCGTGCGCTGCCAATTCTGCGCTCTCGTGCAGTACCGGACCAGCAAACCCCTTTGCAGACGATGCCACCGGCCCCTGGAGATTGAGGAGCCGTTTGCGCTTGGACCCCAGCCGGTCCCGGCTCCGTCGCCGTTTTCGCCGGCGGATGCGGGGCTGCACGTGGCTGCCCAGGTGCGCGACATCCGCAAAGCGCGGCACCTGAGCCAGCGTCAGCTGGCCAGCCGCATGCAGGTCCCCCGGACGTACATCTCCAAAATCGAAAACGGCAAGGCAATTCCCACGCTCGGCTCGCTCGAGCGGCTGGCGGAGGCGTTGGAAGTCGACGTTTCGCAGCTGGTGCGGGATGCGCGCAGCCGTCGCGAGGAAGAGGTGGCTGCGATCCTGGCCGATCCATTCCTGGCCGAGATTGCCGCGGCGTTGCCGCGTTTGGATTCGCTGCAGAAGACGCTGTTGTTCGGGGCAGTTCGCGACCGGGCCACGGGGCAGCGCCGGATGGCGTAGAGGCGATCGGCGCGCCCCATCCCTCGGAAACGAGGGAAAGTGATAGCTGTCGGAAACGAACCGCAAGCTAAACGGTTTTCGCGGCCAGCGCGTGTTTCGGCTCATACAGCCCCAGGCTGGCTCCCCCGGGCAGGCGGATGCTGGTGGCCACTCCCCATTCCGCCTCCTGCAACTCGGTGTGGTCCACTCCCTTTGCCGTCAGGTTTCGCAGGGTTTCCTGGAGAGGCGAGCACAACAGGTAGAGCGTGCCCGTGGCGAGATCGTGCCCCGCGTGGGTCTTCGTCAGGTTCTCTTCTGCCGGGTGGACGCCGATTTCTGCCGGCGGCAGGGCAAAGATCAGCCAGCCCCCGCCGGCATCCACGTGCGCGAACCCAAGCACGTCGCGGAAGAAGGCCCGGTCTGCCTCCGGATCGCGGCTGTAGAGCAGCAAGTGCGTGCCGATAATCATGCCGGGAATTTTAGATCGATTCGGTGGACAATTGGAGAAGAGCGCGATAAATTGCGCATCCAACGGTCTCAGTTC
>Ga0318567_10001263_pt1 | contig 10255 bp, 8 predicted proteins | sample GRESIP088b5f20_FD_203691 | JGI IMG/M metagenome (GOLD analysis project Ga0318567, IMG submission 203691) | Tropical soil microbial communities from Luquillo Experimental Forest, Puerto Rico - GRE.SIPMG.088b5f20 | ecosystem: Environmental > Terrestrial > Soil > Tropical forest > Bulk soil...
CGTCGTCACCGCCGTGTGCCTCGCTTTCGCGTGCAGTTCCGTAATGCACGCCCAGCAGAAATATTTTCAGAACTGGCCTGAAAATGCCGACCCGCACCTGATCGGCGATCGCCTCGCGATGCATTTCCTCCAAAGCGCGCACCTGAACCCCATCGTGTACCCGGAAGTGTGCGCATGGTACGGTGCGATGAAGTATGCGGAGGCGACGAATAATCCCGCGCTCCAGGCGGCACTGCAGGCACGTTATCGTCCGCTGCTTACGCCCCAGTTCCACGATTTGATTCCCGATCGCGAGCATGTGGACTACGACATCTTCGGCGTCGTCCCGCTGCAGATATCGATCGAGACCAAGGACCACGCGGCTCTCGAGATGGGTTTGCATTTCGCTGACCGGCAATGGGCGCATCCGACGCCTGATGGTCTTTCGGGCCAGACGCGCTTCTGGATCGACGACATGTTCATGCTGACCATCCTGCAGCTTGAGGCGTACCGCGCCACCAGCGACCGCAAGTATCTCGATCGCGATGCAAACGAAATGGTTGCATATCTGCGCAAGCTGCAGCAGCCGAATGGGCTTTTTTATCATGCCGAAGACGTGCCGTTTTTCTGGGGCCGCGGCGATGGATGGGTGGCCGTGGGCATGGCCGAAATGCTGAGTTCCCTTCCCGAGGATCATCCGCAACGCGCCGAGATTCTCGCGGGCTATCGCAAGATGATGGCCGAGTTGCTGAAGAACCAGAATCCCGACGGGTCATGGCGCCAGTTGATCGATCACCCGGAAGCGTGGGAAGAAAGCTCGTCCACGGGCATGTTCACGTTCGCCATGATTGAAGGCGTGCGGGACGGGTGGCTCCCGGAAGAGACCTACGGACCCGCGGCGCGCAAGGGATGGATCGCGCTGGCGGGGTTTGTGGATCAGAATGCGGACGTAACCAATGTGTGCGTGGGCACGAACAAACAGAACAGCTACGACTACTACCTCGCACGGCCGCGCAAGACAGGCGACTTCCACGGCCAGGCGCCGGTGTTGTGGGCGGCGCGGGCGCTGCTCGAGAAGTGAACACGGCGCTGTCCACCCAGGTTAGGCGCAAAGAACGCGCCGAACCTGGGGCACCCATGTATTAGTTCAGCAAGCGCCGCTGGGCTTGGCCGCTGTTCCGGATTCCTGGGTGGGCATGGTCTGGGGCATGGGGAGCTGATACATAGTGAAGCCGGCCAGATTGTTCTCGCATTGCTGGATGGCGGTTGAACCCGGCGCGGCCGGCGATGGCAGCGAGGGCATCGACGTGTCCGGCTTGCTGAAGTTGAACGCCGATGTCAGGTCGCCAACAGTAGATCGCCGCCAGGCGGACAGATTAGGAACTTCGGCACCGAAGCGCGTTTCGATGAACCGCAGCATCGAAGTGTGATCGAAGAGATCGGACGAGACAAGTCCGCCGCGGCTGAAGGGCGAAATCACCATCATGGGCACGCGGAAGCCCAGCCCGATGGGGCCGGAGATGCCGCCGGCGACGGTAGGATCCGGCACTGCGGCCGCCGTAACATATTCGCCGGGCGTCCCCGCGGGCGCGGTCATCGGCGCCACGTGATCGAAGAATCCGCCGTTTTCGTCGTAGGTCACGAACAGAGCGGTTTTGGCCCACGCCATGGGATTCGCCATGAGCGCGTTCAGGATCACCGCCAGCGTCAGTTCGCCGAACAGCGCGGGAGCGGGCGGATGGTCCGACATCACCACCGACGGCACAATCCATGTGACCTGCGGCAAGTTTCCGGCAACTGCGTCCGCGACAAAGTCGGTGGGAAACACCGGCCCGAACGCATTCTTGTACAGCGTCGATGAGGGATCTTGAAAATTCTTGAAATAGGCGAGAACATTATCGCTCTCCATGTTGGCGAAGGCCTGGTCCGGCGACGCGTACACCTTCCATGAGATCCCGCGCGTCTGAAGCTGTTCCGGCATGGTCGTATAAGTGAGCTTGCCCAGAAAGGAGGTCCGCTGAAGCAGCAGTGTCTGCAACAGAGGCCCGCCGTTCTTGCCGTCGGGATCGATGGAAGCGGCCATCGAGTAAAGACGGTTGGGGTCCGTGGGACCGATCGCCGAGCAGAAGTAGTTATCGCAAAGCGTAAAAGCATCGGCGACCGCGTAATAGTAAGCCAGGTCGGCGCGAGTGTAATACCCCATCGCCAGCGCCGCGTCATTTGCGTTGATCGCCAGCCGGGATGTCACGAATCCATCCATGGCGCCGTTGTCCCAACTCTGGTGTTGCGGCACCCAGTCGTGCGTGATGTCGTGCGTGCAGGCAGCGTCGAGTTTGGTCGTATCAAGGTGAAACGGCAACAGCACGCCGGCCGGCGCGTTGTTCGTATTCGCGGGATAAGGCTGCTGAAACGCGGCGCTCTGGTCGGCGAATCCGCGCACGCCGCGATAACTGCCGAAGTAGTGATCGAACGAGCGGTTCTCCTGGATGAGGATCACGACGTGGTCGATGTCCGTGACCTTGGCGCACGAGGTCGAGCCGGAACCGCCAGGCATCGAGCCGCGACCGCCGCATCCGGTGAGAAGGCCGGCGATGAGTTCCGCCGCCCCGGCAGTTGCACCGAGCTTCAACAGTTCGCGGCGCGAGATTCCGTTTGAGGGCATCGTGTGCATCGTCTCTATAGTTCGATGCCGGATTCGCAACCACCCAGGTAAATGCTTCAGGCGCATTTTCAAAGGGATACGGGCGAAGCACGCGGCAGATCAAATTCCCCCGATCCACGCAACCCTCGCGAGCGGCGATTGTCTTCAACCGGACATAAACACCCGGCAGAGACAAACCTCTTGCATCGGCGGAACTCCTCAACTATCTTGCAGATAGGTAAACCGAAGAGAGCAGGTGGCTTCCTCTCCAGGATTCCGCGGTAGTGCGTAAAAAATGAGCGGAATCGGTCAGTCGGGCTTTCGCACGATCCTCTCTCCGGGTGTTCTTGCTGCGACCTGGCAACGTGATCGATTTCGCGCCCATGTTCCAGTTGACCGGAACCCGGCTTGCCCTCAGAATCGCAGCGCGGCAACATGCAAAGTCCTCCCACGAACGGCAGGGGGCGACGGCTTTTGACTATCAGTTCGTGGAGAATAGGTGATGCTGGAGATTTGGCCGGAGATCGTCCTGCCGTCAGACAGGTTCCTTGCCTATTTCGCCTCGGCGCAGGAACGCAAAAGGAAAACCCAATCAGACGGCAATGGGTGCCGCACCGTTCTCGTGGTGGATGACGAGGAAACCCTCGCCAACACGACGGTTGAAATCCTGAACATGGCCGGGTTTTGTGCGTTCGTTTCCTACGACGGGCAAACCGCATTGGAACTGGCGGCAAAGCTGCATCCGGACATCCTGCTGACTGACGTTGTCATGCCCGGGATGAACGGGATCGAGCTGGCGATGGCCATCACCGAGCTGCTTCCCCGGACGCACATTCTCCTCATTTCGGGACAGGCCGGCACCATCGACCTGATGGAAAAAGCGCACAGCGAAGGCCACAGGTTCGAGCTGGTGGGAAAACCAATCCACCCTATGAAGCTGATCGAGCGCCTGAAAGAGCTAGAGCCTGAAGCCTGAATAGGCTGCCGGCGCTTCCGAGCTTGCTTGCACTCCCGCCGCTTGGTCAGGGACCCGTCGGTTATCATCGGTGCGGCGCGCATATGCCACTATCGCTTCAGCGCGAATCCGAGAGAACGCAGTGTCCCTGGATCTTGAAATCATTCGCGGCCGCTATTTTTCCGATCTGCTTGCGCAGCCCGAGGCGCTCCGAGCCACGTGGGACAGCCTTCGCGACAGTGCCGTGTTCGACCAGATCAACCGGACCCTCCGCGCGGACCGGTTTGAGCGGGTTGTGCTTACCGGGATGGGGTCGTCCTATTTCGGCCTGCATCCGCTGAGCATCGAAATGGCGGCGCGCGGCTGGACGCCCCTGATGCTGGAAACATCGGAACTCATCCACTACTACCCGCACCTTCTCGAGCCCTCGACGCTCGTCATCGCGGTTTCGCAGTCAGGCAAGAGCGTGGAGATGCTGCGCATGCTGGAGATCACCGCACGGAAAGCCACTGTGATTGCCGTAACCAATCATGCCGACAGCCCCGTGGCCCGCGAAGCGAACATGACGGTGCTCACTGCGGCCGGCGATGAGTATTCAGTGTCCTGCAAGACGTATGTGGCGGCGCAAATGGCTCTTTCCGCGCTCGGCGCGGCATTGTGCGGTGTGAATCCGATCACCCGGCTGGACGAGCTGCAGCAGGCGGCCGCACTGGTAGAGGATTACCTCGGCCGCTGGCAGTCGCACGTCGCGGAGTTCGCTGATGTGCTGTCCGAGACCCGCGGCATCTTCCTTGTGGGACGCGGACCGTCGCTGGCCGCGGCACGCACCGGCGCGCTAGTCATCAAGGAGTCCGACCACTTCCACGCGGAAGGCATGAGCAGCGCAGCATTCCGGCACGGGCCTTTCGAGATGCTCAAGGCCGGCATCTTCGTGGGCGTATTCGGCGGTGACGAAAAAACGCGCAAGCTGAACGATGGCCTGCTCCGGGACGTGGCGCGCACGCCTGCCAAATCCGCCTTGTTCGCCCCCGATGCAGATATAGCAGCTTGCCGCGTTCCAGAGGCGCCCGAGGCGGCGCGCGCCATCGTGGAGATTCTGCCTGTCCAGATAATCACCCTCGCTCTTGCCGCAATGGCGGGGCGCGAACCGGGCAAATTCGACAGGGCTACAAAGGTAACAGCAGTTGAATGAACCAGGAAGTGAGAACCAGGAAGTGAGAACCAGGAAGTGAGAACCAGGAAGTGAGAACCAGGAAGTGAGAACCAGGAAGTGAGAACCAGGAAGTAAGAACCAGGAAGTCGAACCAGGAAGTCGAACCGGAGAATGCTAGGAGCACGTATGCGAAGAAACCTCGTGATGGTCGGGATGGTCTTTCTGGTATTTTTTGTGCTTTCGTTCCTCACCAACATTCTGGGGCCCATCATTCCCGACATCATCGACAGCTTCCACGTGAGCCTGGGCGCGGCGGCCTTCCTGCCGTTTTCGTTCTTCCTCGCGTATGGGGTGTTCTCGATTCCGGCGGGATTTCTCATCGATCGGTTTGCTGAAAAGCCGGTGATGATCGCCTCATTCATAGCCGCCCTGGGCGGAGCGCTGGGATTTGCGCTGCATCCCACCTTCGGCGTAGCAATGGTTTCCCTGTTCACCATCGGCGCGGGCATGGCGATGCTGCAGGTGGCCATCAATCCGCTGCTGCGCGTTGCCGGAGGCGAGGAGCACTTTGCCTTCAACTCCGCATTCGCCCAGTTCATCTTCGGCGCGGCATCATTCATCAGCCCCTTGATTTACTCCTACATGGTCACGAATCTCCCCCACCCGGAAGGACGGGGGCCGCTGGTGCAGTTCCTGGCGCGTATCACTCCATCGGGCCTGAGCTGGGTTTCCATCTATTGGATTTTCGCCGCCGTATCCGCCGCCATGATCCTTATACTCGCCGTACTCCGCTTCCCGCACGTTGAGAAAAAAGAAGACGAGCAAACCGGCACAATGGGCACCTATTCCCGCATGCTTCGCCGCGGCATGGTGTGGCTCTACTTTGGTTGCATCTTCGCCTACGTGGGCTCGGAACAGGGGACTTCCGTCTGGATCTCGAAATTCCTTTCGCAGTATCACGGGTACGACCCGCACACCACCGGCGCCGCCGCGGTTTCGTGGTTCTGGGGATTGATGACCGCAGGGTGTTTCGTGGGGATGATACTGCTGAAGGCGTTCGACAGCCGCCGCGTTTTGCTGGGATTCTCGGTCGGAGCGCTGGGCGCATTGACGGCCGCTCTGTTCGGACCCGCGCATGTGTCTCTGTACGCGTTTCCGCTGATTGGCTTTTTTGCGTCCATCATGTGGCCCACCGTCATCTCGCTGGCGCTGAATTCGGTCAGCGAGCATCACGGCTCGTTCGCCGGGATCCTGTGCACTGGCATCGTGGGAGGAGCCGTGGTGCCGCTCGTCATCGGGCGCGTCGGCGACCTGATAGGCCTGCGCTTCGGAATGATGTTCCTTTACCTCACGTTCGGATGCGTACTGAGCGTGGGACTGTGGTCGCGGCCGATCATCTCCAATGCGACATTCGGCGCGAAAACCGAAAAAGCGCTCGCCCCCTGAGTTCAGGCCCATTTCATACAGGTATCATTCGTGACAAGCGGCCCCGTGCCGCGCAAGGAGATCGCACCCATGCTCAAGCTTCTGGCCCACTGGGTATTGAGCGCTGTTGCTCTTCTGATTGTGTCGCGCCTTGTCGCCGGATTCGTGGTGACCGGCATCGGCCCCGCTCTGGTGGCCGCCATCGTCATCGGTTTGCTGAATGCGACCTTCGGGTTGTTTCTGAAGATCGTCACCTTCCCGCTGAGCATCCTCACCCTGGGCCTGTTCCTGCTGGTGATCAACGCCCTGATGATCCTATTGGCCTCCGCCGTGGTCCCGGGGTTCCGCGTGTACGGATGGGTTCCCGCGTTCTGGGGCGCAGTCGTGCTGGCTATCCTGGGCATGCTCTTCCGATGGATCATGCAGGACGCCAGATAATCTGGGTCAGGATCAACTAAGGAGGTTGGGATGGCTGAATACGTCCGCATCTTGGCGCAATCCGAATTGCCCCAGGCGGGCATGGTTCGCGACGTCACGGTCGCCGGCCGCTCGCTGTGCGTCGCCAACGTCAACGGCGCCATTTGCGTCCTCGATGGCACTTGCCCGCATGAAGGTGGCCCGCTCGGCGAAGGAACAATTGAAAATGGGCGGGTCGTCTGCCCGTGGCATTCGTATGCGTTCGACGTGCACACCGGCGAGGCACAGGACGATCCATCCGTGAAAGCGGAAATCCTCGAAGCTAAGGTCGAGAACGGCGAGTTGCACGTCAAGCTGTAGACGCTTAACTGCACTTCCGTGCCCCATCCTTGCGCCTTTTCTTTGGCGCAAGGATGGAGACCACGAACGCTTGCAGTCCCTAACATTCCGGCCTAGGCCACTCGCGTAATCCCAATCACCGTGAGATCGTCGTTCTGCCCGTATTGCTGGGCGGCCTCCGCCACCGCACCGGCGGAAGCGCCGTTGCGCAGCATCTCCTCCACGCGCGGAAAACCGAACAACTCACCCGCCGGATTGCGCGCTTCAACAACGCCGTCGGTAAACAATACGGCGCGGTCCCCCAATCCCATCTCAAGCGTGGTCTGCGCGTAATCGGCCGTCTCCGCAATGCCCAGCGGCAGCGAACCTGCGAAGGGCAATTCCGCTCCGTTCAAATACAGCGGCGGATGGCCTGCGTTGGCGAGAGTCAGCTTTCCGTCCTCTTCGAATCGGATCACCAGGCAGGTGGCGAAGGCGCGCTCCCCGCGATCGCATTCGCGGTGGTTGAGGTCGGCTAGAATATCGGCCGGTTCTTCCGTAAACCCGCTCAGGGTACGCAGCATGCCCACAATCATCGACACGATCATGGCCGCGCGCAGGCCCTTGCCGCTCACATCGCCGATCGCAATCAGAGTGCGCCCGCTCCTGAGAGGGATCACCTGGAAGAAATCGCCGCCGACCTCCGACGCCGGGCGGTAGACGCTCTCGATGGCGTAGCCGCGCACGGCAGGCAGCACTTCAGGAACCATCACGCGCTGCACTTCCCGCGCCGCCGCCATTTCGCTTTCCAGGGTGGCCTTCTCTGCCTGGGTGCGCGCATACCTTCGCGCTTCATTGATGGATACATGCACAAAGCCCACATAACCCAGGACCACCGTGACAATCACAGCCACGCCATCAAATAACATCCGGTTGTGCAGCCGGTTGGTTTGTGCCGCGTCCATCCGCGCCGGTATGGGGGCATCGCGGAACCGGTTCGCGAGAAACCCCATAATGGCAAACTGCACCACGATCAGGGGGATCAGTACTTTCCAGGAACGGTTGCGGAAGATGAAACCGTTCACCGCGTAGGCAACCGCGAACCCGCCAATCACCACCACCGACCACGCAAGCCGCGGGGCTGTCCAACGGCCCATGTCGATGATGTCGTTGGCAAAGCCGATGCCGGCAAAAACGCAGAAGACCGCGACAAGGAAAATGATCCTTGTTTTGACAGGGATGGTTTCCCACGAAATGGGATTTCTCTTCGGCATCGGCCTGAGTCCTTGGGCTTGCGGGTGCGGAGGGGATTCCGCCGTTCTGGTCAGAATCGCGTTAGTTGACCTTGGCTGCGTCGTCTGGATTGTACCCCGCCCGAATGCCGTAGGATTGATTCTCAGCATCTTCAGGGAGGTTCCCCGCATGAGCAATGCCGCCATCACCCCCGAGTTGAACAGCCAGCAGGTTTCCGACACCACCCGCCGGACCAACTACGGCACATGGCGCTTCCAGAGCACGTGGAAGCCGCTGCACGTGGTCGATGCCGAGGGCTGCTGGTTCACTGACGGAGCCGGCAAGCGCTACCTCGATCTCTCCTCGCAGCTCATGTGCGTGAACCTGGGCCACACGAATCCGCGCGTCGTGGAATCCATTGCCGAGCAGGCCCGGGAACTTGCATTCGTGGGACCCGTGTTCGCCACCACTTCGCGCGCGCGCCTCAGCGCCAAGCTGCTCGAAGTTCTTCCCGCGGGGCTGGAGAAATTCTTCTTCGCCACCAGCGGCACCGAAGCCAATGAAGCGGCCTTCAAGATCGCGCGCATGGTTACAGGGAAAAACAAGATCATCTCGCGCTACCGTTCGTATCACGGCTCCACCGCGGGTTCCATCGCGGCCACCGGCGACCCGCGCCGCTGGGCCATGGAGCCCGCGGGGAAAATCGCGGGGGTCGTTTTCGCGCCGGAGACGAATTGCTACGCCTGTCCCATCAAGCACACCTATCCCGGCTGCAACATCGCCTGCGCCGACTACCTCGAGCACATGATCCGCAACGAGAGCGACGTTGCGGCGGTGATCGTGGAACCGGTGGTAGGCACCAACGGCGTGCTGGTGCCGCCGCCGGAGTACATGCCGCGCCTGCGCGAGATCTGCGACCGGCACGGCGTGCTGCTGATCGCGGACGAAGTAATGGCGGGATGGGGACGGACCGGCAAGTGGTTCTCCGTGGACCACTGGGGCGTGAAGCCCGACATCCTGGTCACGGCCAAGGGAATCACGTCGGCGTATGTGCCCCTGGGTCTCTGCGCCACAACGAAGAAGCTGGCCGACTACTTCGAAGATCATTACTTCGCGCACGGCCACACCTACGAAGCGCACCCCATCACCCTAGGGCCGGCCGTGGCCACCATCGAGGAGATGCAGCGGCTCAAATTAGTGGACCGCGCCGCCTCCCTTGAGCCCTACGTTCGCGAAAAGCTCGAAGCCCTCAAAGCGAAGCACCCATCCGTCGGCGACGTACGCGGCCTCGGCCTCTTCTTCGCGGTGGAACTCGTGAAGAATCGCGCCACGAAGGAGCCATTCAACACCATGCGCGACAAGGTCGAGGGCAAGCCCCTGGTCGTGGATCAGATCGCCGCCAAAATGATGGCCGACGGCGTGGCGCAGCAGGCCTGGATCAGCCATTTCGTCATCGCCCCGCCGCTGATCGTCACAAAAGAAGAACTCGACCTGGGCATCGACACGCTCGACCGCCACCTGGGAATCGCCGACGCCCTGGTGCAATGAGGACTCGGGATTGCACCGAACCCCATCGGCATAAAGCAGCTACGAATCCGGAAAGTCCTGCAAGTACTTTGACCCTTTCTCGGTGATATCGAAAAACCCGTCGAGACGGAAGCTTCCGGGCAGATCGGCGATTGGCTTTCTGTTCTTGATGAGTCCCAGGTCTCTGAGGTGGCGGAGTTCCTTCTGCAGAGTACGGGTGCGTTCGTAAACCGTAGCTGGCTGATCGCGGAGGTTTCGCAGATGGACCAACTCATTTGAAGAAGGAAAGAGGTCACTCGAACTCTGCGAATCTCTTTGCGCTTGCCAGAGTGCGTCGACGTGTTTCGAAATGAGCTCAAGCAACTCGCGGTCTGACCGGGTGGCAGGTTGGTCGCGATTGGCATCCCGCAGGCCGGCAAGTCTCTCCTCAAGGTCTGGCCACCATCTTTTAAAAGACCTCTCGAGCCGGTCGGAAGGTTTTGGATTCTCCCGTTTTTCGTTGATCGTCTCCACTAGCCGGAACGTCCCTTGCTGATCGGCGCGAACATTTTGGAATTGTTGCAGCGGAGACTTTTCGGAATTGGGCGGCAAGTCGTCAATGAGATAC
>Ga0318567_10001266_pt1 | contig 10244 bp, 10 predicted proteins | sample GRESIP088b5f20_FD_203691 | JGI IMG/M metagenome (GOLD analysis project Ga0318567, IMG submission 203691) | Tropical soil microbial communities from Luquillo Experimental Forest, Puerto Rico - GRE.SIPMG.088b5f20 | ecosystem: Environmental > Terrestrial > Soil > Tropical forest > Bulk soil...
CGCCAGAGGGTTATCGATTATGTGGTAAAAAAATACGGCCAGAACCAGGTGGCGCAGATCGTTACCTACGGTACGATGGCCGCAAAAATGAGTATCAAGGACGTAGCCCGTGCGCTTGACCTTCCTCTACCGGAATCGAATGCACTCGCGAAACTCGTTCCCGATAAGCCCGGCACCGATCTTGGCCGTGTACTCACCGCGCCCATCACGCCGAAAGAGGGCCCAAAATCACTCGAAGAAAAAGAAGGCTTAAGCCCTGAGGATATTGAAAACGTAAAGCAACTCCGCGCCATTTATCATGGTAGCGATTTGCGTGCGCAGGTATTGAAAGAAGCGGAAAGACTCGAAGGTTCTGTGCGTAACACCGGTATACACGCGGCGGGTATCATCATTGCGCCGGAGGATCTGACAAACATTCTTCCCGTTTGCGCAGCGAAAGATTCTGATTTGTGGGTAACGCAATTTGAAGGAAAGATCATTGAGGATGCCGGTGTAATCAAGATGGACTTTTTGGGTTTGAAAACCCTTAGTATCATAAAAACGGCGCTGGAGCTGATCAAGCAAAACCACGGCGTTGAGATTGTGGCCGACGATGTGCCGCTGGATGATCAAAAGACGTATGAGCTTTACCAACGCGGCGATACCATTGGTACGTTCCAGTTTGAGAGCCCCGGGATGCAGAAATATCTCCGCGACCTGAAGCCGGATCAGTTCGGTGATTTGATCGCCATGAACGCCTTGTACCGCCCCGGTCCTATCGCTTACATCCCGAACTTTATCGACCGTAAGCACGGACGCGAAGCCATCACGTATGACTTGCCCGACATGGAAGAGTACCTGCAGGAAACTTACGGTATCACCGTGTATCAAGAGCAGGTGATGTTGCTGAGTCAGAAACTGGCGGGCTTTACAAAAGGTGACGCCGACGTACTGCGTAAAGCGATGGGTAAAAAGGACCGTAAAACGCTGGACAAACTGAAACCTCAATTCGTGGAGAAAGCGAAAGAGAAAGGTCACGACGGGCAAAAGCTCGAAAAGATCTGGACCGACTGGGAAGCGTTTGCGCAATACGCGTTCAACAAATCGCACTCTACCTGTTATGCCTTTGTGGCCTATCAAACGGCTTACCTGAAGGCGCATTACCCAAGCGAATACATGGCGGCCGTACTCAACCACGCGGGTGCGATTGAGAAGATCACCTTCTTCATGGAGGAGTGTAAACGCATGGGATTAAAAGTATTAGGACCTGATGTAAACGAATCGAAAAAAGGTTTTGCAGTAAACAGCAAAGGCGAAATTCGTTTTGGTCTCGGTGGTTTGAAAGGCGTGGGTGAAGCGGCCATTGAAAGCCTGCTCGACGAAAGAGCAAAGAACGGCCCTTTCTCTTCTATATTTGATTTGATCAAACGGGTGAACCAAAGAACGGTAAACAAAAAATCACTTGAGAGCCTTGCCTACTCCGGCACTTTCGATTGCTTTACCGACCTGCACCGTGCACAATATTTTCATGTGGGCGATGATAACATGAGCGGGCTTGAACGCGTGATCCGTTTTGGTAACGCCATTCAAATGCAAACCGCCAATACCACCAATACGCTCTTTGGCGACCTTGGAACAGCGCTGGATGTGCCCACGCCTAAATTGTCCGTTTGCGAACCGTGGGGATTGACGGAAATGCTTGATTATGAAAAAGAAGTAACGGGCATCTTCCTGAGTGGTCACCCGCTGGACAACTTTAAGTTTGAAATGCGCAACTACGGCATCACGCAGCTCTCCGACTTTATAGAAGTGAAGGACATGGCAACGCCAAATACCAGCCGCGTGTTTCGCCTGGCTGGGCTTGTGGTAGATGCGCAACACCGCGTTACCAAAACCGGTCGTGAGTTTGGCGTGCTGGCGATTGAGGATTACAGCGGCAAATGCGAGTTCATGCTGTGGAGCAATGATTATGTGCGCTTTAAGAACTTTTTGGAGAAGGGCAAGAACCTCTTCCTCACCGGTTCCTTTAAGCAGGGATATAAAGGTTTTGAGTTTAAGATAGACAGCATCGTTTTGCTGGAAAGCATTAAACCCAACCTGACAAAACAACTGGTTCTTGATGTAGAGGCGCGACACCTGAGCCGCGAGATGATCGATTTCCTCGAAAAGAATGTTAAAAAATATCCTGGCAGATCGAGCATCCGGTTCAATATCCTGGAACCCAAAAGTCGTTTAAAAATAGGGCTTTATTCAATGGATGGCGCCTTCCAGATGAATGACGAATTGGCTGGATGGCTGCAACAGCTACCGGAACTGGGTGTACAGGTTGTGACCAATTAACAGGTGTGGATATGTCAGAATAGCCAGATTCATGGAATGGAGTTATTTTTGCACACTAGTTTAAACATTATTTAAAATAAAATTAAAGCATACTTATGGCAGCAACATTCACAGATGCAAACTTCGAGCAAGAAGTATTGTCTTCAGATAAATTATCAGTAATAGATTTTTGGGCAGAATGGTGTGGACCTTGCCGCGCAATCGGACCAGTTATCGACGAATTGTCTAAAGAATATGATGGTAAGGTAAACATTGGTAAAGTAAACGTTGACCAAAACCCTCAGATATCTGTAAACTATGGCATCACTTCTATCCCTGCGATCCTTTTCGTAAAAGGCGGTAAAGTAGTTGACAAATTGGTAGGCGCTCAACCTAAAGCCAACTTCGTTAAAAAAATCGAAGCACATATCTAAGACAAGCCGAAAGGTTTAATATATACGAAGCCGTTAGAGTGATCTAGCGGCTTTTTTGTGGTTTTAAACATTTCTTATCGCTCAAGAAAGTGAGTTTATTATTTTAGCTACATTTGTATAACGGCCATTCACAATCGAAACAGTCGATGTGCCTTCCTTTTAGTTCCCACCATTTCTTACCTCCATTTAGTGTTCATTTAGCTCAAACTAAACTTTAAACTATGAATAATTTCGGAGGCGACTGGACAGAAAATAAAATCGAGATCTTAGTGGAATATGCCGGTGCATATCTCGACATAATGAATGTATACGCAAAAAAATATAATTGGGAACTACTCTATTTTGATGGCTTTGCTGGTTCTGGTTTTATAAAAAAAGGTACCGAGGAAGATCAAAGATTGATTGTAGGTGCTGCAAAACGAATACTTGAAATTGAAGACCCTCGCCCGTTTGACACTTTTTACTTTGTAGAAAAAGAGCCTAACAACGCAAAACTTCTTGAACGAAATACCAAAGAATTATTTCCTGAGAAAGACATACACATTGTACCTACTGACTGTAATGAAAAAATAATTTCAATGAGTTCATTCCTGGCTGGTCCAAAAGGGAAAAACTATAAAGTCTTAGCTTATATTGATCCGTATGGCATGCAACTAAACTGGGCCTCATTAGAAACACTGCAAAAACAATCTGTCGATGTTTGGATACTCGTTCCTACCGGAATGGGACTTAACAGGCTTTTAAAAAACGATGGAAATATATCAGAGGCATGGTTAAAGAGAATAGAAAAATTTCTTGGCATGCCAACAGAGGACATTTTAAAATACTTCTACAAAGAAACAGTTCAACATACATTGTTCGGTGAAGAAACCATAAAATCAAAAGAAGAAAAAGCTGTCGAAAAATCTGCTGAACTTTATCAAAGTCGATTGGGGAACTTATTTAAATTTGTTTCCGAACCTTATGTCTTGAAGAACAAGTCTAATTCAATAATGTTTCATTTCTTAATGGCATCGAATAATAAAACAGCCGTTAAGATTGCCAACGATATAATACAAAAATATAACCGTTTAAACCTCTGATCATGGCTCAATCTAGTATCGAATGGACGGAAATGACCTGGAACCCTACCACCGGTTGTGATAAGATTTCTGCCGGTTGCAAATTCTGTTATGCAGAAATCATGTCCAGAAGACTTCAGGCAATGGGCGTAGAAAAATATAAAGACAATTTCGAAGTTAGAACCCACGAGGATGCATTGGGAATTCCCTACACGTGGAAACATTCCAAAGTAGTTTTTGTAAACTCGATGAGCGATCTATTTCACAGGGAAATTCCGCTTGAGTTCATCAAGAAAGTGTTTAAGGTGATGAACGAAAACCCGCAGCACATTTTCCAGGTGTTGACCAAAAGAGCTGACAGGCTTTTTGAGTTACACAGAGAATTAAAATGGACCCACAACATCTGGATGGGCGTTTCCGTAGAAAATGATAAGGTGAGGAACCGGATTGACCATTTAAGACAAACTAACGCAAGGGTAAAATTCTTGTCTCTTGAACCGCTAATTGGCCCTTTGCATAATTTAAACTTACAGGGAATTGACTGGGTTATTGTTGGCGGCGAAAGCGGCCACAAGCCAAGACCCATGAACCCCGAATGGGCATTGGATATTCAGGAACAATGTCAAAAGGCAGACGTGGCTTTCTTTTTTAAACAATGGGGCGGCAAAAATAAAAAAGCAGCAGGCAGGCTGTTAAACGGCAGAACTTATGATGAGATGCCGGAAGTAGAACTACAAAACGCTATTTAGTTTCGGAAAACTATTACAAAAACATGATGACAAAAACTACACCGCTAGAAAATATCGAAAAGGAATACAAACAAGCAATACAAAATTTGCTTGACGCAGGCAGCGCCTTAGATCCAAACAACCTAATTAAACTATCAAGCGCACTGTATTCAGAGATTAAGGCTAAGAAAATTTCGACACATGAAAACGCGCATAACGATATGCTTTTATTCCAATATGGCGTTTATGATTGGGGAAATGAATTAGGAAAGCATTTTACTTTCGACATAACACGACAATTTATAGATTACGATGAGGAAGATGACCAGGAGATGTTTCAGCTTTCGATATCATTAATCTACCAGCCAACAATCTTTGAACAATTGGGTAGTTATAGCTCATGGAGCTCTAGCTTTAAAAGCATTGATGAATGGATAGAAAATATTAAAGTCACGAAAGGCTATCAGCTTACGCAATCACTGCCCCCAAACACATATACACTAATATTTACGCAAGTATAATCACCAACTTTTGCACGAGCTTGAAGGACAAGTTCGTGCAAAATCTCATTTCTTCTCCAATAACTCCTTCAACATCTCCACCTTCTCCTTCTCACTTTTTATCAAAGCCTCATACAATTCAACTATCTTATCAATTGCATTAAACGTAGGGAAATAGTTTACGGTATTGATAGTTGAACTATCGTTGCTGGTGAATGAATTTGAGATAACATTTATTCCTGCTTCTTCATCGAAGTTCTTAAACAACTCCACCGGTATATTCAGAATCTTTCCAATTTGCTCCAGCAACACATCATCAATTTCTTCTTTTTGTTCGAGCAAAGAAATTCTGCGTTGCGTCCAGTCTTCACCAAGTTCCATAGCTAATGCTTCTTGTTTAACGCGTTTAAATTCTCTGAAGCGTTTAACGTTTCTGCCGTGGTGGATGGTTTTTTCCATAAATAATTGTTTAAGTACGATTACAAATATAGTAAAATCGGGTAGCTACGGTAGAGCGATAATTTTTATTTGCAGCGTTTACGATAAACGAAACGAAGCGTGCATTTTTGTTTTAATTCACCTAAACCTTACATATGAAAAAGAAAGCCTTCCAGGAAGAAAAGCCTTCCCTGCGCGTCGCATCCCGCAAACAGGAGCAAACGTCCACGGATACACGCACCGTACAATACAACTTGCTTTTACCGCAGTCCCTGCAGCTTGTGTGCAAACTGGTAAGGGTTTCGCCGGAAACAATACTGAAAGATTTTATGGAGATTATCGCCCACCAGTCTATTTCTTCTACCAAAACTGAAAAGCAACAACTATCGCTAACAGACTACTTCATTGCCATGACCCATCGACAGTCGAATTACGCTGCAGATGACATCCGCAAGATGTTTACCGAGGCGCAGGCTATTTCCGATCTCTGGCCGAGCGGAGCGGATAAAAAGGTTATGGATATGCACCGCAAGTGGCAGGATGAATATGTAAAGTACTGGATGGAGAAATGGCAGAAGAAAGCGTTTTAGAGACATAGCACACAGATGACACTGATTAGACTGATTTACACTGATCTTCTGCAATCGCCTGTCTCTCCCTGTCGCCTTAACAGTCATTGACCTCGCATCTATAGAAAAACCAGCATGAAAGGCATGTAACTTGTCATCGCCACGGTAACGAGTGGTGACAAGCAGCCTTTCTGCCCACCGTTGTTACCATCGAGCACAAGCTGCGAAAGCTACCATCAATTTGCGCCAATAGCCGGAGATTAGTAACTTAATAAAATGAACCGGAAATTTTTGATCTACAATCTGAGTGCTTTCCTCCTTGCTGCGATCATCTCGCTGGTGGTTTACTGGAAAAAACTTTTCATAACCATCGACTTTAAAGTTATACTGACATTATTTGCTTCTTTTATCGTCCTTTCCAATATTAGCTGTTTAATATCATGGGGCATTTCAAAAAAACATTGGAGTGTTGATTTTTTTGTAAGTGCAGTGCTCTATGTTGTCGCTTTTTACATTTTCGGCAGCTTCATTGAAACGGCAGAGGAAGGCTTGAATGTTTTCCTTGCATTTGCGGGATTTTGTATAAACATTCTATTCTTCATTATTCTATTAATTGTAAAGAGGCTTTTACCTAAAATGATTGATTAGCGCTGGACGATGAAATCTCAAATGGGGAAATACGGCAAGGAAAATATTTTATGAACAAAATAAAAACCAAGAAATGAAAACATACACATTAGACGAAGTAACAGACAAAATCGTCGGCAAAAAAGGAACACCAACCCGTGACAAGTTTGAATATGAACTTCAAATGGATTTAATTGGAAAAGCAATTAAAGAAAGCCGGCAGGTTGCACAGCAAAAATCTATGAATCACAGAGAGCAAGACCTGACAGGTTTTTAAAACCTGTCAGGTCTGGTCCCCGCCGCTACTCGACATCCATTTAGGTCTGTCATTATAAGGAACGAGGGATGACAAGCGGAATGTGTTTACAGGGATCAACAGCGCCCTAGCGCAGTCAGAAAAAAAGCCTCGAACGAGGCTTTTGAGTTTTAAAATTTTCTACAACTATTTTCCCGCTACCTGTTGCTTCTCCACATACAAGCGCTGTATCATTTCCCCATCAGATGTTGTTTGTATTTCCGTGGAAATCGTTTTATCCGCCGATGCGAATTCCAACGTGTATTTGCTGTTCTTTTTTACTTTAAATACAAGAAACTTATTCATGTCGTCAGTGGGTGAAGGCGAGAAACCAAAGTCAGTTTGTTTGCCGTCTTTGATAAGTGTGATCTTGGTATGAATCCTGTTGTTGCCATCAGGTGTGCATGATTCATCTTTAAACAATACTACATTCAAAATCATTTCATCGCCCGGAAGCTTTTGCTGGAGAAGTTGCTGGTTGTAAATGTCAACATACCTCTTGGTAACATTATATCCGTGAACACCTCTCTGGGTGCTGTCCCAAATAAGACGAAAATAGGTTTGTGTGGGTTTAAATGAAGTGGCGTAAACACTATACTCGGGCCTTGCAGGGTCAGCCTTTCCGGCATCGGCAACAAACCAGCTTTTATTTAGTGCATCAGGATAATATTCAGTGAAATACCATTTGCCGTCAACCAAAACTTCCACCCAACTGTGATTTCCATTTTTGGTTGTCCAGTTGGGAACGCCCGCCACTCGAGACGGAATGCCAACGGCTCTGAATGCATCTACTAAAAGAATTGACAAACCTGTGCAGGTAGCCATTCCCTGGTCAATGGATTCGTAAGGGCTTTGATTAACTTTTTTACGTTTCGTATTGTAATCTGTTTTTAACAGCTTGGCAATTTTTCTGTTTACGGAATCAATCGCACCATAGATGTCAGTACAATTTTTTACCAGCGGAGTAAAGCGGTTGTAAAAATCCTGTCGCCAGTTATCGCGGTGTTCATCCAACACAGCATACGGCAGCACTTCGTTAAAGAAAACAGAATCGGGCAACGATTTGCACCAGGAAAAATTATCACGGGCCCTATAGGCTTCTCTTACATTGTCAAGCAAAAACTTTGCTGTTAACGTTTCCCTGTCGGTCTGCGGCATGTAGGTTATTAAAAATGCCATGCCGTGCAATTCCTTTGCAGGAACTTGTTTCAAAGCTTTTGCGAGTTCCGGTTTGTTTTTACCGGCTTTGTTCAATGCATCGTCTAAAAGCACACGCTCAGTTTTACTCAACTTATTCTGCGCAGAAACATTGCACAAAATAAACAATGACAACGCAAGCGATAAAAGCAACTTGGTAAACTTCATACTCTTCTATTTTAAACGGGACGTCCCGCGGGGATTTAACGAAACAAACTTAGCGATTGAATTTGACAATAAAGATGAGTAAAAACTCGAAAATGTTGTGGGATTTTAGCTCATAGTTTTCCTGCAATTACCGGTGTTTAGGGCTTACTGGTGTTCGTATCGAAGCCGATATCGTATTGCTGGCTTTAATTTTTTGTTTTTCCATTGGCTGAAGCCGAACGGCCGAATGCAAATCCTTTCTAAAGGAAACGGCATGGATTCTATTTGCACAATGCCGAACTCATTTCACCAATTTAACGCTTTGCACGACTTTTCCTCCCTTGGACAAAATAACAAAATAAGAACCCGCCGGACATGAAGCCATCGATATCTGATCAATAAATCTATCCCCATTTTTCATCTTCATAGTTACTGTTTTCAGAAGCGCTCCGCTTAAATTAAGGATCGACAAATTATACGTTCCATCGCTCACCGGCTGAAGACTGACATTGATTTTGTCTGTAAAAGGATTAGGCGTTATCGCGAGTGTTAAACCGCCATCTACATTTTCCGACTTTGCAACTGAAAACAACTGGTTGGTAGAAGTCACGCTTGGTAAAACCTGGGACTTGCTAAAATGAAGCTTATTAACTTTATTATCGGTTGATGTGCCAATGACAAAAAAACTATTAATATCTATATCGTTATTAGACGTTCCATCTGCACTTAAAAAAATGGGGTATTTATATTGAAAGTCATTCCAATTGAGCGTTTTATTGCTGTAAAAATTAACCCTGTCGGACCAGTGTATTAAATCTGTAGATGTTCTGAAAGCTAACTTGCATCTTCCGTTATCCAGGCCATCATTATATTGTTCAACACCGATAAATAGATCTGAGTTTTTAAACCTGGCAACCGAAAATCTTATTGGATTGCCATCGGGTGGAAAAAGCGGTGAATTTTGCGGCCCGCGAACGGCAAAATAATTTGAGCAGCGCTCTTTTGCGAAACCTTTTGGTAATGAACTTATCCATCCCTGCGTTTCCGACCACGTTTGGTAGCGGGCAGGATTCAGGATATCCGCGACGGCACATCTAATCAATTTTATTCCTCCCGTACCGTCTTTTGATTCATCCCTTACATAAATATAGACGTAGTTATTATACACAATGGATGACGGATGTCTTAAACCTGTTGAAGCCTGCGTGCCATCGGGCTTAATGTAACCTGCAGAAGGCCATGCAATGGGCCCTAAATCGTTTAGATACTGGTTTCCCCGATCATGTGCAGGATCGTAAGGTAACCAATTGCCATTCAAAAAACCAAAATACGCATCCCAACAATCAGCATACACGCCCTTATTCATTCCCGAATAAGTGCTGGAATTTTTTGCATTAATAACAAAAGATGGTCTAACAGTATTTTGATAATAGTAACTCTTCTGTTTCTCATTCTTATTTTCGCCATGACTTACCACAAATAAAATGTTTTGGCCCGAAGGAAGCGTTAAAGCATGCGCGCCAAATACGCCATTGTAGTTTCTTCGCCAATGATATGTTTTCCACTGCTGGTTATATACATAGGAATTACTTTCGAGATACTTGGGGTCAAAAGGGGTTCCCCACCAATTTGATGCGGCAAGTACCCACAGGGGCCCATAGTCGGCGCTATTGCCAACTTTCTTACTTTCATTCCGTAATGAACTCATCGACCACGCCGATAACCATGTGGCAGTATAATTCGTGGTAAAAAAATATTGATACCTGCTTCCTTTAACAACACAGGGCGGAACCTCCGCATAAAATTCATTGGCGCCTGATTTTTGAGAAAACGAGATTGTGTAGACGCTTTGCTTATAATCATTAATGTTGAAGTTTTGAGAAAAACTTAATAAGCAATAGAAAATGAACGGAAAAAGGGTAATTTTTTTCATACTAACCAGAATTATGC
>Ga0318567_10001272_pt1 | contig 10230 bp, 9 predicted proteins | sample GRESIP088b5f20_FD_203691 | JGI IMG/M metagenome (GOLD analysis project Ga0318567, IMG submission 203691) | Tropical soil microbial communities from Luquillo Experimental Forest, Puerto Rico - GRE.SIPMG.088b5f20 | ecosystem: Environmental > Terrestrial > Soil > Tropical forest > Bulk soil...
GAATAAATTGAAGTGATCAACTGCATAGACATACCCATTAGTCCAGCTTCAACTGGACCACGAAACTGAAACAACAAAGGCACAATCACATATCCTTGAAAGTAGATCGAGATAACATTGATGGCCACGCGAAACTGCATAGGAAATATCTCATAGCGCCATGAAATTTCCGGCACTCCGATAGCGGTCTTCTGGCGCAGCAATTGAACCATACAACGGCGATAACGCAGGAATATCCAAACAAAAATAACCAGAAAGGAAGCCATAAAGCCCAACGGCACAGCATACAGATGACCGTTACATATAAGTGTAGTCGCCACAGCAAATGTAGTAGCGATGCCTTGGGAAAATCGGATTTTGAGCGTCTCAGCGATCTGACCACAACCATCAAGCACCGCAGTTATAGGTATAGTCCACGTGCTCAGCGAGAAGAATACAACAATCAGTATCCACGAGATCGAAAAATAAATATCAACGGATGTGTTTCGAGAGGATAACCAGTAAAGGCCAAGTGGTAAAAGAGTGATGGCGAAAAGGCTGCAAATCACTCCGTACCACCTGAGTGATTGGCGAAGCAGTCCTCCTAGGCGGCAAAGTGAAGCTTCTTCGCCTACTAACGTACCATCAGCACTCCAAGTTACCCCAACATATTCATGACTAGCAAAGTAGGTGAGTACAACTCCGAGCCCCAATTCAAAAAACATTGAAAGCGAAACAAGGCTATAAAAAGCGAAATAATACCCTTGTTCGTGAGCAGTTAACTTAACAGCCACAAGAAACAAAATGGTAGGCGTCGTGATAATTGCAAACGCCCGAGCTGAAAAGAAATAAATTATTGGCCAATCTAGACCAACTCGTGTTGCCAGTTTCTTTATGATGTTAGTCACGCTCGGTACACTCCGGCGAACTCGGAATGCCGCCAAAAGACGTAAGTGCGGCTAGACCCATTGCGCATAATTCTCCGAGGGTATTATTAGCGCAACGCGATCCCGGTAATTGTTATCATATGATCCTATGAAAACGAGGAACGTGCGGCCGGTAGTGGGTCTGCTGCCTAGTAATCCGCGTCTTAAGCACAATCAGCGCCCTTACCACCAACCTTCCAATTCCTAACGACAAGACTAACCGCCCCAATGTAGAAACAACGGCCAACATCCAGGAGTTTCGCGCAATCGCCGATTGCCCCCAGCGCATACGGAAGAGATACAGGATTTCCTCCCGCTCCGCCCCATTATCTAGATGATAGGCGCACTGGATAACATCCCGGACCAACTCTGTATATCCCCGTTGCATTCGCGAGAGAAACTTACGCCGTTGAGCGTTAGACATAGGCAAATCCGCCAAGGCTACAATTGCACTGACAAGCTCAGAGTGATTAGCGCTCGGTGCCATCTCGTCGGCTTGGCAACAAACCGGGTTTGGCAGTTGCACATATGTCCCCCCACCTATAAGCACCATCATCAAAAGCACATAATGGGCGCTCTGGGTATTTGCAAAACGATACGCTAAACTTATGTAGGGCCAATAGTGGCGCCGAGAATATACATTCCCAGACATCCACACCGTTTCGATTAGTGAATCAGACTTAGTAATAAATTCATCAAAGCCATGAAATACGCGTGCGTCTGATCGCACCGTACGCTGACCATGACTTCCAAAGTTCAATATAGCAGCTTCAGGATATTGAGCGATGGCATTGAGGACAACCTCTAAGCCATTGCTATCAACTAAATCGTCATCTCCGATCATCCAAACCCAATTAGTATCCATCAATTCGAAACAACGCGGAAAACTTCCGGCAGCTCCGATATTTACAGAGTTGCGCACCACCTCGGCTTCCACAGGAACGAAATCGCGAACAGGCCTGGGCGAACAATTGTCTACAATAAGAAGTTTCCATCGATCATCTTTTTGGGGCAGCAATGTTTTTAACAAATTCGCGAGCCTTTGAGGCCTATCAAATGTAGGAATAACGATCGTCAATATCGGCGCAGGCAAAGCAAAGATCCTTCCCATTCGCGGTTCATTTGGGCGTTACAAAAAAAACACCAAGGACAACGGGTAAATCAGCCTTATCTTAGAATAACCCAAAGCAATTAGTATTGCAGGCCTGCAGCGGACAACGCCATAACCTCATCCAGGAATGCCAAAAAAGATTCACGGAAATGATCCAGTGTGTGACGCTTGGCAGAAATGCGGCCCTCAGCTAAAAGCTGATTCTGCAGCGAGGGGTGGATTAAAATATTTTCGATCTTCTGAACAGCATCTTCTAAACTCCTATAGCGCTGCAAGGGATTGGTGATAACTTCCCGTTGGCCACCAGAATCATGCACAAAGGTAATGCATCCTAAAGCTTGGAGTTCCGCTGGCGCCAAGCCGTAGTGTTCAAATTCGTAACAGTGCAAGCCCCATTTGTGACGGGCAACCTCGCGCTCTAATTCTACGCGATCGAGTCCACGGTACCAGCGCACCCACGCCTTCCCAGAAATCAATGCCTCCAACTCCGCATCATATTCGGGTGAAGCGCGACCAATGATTGTCAGTGACACATCATGCCCTCTGCCACGTAAACACGAGAGGATTGCAATAGCTCGGTCGACCTTCTTCGAAGGTGTAACGCGCCCTAAAATGACAAAAGCATTATTCCTCTTATCAAAAGGTACCCATTCAGGGGTTCCAGACTCCAATCCAACTTTCACCCCCAAATGAATAGGCTTAATCATTTTAACGGGATAATGACGCTTGAATTGATCGGCCGTCCACGTCGAATTCGCGACGGTCGGCAGCGATCCAATGTACTCTCGATTCCACCCCACCAAAAACCGAATAAAGAAGACGTAAAACACTTGAAGCCAATACCGTAGCAAGTTGTTGCTGGACCAACCCAGATAGCCCAGGCTATCCCTGTCACAAACATATTGCGGAAAGTGCGTCGACTGCAGAACACACTTTGCACGCAGAGTACATTCGTTAGCGGTTGTCGCTAGAAGATCGGCATTCTCGACAAACCGTTGCAATGCTCTATAGTTAAGCGCTGCTTCCAGTTGCTTTAACCTCCCTCCCCGCCTGTGTCTCAAAAATCGCGCCGCGCGCCCCCCCCTAACCACCTGAAACCGGATGCGACTGCGGTCAAGAATCACACCGGATGACTGCTCAGCCATATCTAAATCAAGGGGCTGGCCGTAGTGCAAAACAATGACATCGTCAAAACGGCTCTGCAATAATTCAATAACGCGCAAACTGTATACTTCCGCGCCCCCAAAATCGTCATATGTTCCATGAACAACAACAGCTCTCATGACGGCCACCACTCAGCGCCCCACAGCACCAATACATCAACATGCGCTGCGGAAATATGAAACATTTCGTCGTACCGATAGTTCGGCATATATTCGGAAGCCCTTGAATTATTGCAGTAATTTTAGATCGCAGTCAATAACACAAGGTTAGTTATGCCTATCGGTTACGTCGCCAACGCACCCCGTTCTATGTTGTAGTCACTACCGCATCTCACCATAACTCTTCCATTGCACATTCCTCAGGAGCGGGCTTGATTATGCGTCCTAAAAAGGACGACGGACGCTTTGAATGTATTTCGACTAGGCGGTAAAGATACACCAAGTTAGCCAGTGATCGAGCCTCTTTGCGCTGGTAGCCCAAACCGCACATCACATGGCTTTGAGGTAGACGAATGCGATTTCTTTGGGTTGTAAGGAGTATCCCATTGACGCCCGATGATGGCGCGAAAATTTATTCCAATGGTCTAATCCGTGCATTTCTTGAAACAAAGTCGGAAGGCGTGCTGATTGGTCTTGGCGCTAGCACTAACTACCCGGCTGTGGCGGGGCTGACCGTCCGCGCTTTCACCCCGGCGAAGCGCAACCGCGTGTTAAGTTTGTTAACTAGGCTACAGAGTGATGCATTCTGCCTTAGAAACGCCGACCTAGCCTACTGCGTTGACAAAGAACTCGACACTGGTCCAGATGTCGTCGTGATCGACTACTTCGCTATGGGGTGGCTTCTGCCGCAGATTAAAGCGAAAATTAAAACACTTTCCCGACGCCCAGTTATAGTCTATGTCGCCCATAATCATGAGCCGTCCGTTCGACGTCTCGTCGCTGCAAATGAAAAAAACCCTCTAAAGCGAATACTGATGAGGATTGATGCTGAAAAGGCAGTTCGCCTTGATCGCTCGCTGGTACAGACTGCAGACATCATAACGGCTATCACGACCGAGGACCGGGAGAAATACCTTGCCGACGCTCCAGGTAAAACGTGTATAGTGCTTACCCCGGGTTATGACGAAGTTATTGTTCCCACACGTCCCATTACCATAGCCATGCCTCGTCGCGTAATAATAACGGGATCTTTCGATTGGGTTGCAAAGAAAACGGCTCTGAGGCGCTTTTTGAATGCGGCACAAAATGCATTCATAAGAGCCAACATTGAACTAATTGTTGTAGGCCGCGGAAATCCTGCTGATATAGAACAATTTCGACGTTTATACCCTTTCGCTCATTTTACAGGAAAAGTCTGTGATGTCCGCCCCTATATGACCGACGCCAGAATAGGTATTATGCCAGACGAAGTAGGTGGAGGTTTCAAACTAAAATATCTTTGCTACATATTTTCGGGCGTAGCCATCGCAACGATACGATCCCAAGCGGTCGGGCTACCGCTGGATATGGCAAAGGATCTGATTTCGGCTAATACCATCTGCGAACTCGTCGACGCCATTGTGGCTACCATCGATGATGTAGAAGCACTGGAAAAAATGCGCCAAACTTGTTGGAACGCTTGCGTTCATGAATTCAACTGGAAAACTCGCGGACAACATCTCCGCGAAGCTGTAGAGCAACATACGATTAGTTAAGTATTTAGCCTGATCGATTTGACTGCTTGGGTGTTTTTTGGTGCCTTCCGAATAATTTAAGACATTAAGCTGAGTGACCTGAGCTCCGTCTCTCATCCAAACGTTTGGAGAGTCCGTTCTTCATTTGAGCTCAACAGGCTCGGTGGTGCAACGGGACGGGGAGCGGAGCCCCGAGATAGCTCAGGCGTCCCGTTGCATGCCGGGAGCGCTGAGTTTTGCGAATGTTGTTGGCGGCACATTGCCCAGAGCGCTGTGCGGCCTGACGGTGTTGTAGTCGGTCTTCCAGCCTGCCAGAGCCGCGCGAGCGTCAGCGAGCGACACGAAGATTGTGTCATTGAGCAGCTCATCGCGAAGCTTGCCGTTGAAGCTCTCGATGAAGGCGTTCTGGGTCGGCTTGCCCGGCGCAATGTAGTGCCATTCGATCTTCGTCTGCTGCGACCAAGCCAGAATCGCCATGCTGGTCAGCTCAGTGCCGTTATCGGAGACGCACATGGCGGGACGGCCCCGCACCGCGATCACCTTATCGAGTTCCCGCGTACCCCGCAGTCCCGAGATCGAGGTGTCGGCCACCAGTGCCAGGCATTCGCGCGTAAAATCATCCACCAGTGTCATGACCCAGAACCTGCGCCATCGCTCAATTGATCGCTGACGAAATCCATCGACAGCGCTGGTTCGCCTCTTGCGGGATTGCTATCGGAGCCCATGTTCCCAGCGCTCTTTTGCGCCCGCCGTGTCTGCGGACCTGGAGGCGTTCTTCGCGATAAAGCCGGCGCAGCTTCTTGTGGTTCACGCATGGCCCCTCCCGGCGCAGAAGGATTTGCAGGCGACGATAGCCGAAGCGGCGGCGCTGGTTCGCCAGTTCGCGCAGGCGCGCGCGCAGGGCCGCATCGTCAGGTCGGATGCTGCGATAGCGCCGCGAGGTCCGGTCGGCCTCAATCGTCCGGCACGCCCGCCGCTGGCTCACCTCGTATGACGCACAAAGATGAGCCACAGCCTGCCGCCTCGCAGCGCGCGTCACCATTTTTTGAGTTGAGATCCTTCAACATCGCAACGTCGAGCATGGTCTCGGCCAAAAGCTTCTTCAGCTTGCGGTTCTCTTCCTCCAGAGCTTTGAGCTTCCTGGCCTCCGAGACCTCCATGCCACCATACTTGGCCTCCCACTTGAAGAAGGTCGCCTGGCTGCCCCCATGCTTGCGGCACAGTTCTGCCGTCTTCACCCCCGCCTCGTGTTCCTTCAAAATTCCGATGATCTGCTCTTCTGTAAACCGTGAACGCTTCATCGTCCGGTCCTGTTCCTACGTGCCGGACTCTATCAAAATTTGGACGAAATTCAGGGGCTCAGGTCAGAAATTATAAATATGTGACCGTTGCGAAAATATTTTATTAAAAACAATTGCGAGATAGAAAATCATATTGTTGGCACCTCCCTCCTCCTCGCTCACATTATCAACACCAATTGGCATCTAAGCATCTAGAGAAAACGATCATATCTAGCATATTTACTGGTTCTAAAAACTGGCCTTCCCTATAAGATAACCTTCTTCGGATTTTGATATATGCCTCTAAGACAACGGAATTCCTCAATGCGCGACTTGGCTGTTGTATATCGTATTTACCCGGGCATTTCGAAGGTTCCAGCTTACAACAGTGTAGACAAGTTCAAATTGTCGGAACTTTGCTTACGCTCATTCAAAGCAGGATTAGGCAACCTTTCTGTTAAAGTCTGGGCTCTTCTTGACAACTGCCCTCCCGAATACGAACAGCTCTTTCGCAGTATTTTTTGTGAAGATGAGCTTGAGGTTTTGGCCTTTAATAAAGAAGGTAATTTGAAAACCTTCCGACGCCAGATAGAAATACTGACTACGCAAACGGCTGCCGACCACGTCTATTTTGCGGAAGACGACTACTTCTATTTTCCAGATACACTCCCAAAGATGATTACATTTATGCGCGAAAACAAAGATGTCGATTTTGTGACCGCATACGATCATCCCGATAGCTACGACACTTCCTTCGCATATGAACGTCACCTTGTTCGCCCCTTTATGGGAGATTATTGGCGCACTGCCAGCAATACCTGCTTGACGTTTTTGACTACTCGTCAAAATTTGATAAAGACTAAGGGTATATTTTTAACCTATAGTACAGTGACTAACTGGGACTATTCGGTTTGGTTGTCTTTGACACAGAAGCTTAGCTTGGCCGATTTGCGCATTTATTGGTCGGACGAACTACATTTCAAAATTTGGCTCAAGACCCTTTTTTGGGGTATTCGTCGCGTCCTATGCGGCCGCTATTGGAAATTATGGTGCCCGATGCCTGCTCTTGCAACTCATATGGAATCAACACGCTTAGCGCCCATAATTGACTGGCCTGCGGCATTCCATAATTTTGAGAAAGCCGCCAACACAGGAAATGAAGGTGATGAATCATAAAGGAATTATTGGATGCAACCTTATCAGGATGAGCGCGAACATGTTTGCGCCTCTTGATAGAGATTCGAACTAAACAGTGAGGACTTTCATGAAACGCATCCTAGTCACAGGCGGAGCAGGATTCATTGGCTCACACCTTTGCGAGCGCCTCATTGTCGAGGGCAATGAAGTCTTGTGCGTCGACAACTATTTCACTGGCTCCCGTCGCAATATCGCGCACCTCTTCAATAGCCCTAACTTCGAAATTATACGACATGACATAACTTTTCCGCTTTATGTCGAAATAGATGCGATTTATAATCTCGCCTGTCCAGCCTCTCCAGTTCACTATCAATTTGATCCAGTGCAAACGACTAAGACTAGCGTCATTGGTGCTATCAATATGCTTGGATTGGCAAAGAGGCTCCATATCCCAATTCTGCAGGCATCGACAAGCGAAGTATATGGCGACCCCGAAATACACCCTCAGGTGGAAAGTTATTGGGGAAACGTTAACCCTATTGGTATCCGCTCTTGCTATGACGAAGGAAAGCGTTGCGCCGAAACGCTCTTTTTTGATTACAACCGCCAACACCATCTTCCGATTAAAGTGGCTCGAATATTCAATACTTATGGCCCGCGAATGCACCCAAACGATGGTCGCGTTGTCTCTAACTTCGTCGTACAAGCTCTGAAGGGAGAGCCTATTACAATTTATGGTACAGGCACACAAACTCGCTCGTTTTGTTACGTTGATGACCTTGTGTCGGGTCTTATTGCCCTAATGAACTCGTCAAAAGATTTTACAGGCCCTTGCAATCTTGGCAATCCAGGTGAATTCACAATGATAGAGCTTGCCAAACTCGTGATTGAACTCGTTGGATCAAAGTCAAAGCTTATTTATAAAGACCTTCCGTCTGATGATCCCAAGCAGCGCAAGCCAGATATCTCTGTCGCACAATCGACTTTTAACTGGAAACCGGAAGTTGCGCTCCGGGAGGGCTTATTGAAAACAATAAGTTACTTCGATACACACCTTAAAACGGTTTGAAGTAAAGACCACTATTGTGCTTCAGGACAGATGAGCTTGCACGATGTTCTGCCGCGTACATTTTCGGGGTTTGAGTTTGACGACGTCCCTTTTTTAGAAGTATCTGCGTCGGAGCCCATCAGCAATCGGGCACAATTGGTCTGTGGTAGCTGCACCTGTTTCGTTGTTCGGTTTGATCAGATAATTCCTCATCAGAGATATCAATGAGCCCGAACGAAGAGTTATACAATGAAGATTACTACCATGATTATGCTGGCGATACCATGCGTTGGCGGGCGTCGTATCGCCAGCGTCAAGGACTTTATACACGCCTGATTGATAAGCTCCGCCGAGCTCATCCAGCCATCAAAAAAGTTGCCGAGATTGGCTGTGGCGCAGGACAGTTCACCTATTCGATAACCCGTATCTTTGGAAACGATATATATATTCGGGCAGGGGATATTTCAGAACATGCGATTTGCATTGCCAAACGACAGTTGAGTGATTCGAAAAGAACAGAGTTCATGGTCCTCGATGCGCAAAACATCCCCTTACCATCGCAATCATTCGACCTTGTGGTTTCTTTAGATGTTGTCGAACATCTGGAGAAGCCCGAGGCTTTCTTTTCCGAGGCAAGACGTTTGCTCAGCCCGAATGGACTACTGTTGTTCTCCACACCAAACCCGCAATCATTCGGTGCAAGAAAAAAGATCAACGCGTTCAGTGCAAAGAACGATTTTAGTGTTTGGTTTGCTTATCGTGATCCGACCCATATCAATATCCGCTACATAGAATGTTGGCGTGAAGTTTGCCGAAAGAATGGGTTTGAGCGCGTAACGGATGGCACCGACTTCCTTTGGGACATCCCTTATTTCAAAAACATTCCCTTAATTCTGCAAAAGCTATTTTTTGTGGGCTCCAAGGTCGTGCTGTCTGCCATATTCGGCTTTCTGCCATGGCGGTGGGGAGAAAACTATTACGGTATTTGGCGCAAGACAGCGGAACCTTAGGGCACTGCGAACTGAGCAGTATTTCAAGTGCGATGCACAAACATCTCCTGCGGTTAGGCAAGGATGATGTCGAGCCGCTCGCTTATGCCATTACTAATTTGATTTAAAATGCGACAGCATTGTCTCCCCGTTACCGAAAATCGACCAACACCTCGATACGCGGCAGGTCAGGAGGCAGCGAAGCCGTGATCGCCATTCATCAGTTGATGAACGACGGAAGGCGCGATCGAATACCGGTGGCGTAACAAGGTAATGAATGTCTGAACTCTCTAACGGTTGAATGGAGGCATGGTTCAGCGCCGCTGACCTCTGAGAGAGCACTCCCGAAACCGGAGCATCTTGATAGTGGTCCCGTTTCGCCAACGAAGATAGCCGAGTGTGCTGCTATCAAGTCTCAGCAGACTGTACTGTCTAGGGTTCACGCGCCACCACTATTCCGGGGCGTTCTTGCTCCGGCGACAGCAGTATTTTTCTTATATCGCCAGCCGTTCCGGTTCAACCAGCGCGAAATTGAAGGTCAATTCGGCATGGTGGCGTCGGGCTGCTTGGTGCCCCGCTGTTCCAGAAAGGCTCGGTACGGATGGAGTTTGGAGTAACGTCAAACGGCCTTCCAGCTTCGGAGCATAACTGCCCGGGGGCATGAGCCGCTACAACTTGTACGCTGGACGCAGCCTCCAAACAAATCCTATTTGATTACCTCAAACTCCAGCCGCCCTCGGATGCCAACAAGTCACACTTCCACAGACTAGAAGCACCACTGACAGCGCTTAGGCCTAGAAATCTATATCATCAAAAACACTAGGCCACGAAGGCATTGCTGTCGCCGCGATCGATAAAAGATGGATGCGAAACTCCCTTCCCCCTACCGCCCTAGCTCAAAGCTTATCCATTTGACTATTTATC
>Ga0318567_10001273_pt1 | contig 10229 bp, 10 predicted proteins | sample GRESIP088b5f20_FD_203691 | JGI IMG/M metagenome (GOLD analysis project Ga0318567, IMG submission 203691) | Tropical soil microbial communities from Luquillo Experimental Forest, Puerto Rico - GRE.SIPMG.088b5f20 | ecosystem: Environmental > Terrestrial > Soil > Tropical forest > Bulk soil...
TCAATCTTCTGTGATAGAGTGGGAATTGTGTTATTTTCGTTGCCCCTTTATAAGTTTTTTGTGTACGAAAAATATTAGCCTCGATATAGTGTACCCCTAACATGCAAAAAGTTTTCATCACCCTGCTTCTAACAGTATTTTGTGTTGTAGTAAAAGCTCAAAGCATGAAAGCGTTTGCTGACAGCATAAGAATAAAGTATCAAATACCGGAACTCGCTTATGCAGTTGTATCAGCTGACGGTATTTTTGAGTTTCAAATCTCAGGTGTTCAAAGAATACATACAAACCTTCAGGCAAAACAGAGTGATAGGTTTCATTTAGGCTCTAATACTAAAGCTATCACTTGTTTCATTGCTGCTTTATTAGTACAGCAGGAGAAAATTAAATGGGATACAAAAATCTTCGACTTATTTCCCGAGTTAAAAGTAAAGAGGAACTCTAATGACTTTCGTACACCGTACATCTAACATCGTACATCTCAATGTCCACACCATCTCCACACCGCCAAAAAAAGTCCCCTTCGTATTTATTTTTCCTATAGCTTTGCCCCTTAAGATGCAACTATCTACCAAACATCTTTTAGGGATTAGGGACCTTGTTCCCAACGATATTCAAATCATTTTAGATACCGCCGCTCAGTTCAAAGAAGTTTTACAGCGACCTATTAAAAAAGTTCCATCATTGCGGGATGTAACCATCGTAAACCTGTTTTACGAAAACTCCACCCGTACAAGGATTTCTTTTGAACTGGCCGAAAAACGCCTTAGTGCCGATACCATCAACTTTACTGCCAGTGGATCTTCCGTTAAAAAGGGAGAAACTTTGCTGGATACCGTAAACAACATCCTTTCCATGAAAGTGGATCTGGTGGTAATGAGACACAGCGCAAGCGGAGCACCGCACTTTTTGGCGAAGCATATTCCTGCAGCCATTGTAAATGCGGGTGATGGTATCAATGAACACCCAACGCAGGCATTGCTGGATGCGTTTTCCATTCGTGAAAAACTGGGCACTTTGCAGGGCAAGAAAATTGCGTTGCTTGGTGACATCATGCACTCACGCGTGGCGCTAAGCAATATTTACCTGCTGAAAAAAATGGGCGCAGAAGTAATGGTAGCAGGTCCGCCGACGTTGATTCCAAAATACATGCAGCAGGCATTCGACGTGCATGTTGAATACGATTTGAAAACCGCCCTCGAATGGTGCGACGTGGCAAACGTATTGCGCATTCAATTGGAGCGCCAGAACCAGGTGCTGTTCTCTTCATTGCGTGAATACAATTTGCAATACGGCGTAAAAAGAAGTTTGCTCGATAACCTCGGCAAAGAAATAGTGATCATGCACCCCGGTCCGATCAACCGCGGCGTGGAGCTCGATAGTGATGTGGCCGACAGCAAACAATCCATTATCTTGCAGCAGGTAGAAAATGGTGTAGCAGTGAGAATGGCAGTGTTGTATCTACTGGCAGGGGGTAAGACAATACAGAATTAATGTTTTGAGTTATGAGTATTGAGTTGTTTGATACGCAATCATTCATTTAAAAATGTTGCTTCAAACAGATGTAACTTACACTCACAACCCGTAACTCAGAACTCAAAACTCACAACTCAAAACTTCATATGTCACGCATTTGCTTGTTTCCCGGAACCTTTGATCCCATTACATTGGGGCACGTGGACATCATCACCCGCGCCTTGAATTTGTTTGACAAAATTGTAATTGGTGTGGGATTGAACTCTGCAAAATCACCCATGTTTTCCCCTGAGCAAAGACTGATGTGGATCGACGAGATATTTAAAGACGAGCCAAAAGTAGAGGGCGCAACATATGAAGGGCTCACTGTAAATTACTGCCAGTCGATCGGGGCAAAATATATTCTTCGCGGTATCCGTTATGTTAGCGATTTTGAATACGAAAAAACAATCGCCGACGCTAATCGCACTTTAGACAAAAACATAGAAACCATCTTCCTCACAGGAGAACCCAAATACACATCCGTAGCCTCCACCATCGTTCGTGACATCTTACGAAACAACGGCGATGCAAGACCATTTCTTCCAGAGGCAGTGGCAAATAGCATTTGCAAAACACAGAACGCGAGATAAGAGCAGAACGCAGATTTTCAAGATTGTCATGATTTGTTAAGATTTTCTCATTTGAAATTTGAGACTTGAGATTTGATCTGATTAATCACAACGAATTTTTGAACCTGCATTCTGCCTTTAATCTCCAATATCAAATTTCAAATCATGATCCATCATGACAATCATGAAAATCTGCGTTCCGTTCTTGGTACATGTATTGCATCTTCACTTTAAAACCATACAAAAATGGGGAACAAGCTACAGAACCAGGTGGCCATTGTAACCGGTGCCAGCAGCGGCATTGGTAGAGGTGTTGCCAGCGCATTGGCCGCCGAAGGCGCTATTGTTGTCGTTAACTATCCTGTCGACCACGTACGCGACGGGGCCGTTGAAACACTCAACGAAATACAGTCTGCCGGAGGCAGAGGCATCGTGTACAAATGCGACGTCAGTAAAGAAGATGATGTGCAGGCAATGTTTGCAGAAACAGTGAAGCAATTTGGTACGGTAGATATTTTGATCAACAACGCTGGATTGCAGGACGACGCACCGTTTACTGAAATGACATTGGCAAAATGGAACCATGTAATCGGAGTAAATCTTACCGGCCAGTTTTTGTGTGCAAGAGAAGCCATTCGTGAATTTTTGCGCCGCGGCATGCAGCCGGAAAAATCAAGTGCTTTGGGAAAAATTATCTGCATGAGCAGCGTGCATGAAGTAATTCCATGGGCGGGTCACGCAAACTACGCAGCGAGCAAAGGCGGTATTAAATTGCTGATGCAAACACTCGCACAGGAATTTGCACCAAAGAAAATTCGCATCAACAGCATAGGCCCGGGCGCCATAAAAACGCCCATCAACAAGGAAGCGTGGGATACTCCGGAAGCGGAAAAAAAGCTACTCACATTAATTCCCTATGGCCGCGTTGGCATCACCGATGACATTGGCAAAGCAGCAGTATGGCTCGCCAGCGACGACAGCGATTATGTAAACGGTATCACGCTGTTTGTGGATGGCGGAATGACGTTGTTTCCGGGATTTTCTACAAATGGATAGACGAATTAATAATTAATAATTAAGTTCGTTGCGGGGTGTGATACACGCTGAATAGAATTACTACAGTACAAGTGAGTGACACAACAGTAGTTCAATAAATGAACTACCGTTGATGCCATTCAAGTATTGCCATAAGTAGCCTGCCTTGTAATTACTGACAACTAACATCGCGAAGACTAATTCATTTTGCTTGTTGAATTCAAGCAGAGTGTCACGTTTTAATTATTAATTATTAATTTTTCCTCATCATGAACGCAGAAAGAACAAGACTCAAAGATTTAGCCTGGAAAAAATGGGGACCATACGTTGCCGACAGACAATGGGGAACGGTACGTGAAGACTACAGCGCAAATGGTGATGCGTGGGATTATACAACGTTCAACATGGCTCGCAGCAAGGCTTACAGATGGGGCGAAGAAGGAATTGCCGGCATTTGTGACGATCAGCAACTGATGTGTTTTGCAATGGCGTTCTGGAATAAAAAAGATCCGTTCATCAAGGAAATTTATTACGGCATGTCAGGGCCGCAAGGCAATCATGGAGAAGATGTAAAAGAGTTATATTATTATCTCGATTCCACGCCCACACACTCTTACATGAAGATGCTGTACAAATATCCGCAGGCAGCATTTCCCTATGATGAAATTCTCGAAGAAACAAAAAAGCGAACAAGAAATGATCCTGAATATGAATTGATCGATACCGGCATTTTCGATGAAAATAAATACTTCGACATTTTCATAGAGTACGCGAAAGCGGCGCCGGAAGACATTTTGATCAAGATCACCATTCACAACCGCGCAGACGCAGATGCCGCATTGAATGTCCTGCCAACACTATGGATGCGCAACACCTGGAGCTTTACAGATACAAAAATAAAACCGCTGTTGTTTGAAAAAGAGCCTGCGGCCATAGCTGTCAAGTGCGAAAGTGCAGGTGAATACAGTTTGCATTGCGAAGGCGATCCTGAAATTATTTTTTGCGACAACAACACCAACAACGAGTTGTTGTACAGCGCAAAAAATGAAACAGGCTACTGCAAAGACGGCGTCAACAATTACATCATTCACAAAGCAACGACGGTCAATCCATACAAAGAAGGAACAAAAGGTGCCGCCAATTACGATATCGTTGTAAAAGGCGGAGATACTTACACCATCCGTTTGCGACTAACAAAAGGAGAGCACGAACAACCTTTTAAAGACTTCGAAAATATCCTGGCGGCACGCTTGCAGGATGCTAATGATTTTTATGCAGAGATACAACACGATATAAAAAACGAGGATGCTAAACTCGTGCAGCGACAGGCACTCGGAAGTATTTTATGGAACAAACAGTTTTATAACTACAATGTACAGCAATGGCTCAGCGGAGATCCAGGTCAGCCAAGGCCGCCGGTAGAAAGGCTTATGGGCCGCAACCACACATGGAAGCACATGAATTGCATGGACATCATTTCCATGCCCGACAAATGGGAATATCCGTGGTTCGCAGCCTGGGACCTGGCTTTTCACTGTATTACTTTATCAATGGTCGACATTGATTTTGCGAAGCAACAACTTGAGTTGCTGACCAAGGAGCAATACATGCATCCCAACGGGCAACTGCCTGCATATGAGTGGGCCTTTGAAGATGCAAACCCTCCTGTACATGCATGGGCCGCATGGCGCGTGTATCGTGAGGAAGCACACCAGAATGGCGGTAAGACAGATATTGCATTTTTAGAGTCGATCTTTCATAAATTGTTGCTCACGTTTACATGGTGGGTGAACAGAAAAGATGAATCGGGTAACAACATTTTCGAAGGAGGTTTCCTTGGCCTTGATAATATTGAAGTCTTTGATCGCAGCAAGCAATTGCCGATGGGCGGTTATATCGAACAAGCTGATGGCACCAGCTGGATGGCGATGTTTGCATTAAACATGTTGCACATAGCGCTTGAGCTTTCGCGCTACAACAAAGTGTACATCGATCTTGCGAATAAATTTTTCGAACACTTTCTTTACATCGCCGGAGCACTCGAATATCTTGGAGAAAATGGAGAAGGATTGTGGGATGATGAAGATGGCTTCTTTTATGACCAGGTGCAATTACCAACCGGAAAAACTTTCAGGCTGAAAGTGAGAAGCATGGTGGGATTGACTCCGTTGTTTGCCGTAGAAATTATTGACAGCACAATTTTGAAAGAATTACCGGAGTTTGAAGAGCGCATGCAATGGTTCCTGGAACACAGGCCGGATCTCGCTTCGCTGGTTTCCCGTTTTAAAGAGACCAATGAGAATGAAAAGATATTGCTGAGCCTTGTCCGTGCAGATCGCATGAAGCATGTCTTGTACAGGATGTTGGATGAAACTGAATTTTTAAGCGATCACGGTGTGCGTGCATTGTCAAAATATCATTTGGAACATCCATATGAATTGACAATTGAAAAGGAAACTTTTTGCTCGAAGTACACGCCGGGTGAAAGCGACAATGCGATGTTCGGCGGCAACTCCAACTGGCGCGGTCCCGTGTGGATGCCGGTTAACGCGTTGATCATTGAAAGCCTGTTGCGTTTTCATACTTACTATGGTGAGGATTTTAAAGTGGAATGTCCAACAGGTTCAGGGAAATATTTACCCTTAAGACTCATTGCAAATGAGTTGATCAGACGGTTGGAAAGAATTTATTTAAAGGACCATTCCGATAGAAGAGTAGTCTTTGGGCAACAGGAGAAAATGCAAACAGATGCTTATTTCAAAGACAATATTTTGTTCTTCGAATACTTTCACGGCGAAACAGGAAAGGGCCTCGGCGCCTCGCACCAAACAGGCTGGACAGGTATTATGGCGAAATTCCTGGGCTATAGATTTTGAACAGTTGTTGGTTGATAGTTGTTAGTTGTTAGGAGAAGTCGGTGGCCAATAAACGAGGTAGCCACCGGCTACTGGTTACTGGCCACGGGCAATTACAAAAAATCAACCATCCTCTAACAACTAATAACTAACAACAAACAACTACGATGATTTGGAACCCCAACAGAGCAGTCACGCTGGAACATTTGCAATCACTTTCCAAAGACACAATGGCGGAGTATTTGGGAATTGAGTTTGTGGAAATTGGAGAGGATTATTTGGTTGCCCGCATGCCGGTGGATCACAGGACCAAACAGCCTTTTGGATTGTTGCACGGAGGCGCGTCTGTTGCGCTGGCAGAAACATTGGGCAGTATAGCAGCCGCGCTTGTTATTGACCACAACACCAGTCTGCCAGTAGGATTGGAGATCAACGCTAATCATATGCGCAGCGTGAAAGAAGGATATGTATATGGAACAGTAAGGCCATTTCATTGCGGCCGCACAACGCATGTTTGGGAGATAAAGATTACGAATGAAGAGCAAAAACTCGTTTGTGTAAGCAGAATTACAGTGGCGATTTTGCAGCTTCAGGACGACAACAAGGCATCATAATCACACAGTCAATTCAACGAAATGAAAAATATTGTGTTTGCGATTATTCTTTGTATTTATTGTCCTGCCTTGCTCTTGGCGCAATCCGCATCAACGGCAGGTGTTGCGTCTACGCTTGAGTCAAACATTCCAGTGCTCATGCAAAGAGACTATATTCCGGGACTAACTGCAGCGTATATACAAGGTGGCAAGTTGGTTTGGCAAAAGAACTTTGGTGTAACCAACGCAACAACCAAAGCGCCGGTAACAGACTCTACACTTTTTGAAGCAGCTTCTCTCACAAAAGTGGTCACCGCATATGCAGCCATGAAACTTGTAGATGCCAATAAGCTTGATCTTGATAAACCATTGAACACATACCTCGGCAATAATTATGATGTTGGAAATGACGAACGTATCAAACTGATTACCGCACGCCGCGTTCTTTCTCACAGTGCGGGATTTCCGAACTGGCGCAATGAAGGTGATACCTTATTGCACATCAATTTCACGCCCGGCGAGCGTTTCAGTTATTCAGGCGAAGGATTTGTTTATCTCGCAAAGGTGATGGAGAAATTAACGGGTATGAGTTATGAAGCACTCATCGAACAAACCGTTTTCAAACCTCTGGGTATGACAAGAAGCAGCATCATATGGAGGACCTCATTTAAAACTGTTGCAGCTTATCGCCATACCTGGACAGGCGAAGTTTCGTGGCTCGCCGATTATCCGAATGCCAATGCTGCAGCCAGTTTGCGGACAACTGCAAAAGATTATGGTATTTTTTTAGCAGCGGTATTAAATGGCACCGGGCTCACCAAAGCATCGCATGATGCAATGCTTACCGCACAAATAAAAGTCGATCCTGCGAACTACACACAGCTTTATTGGGGCCTTGGCATTGGTTTGGAAAGAACCGAGAACGCCCGATATTGCTGGCATTGGGGCGATCAGGGAGATAGTAAAGCATTGTTTGTGTGCAACATCAATACAAAAGATGCAGTCGTTTACTTCACGAATAGTGCAAACGGATTGTCCATCGCACCGGATATTGTAAGCATTGTATATGGAGACAAAAATCATGATATCCTTAAGTATATCGCCTACGGCAAATTTGATACAACTGCATTGGTTCTCGTAAAATCGATAAAGCAGAATGGGGCAGATGCAGCATTGAAAAATTATCAGCAAACAAGAAAAACAGTCATTGATGAAAACGCGATGAACAGCATTGGTTACAGCTTTCTCAATGCCAATGATATACCAGGTGCAATAGCCGTTTTTACACAAAACACAAAAGATTATCCCAATTCATGGAACGTGTGGGATAGTCTTGCAGAGGCCTATATGAAACAGGGGAATAAGAAGTTGGCGATTGAATATTATGAAAAGTCGTTGGTATTAAATCCCAAAAATGATAATGGGGCAGAGCAATTGAAGAAGTTAAAGGCGCAGTAATGAAGCTCCTATTTTGGAGACGGATCCGCGCCGCAGCTTATTTCCCTGGCGATGTAGTAGGGGGTTGCACTTAGTCGCCGATAACATAACGGTCATAACCGCAGTGTCAGACTGAGCTCGTCGAAGCCACCGTGGAGCAGGTATGTAGCGCGGCAATTGCACCATATTGCACAGCTATCCCAATTTTTTCACCACATCTTTAATAGAAGGAAAGGTATTTGACAAAACATCATCCAGATGCTTTTTTGAAACCCATTTCAACTCAATAATATCTTCTTCCATTTGTGGTTTCATGTCCTGCACCTTACTGTCCACGGACATTTTATACCAGTAAGATTCCTTTAAAATATGATGTCCGCTCTCATTATAAGTATGATAAGTTGTAAGCAAATGATCCTTTAACTTGATTTGTCTTAATCCTGTTTCTTCTTCAACCTCGCGAACGGCGCACTCTTCAATCGTTTCGCCATCATCCAGTTTACCCTTTGGTAAATCCCATTTTCCTCTGCGAAACATAAACAACAACGCATGTTTTTCGTTTTCCACCACACCACCACCGGCCTTTATGACCATGAATTTTTTCCATATCGCATGCTTTAACTCCTCCAGGTTTGAATGAAGAAAAATGCCGGCGTGAATTTTCTTTGAATGCATCTCATGCAACATAGCATTAACGGCATGCGCAGAAAACTCATCAATAAAAACGGTGTCATCATGATGGCGAAACTCCTCCATTTCCGGATCTATGGCGTCACACAAAAAAAGTGGCTTATCGTTAAAGTAAATTGGGATATGCATGAGGGTGGTCTTTTTGCGAAGATAGAAAACTAATAACTGAGTAATTGAATAACTGAATAACTGAGGTTCTATTTCATCAGGTGTTCGACTTTCGGACATTCAGTTATTCAATTATTCAGTTATTCGGTCTTCATAGCTATCTTCGCAGCATGACAAATGAAAAAGTTGTAGCTGAAAAGCTTTTGCAGATCAATGCCATAAAGTTGAGCCCGACGGCACCATTTACATGGGCCAGTGGTTGGAAAAGTCCTATTTACTGCGATAACCGCAAAACATTGTCTTTTCCTTTCATCAGGGATTACGTTAAATCTGAGTTGTGCAACGTGATTTTTGAACAGTTCCAGGACGCCGATTTGCTCGCCGGGGTAGCAACTGCCGGCATTCCATGGGGAGCAATGGCTGCAGACCAGTTGAAATTACCATATATATATGTACGTCCGAAACCCAAAGAGCACGGATTGGGCAACCAGATCGAGGGCCATTTTGAGAAAGGGCAAAAAACTGTTGTTATTGAGGACCTCGTTTCTACCGGAAAAAGCAGTCTGCAAGCGGTTGACGCTTTAAGAGCTTCCGGATTGGAAGTGGTTGGAATGGTTTCCATATTTACCTATGGCTTTGCAGTGGCAGAAAAAGCGTTTGTGGATGCCGGAGTGCCCTACAAATCTTTGACAAACTACAATTCATTGATCGAAATCGCGATTGAAAAGAGTATTGTAACGCCGGATCAGCAATCTATTTTGCTGAATTGGAGAGAGGATCCCGCCAATTGGACCGGTGCATAAAATTGCTTCATGCTAAAGATTTATGATAAAACAAACATTCTATCTGTTAACTTTAGCTGGTTGAATTTTAAAAATCCAGTTACCAAAATTCGAAAAATGAAAAAATTACAATTAGTTCTGATCCTATTGATGGGCGCAGTGACCTTTTCTTTCGCCCAGGCAAAAAAAACGCAGGCTTCTGTTACCATCAATACGCCCACTTTGCAGTGCGAACAATGTAAAATCATTGTCGAAAACTACCTGGCGCGAGAAGAAGGTGTGATAAAATATGCGGCAGATTATAAAAAGAAACAGGTCAAAGTGACTTACTGGACAGATCGCACGACCGTGGAAAACGTAAGAACGGCGATTGCAAATGCCGGTTTTGATGCCGACAATGAAACTGCAAATCCGGAATCTTACAAGAAACTTCCAAAATGTTGCATGAAAACAGCCGACGCCGGACCATTGCCGATGGATCAGAAAAAGCAATAAAGAAGTAAAAACTCAAAAATAAAAAGTAAAAAAGCCCGCCGGTTTCAGAAACTGGCGGGCTTTTTTTATGCTTAGAATCGGCACACAGATGACACAGATTTTGACTGATTTGCACTGATCTTTCTTGTGATCAAAAACGCACCGTTAAGA
>Ga0318567_10001280_pt1 | contig 10203 bp, 6 predicted proteins | sample GRESIP088b5f20_FD_203691 | JGI IMG/M metagenome (GOLD analysis project Ga0318567, IMG submission 203691) | Tropical soil microbial communities from Luquillo Experimental Forest, Puerto Rico - GRE.SIPMG.088b5f20 | ecosystem: Environmental > Terrestrial > Soil > Tropical forest > Bulk soil...
CGCCCTTGGGCAATGGCCGACTCAACGTCAGCCATATCCGCATCAATACGGCCAAATCTGGGCGCCGCGGTTTGCGTCTTCACTTTCTCTAGACTCATACGCTTCAAAACGCCTCAGTTCTTTCGCAAAACACTAAAATACGCTCTAGAGCACTCAACGTGCCGCAAGTACAACACACTACTTCTGATTCCCCAGGAATAAACACTTCTTTAAACTAAACGGGTATGCTTTCGCCGCCTGTGCTCCCGATTGCCTGCACAATCTCCGGAGGCAATCCGAACCGCACATTTTCGGGCATTACTTCCACTTCTTCGACGCTCGTAAAACCGTTCCGGCGCAAATAATCGACCACATCTTCCACCAGCACCTCGGGAGCCGAAGCGCCCGCCGTAACCGCTACTGTTTTGACGCCCTCGAGCCACTCTGGGTTTATAGCCTGCGAGTTGTCGATCAGGTGGCCATTTGTTCCCAGATTGCGCGAAACCTCAACCAGTCGGTTCGAGTTGGAGCTGTTGGTCGATCCCACCACCAGCACAAGTCCTGCATCATGAGCCACATTACGAACCGCTACCTGGCGGTTTTCCGTCGCGTAGCAAATATCCTGCGAGTGCGGCCCCACGATGTTCGGAAACTTCACTTTCAGTGCATGAATAATGTCGCGCGCCTCGTCAAGCGAAAGCGTGGTCTGCGTCAAGTAGGCCACACGGTTTGGGTCGGGAACCTGAAGCGCCGCCACCTCAGCCACGTTCGAGACCACCTGGGTGACCTCCGGAGCCTCGCCCAGCGTCCCCTCAATCTCATCGTGGTCGCGGTGCCCGATCAGGACCAGCGAATAGCCCTGCTTTGCGAATTTCACGGCCTCGATGTGGACCTTAGTCACAAGTGGACACGTGGCGTCAATCACCTTCAAGTTCCGCCCCTTGCTCAACTCGCGAACGGCAGGCGACACCCCATGGGCGCTGTAAATAACGCGCTGCCCATCGGGAACGTCGTCGATCTCATGAACAAAGATCGCGCCTTTTTCAGCTAACTCGTTTACTACATAGCGGTTATGGACAATCTCGCGGCGAACGTATATTGGGGCGCCGAACGTGTCCAGGGCGATCTTGACAATGTCGATCGCGCGCACCACTCCGGCACAAAAGCCTCTTGGCTTGAGTAACAACACCCTTTTCTGGCTAGGGGAAGACCCGGCGGAGTTACCGTTTGGGATGGATTCAACGACAGATGTGGTCACATCTTCCAGTATACCAATCGGTCGATTTAAACGACAGCATCGAAGCACACAACTGCCGCCCCCTGAACAGAGGCCGGCAACAGTCGCTCCTGCAACGACTTAGCAGAAAATTACTTCTTGAGATAGGTTTCAATCGAATTCGGGTCTTCGACAATTGTCGCTTCAGGCAAAAAAACATCATTCGACCGATGCCATTGGTTTGTTTGCCCGCCCCCATGAGCAGCGGAAACCTGATATGCCGGTAGCCCGCCATTGTCGCCCAAGGCTCGCGCCGTAATGTACCCCTCGTATGAAACGCCCTTATCCGTAATAACAAGAACCGCCTGACCGATCTCAAACATGGCGCCTCTCACCCAAATAGGTTTGCACCAAGTCTAACCCAACTTTTCCTCAGCAGTGTTCCCAATTGAATCAATTTTGACGCCGGGGGTAACATCCTGCGAAAGCTAAAATTGTCTCAGTCATGGCCGAATTTACCCATCTGCATCTGCATACCGAGTATTCCCTGCTGGACGGAGCATGTGACGTCACAAAACTCGTTGAACGCGTGGCGGCTATCGGGCAAAAGTCCGTCGCCATGACTGATCACGGCAACATCTATGGCGCGGTCCACTTCTTCGACGCTGCTAAGGAAAACGGCGTCAAGCCGATCCTCGGTTGCGAGCTCTACATCTCGAAAAACGAGGATCATCGCGCCCCGGGCGAAGGCGATGACAACAACCATCTGCTGGTGCTGGCCCAGAATGAAGAAGGCTACCGCAACCTTATTCGCATTACGTCTGAGGCCTCGCTCTACGGCTTCTACCGCAAACCCCGCGTCAGCAAAAAATTCCTCGCCGAGCACTCCGAGGGACTCATTGGCTTTTCAGGCTGCCTGAGCGGCGAGTTGTGCGAGTACCTGGTCGACAACAACTACGAAAAAGCGAAGGCCACGGCCGCCCAGTATCAGGACATCTTCGGCCGCGGAAATTTCTATCTCGAAATTCAGGACCAGGGCCTCGAGCAGGAAAAGAAGATCCACGAGGCGCTCTTCCGGCTGGAACGCGAACTCGACATCCCCATGGTACTCACCAACGATTCTCACTACCTCTGCGGTGAGGATTCCCACGCTCACGACGTGATGCTCTGCGTGCAGACCGGCGCCAAGGTCCATGACGCCGAGCGGTTCCGTTTCGACAGCGACCAGTTTTTCGTCAAAAGCGCCGATGAGATGAGCCTCATCTTTCCTGACAAGCCTTCAGTAGTGCAGCGGACGATGGAGATCGCGGAGCGCTGCAACCTCAAACTCAGCAAGGTCGATAACCCATTCCCTGAGTTCGCCGTGCCGGAAGGCCACACCATCGACAGCTATTTTGAAGAGGTATGCCGCGAAGGCTTGCGAAAACGCCAGGAGACGCACATCCGCCAGCTTGAGATGCGCGGCGCCCTGCGCAATCAGCTGCACAAGTACGAAGAGCGGCTCAATTTCGAGATCGGCATCATCAAGCAGATGAAGTACTCCGGATACTTCCTTATCGTCTGGGACTTCATCAAGTACGCGCGCGACCACGGCATTCCCGTTGGTCCGGGCCGCGGATCGGGCGCCGGCTCTCTCGTCGCTTACTGCATGGAGATCACAAACGTCGATCCCCTGCAAAATGCCCTGCTCTTCGAGCGCTTCCTCAACCCCGAGCGCGTGTCCATGCCTGATATCGACGTGGACTTCTGCATGAACCGCCGCGGAGAAGTAATCGACTACGTGACGCGCAAATACGGTCGCGAACAGGTTGCGCAGATCATCACGTTTAACACCATGGCCGCCAAAGGTTCCATCAAGGACTGCGGCCGCGCGCTCGACATGCCCTACGGCGACGTCGATCGCATAGCCAAACTGGTGCCGGCCACCGTAGGCATGACGCTCGACCAGGCACTCGAAGACGTACCCGACCTCCGCAAAGCCTACGATAACGACCAGACCATTCGCCAGCTCATTGATACGGCCAAAAAGCTGGAAGGTCTCGTGCGCGGTTCCGGCGTACACGCATCGGCTGTCGTCATCGCGCCCCGCCCGCTGACCGAACTCGTTCCCATCGCCAAGACCAAGAACGACGAAATTGTCACCGCCTACGACATGAAGGCAGTTGAGAAGATGGGCCTTCTCAAGATGGACTTCCTCGGCCTGACGACGCTGACCGTCATCGACGATTGCCTCAAGCTCATCGAGCAGTCACATAACAAAAAACTGGACCTCGAAACCATTCCGCCCGCCGACGAAGATACCTTCCGCAAAGTCTTCCACTCCGCGCTCACATCGGGCGTCTTCCAGTTTGAATCCGGCGGCATGCGCGACGTGCTCCGCCGCTACAAGCCCGACACGGTCGAAGACCTCACCGCGTTAAACGCGCTGTATCGGCCCGGCCCCATTCAGGGTGGAATGATCGACGACTTCATCGACCGTAAGCTCGGCCGCAAAAAAGTCGAGTACATGGTCCCCGAGATCGAAGGCATCCTGAAGGAAACGCTCGGTGTCATCGTCTATCAGGAACAGGTCATGCAGATCTCAAACGTCGTCGCTAGCTACTCGCTTGGCGAAGCCGATCTGTTGCGCCGTGCCATGGGCAAAAAAAAGCCCGAAGAGATGGCCAAGCAGCGCGACCGGTTCATGAGCGGCGCCGCTGCCCTTGGACACAAAAAAGATGTGGCCGGAGAACTGTTCGATCAGATGGAAAAGTTCGCTGGATACGGCTTTAACAAGTCGCATTCGGCAGCCTATGCGCTGCTCGCATACCAAAGCGCCTACCTGAAGACGCACTACCCCGTCGAGTTCATGGCTGCGCTGCTCACGTCGGAAACATCAAAGCCCGACAGCGTCGTCAAATACATCGGCGAGTGCCGCGAACTCGGCATCAACGTCGTTCCGCCGGATGTGCAGATCTCAAACTCCCAGTTCACTCCCCACGGAGAAAACATTGGCTTCGGCCTGGCAGCCGTAAAAAACGTAGGCGGCAACGCCATCGAATCCGTCATCAAGGCGCGCCAGGAAGTCGGCGGCCGCTTCAAGAGCCTCTGGGAGTTCTGCGAAAAAGTTGATCTGCGCGTAATGAACAAGCGCGTGATCGAATCGCTCATCAAGGCCGGTGCACTCGATTCACTCGGCAAGCGCGGACCGCTGATGGCCGCCGTTGACAAGGCGATTGAACGCGCGCAAAAAACTCAAAAGGACGCGGCGCAAGGACAAGTGGGCTTGTTCGGCCTGTTCAACGAATCGCCCGCACACGGCCGCAGTGAAGACGACCTGCCCAATGTCCCCGACTGGGAAGAGGGCGTTCGCCTCGCGAATGAAAAAGAAGTGCTCGGCTTCTACGTCTCCGGCCATCCGCTCGACAAGTACGCCGACAAACTGCGCAATCTCACCGGCGTCATCACTGTAGCTGAAGCGCTCGAACGCAAACCGCCCGAACGCCGCTGGGGACAGCCCACCGACCCAGCCGACGAGATTCTCGTAGCGGGCAGTCTTGTCGGTGTGCGAGTTCAAAAAAGCCGCCGCGATCAAAAGCTCTACGCGCAAGCCGCGCTCGAAGACGCCACCGGCAAAATCGACCTCATCTGTTTCTCGCGCGATTACGAGAAATTGCAGGAGCAATTGAAGATTGAAGCTCCGGTCTTAGTGCGCGGCGTGTTGATGGGCGAAGAAGACGCCGCTCCGAAGATCTCTATTAACTTTGTGCAGGCGTTGGATCATTTGCAAATAAAAATGCCTGCTGGGGTGCGCATACGCATCAACCTCGAGCGGGCTACGGAGGAGACGCTTGCTAGCCTGAAATCGGCGGCGGATGCTGCGCCGGGGCCTAGCAAGATCATGCTCTGCCTCGATAAAAAGGGCGAATATTCCGTCATTCTTGAGCCTGATGGAATGAACGTAGCTGCTGACCGCACCTGGGTCGCACGCATCGAAGAGATCGTCGGCAAAGGTTCAGTACAGGCGCTCGGGTAGAGGTATAAATGGAGTTTCGCCGCCTTGGAATGGGTCCGCTTGATGTCTCGGAGTTAAGTTTTGGCACCTGGCTCACCGTCGCGGGCGGAATCGAGCAACAGCAAGCGATTCGCTGTATCCACGCCGCACTCGACCACGGCATAACGCTCTTTGACACCGCCAATCAATACGGGGCCGGCAGCGCGGAGCGCCTCCTTGGCGAAGCCCTGCGCGCTTATCCGCGCGATCGCTATCTCATCGCCACCAAGCTCTACTTCCCCGTCGGCGACGACCCCGATCATGGCCTTTCTGCCGCGCAAATCGAGAAGCAGCTTGACTGCTCCCTTCGCAGGCTTGGCGTTGACGTCATCGACTTATACCAGTGCCACCGTTACGACAAGGAGACGCCGCTCGAGGAAACGCTCTCCGCACTCGACCGCGCCTTGAAGTCCGGCAAGGTCCGCGCCATCGGTTTCAGCGAGTGGACCGCGGAACAAATTGAAGCCGCAGCGGCCATCTGCAGCGCCAACGGACTGACCGCATTCTGCTCCAGCCAGCCGCAATATTCGATGCTGTGGCGCAAGCCCGAACGCGAAGTCTTCCCGGCCTGTGCACGGCACGGTATCGGAAATCTCGCGTTCTCACCGCTCGCGCACGGCGTGCTCACCGGCAAATACACTCCCGGCAAACCGCCGCCGCCGGGCTCCCGCGCCGCCAGCGATCAAATGAACATGTTCATGGAATCCGCCGGCCGTCATTTCCGCTCAGATTATCTGCTTGAAGCAGTCTCGCAGCTAAAGCCCATCGCCGCCGATCTAGGGCTCTCAATGCCCCAAATGGCCCTTGCGTGGGTTCTGCGCCGCCCGGAGGTTTCATCAGCCATCATCGGAGCATCGCGCCCCGAACAGATCGCCGACAACGTCCGCGCCATCGGAATCAAACTCACAGACGAAGCCCTGAGCCGCATCGACGAGGCGGTTGGCGCGGCAGTCGTTTACGCTTGAAGCGACAACTCGACGTTATAGAGGGATCCCACCCATCCCCGCAGAAAACGCGGTATGGATGGGGCACCTTGCGGGTATGGATAGGGCACCTTGCTGACCTGCTTGTTCTAGAAATACGTCTCCACCAAGTCCACAACCTGGTATTCGCTGTTAACCACCGGCAGCACGCGCCATTTGTCGAACGTGAGACACGGGTGCGAGATATCAAAACCGATCATGTCACCCACGCGCAGATTGTCATCTGCTCCGATTTGCATGTAAGCGTGCTGGTCCATGATCTTTGTCAGCGACCAGTGCCCAGACGCAGCAGTAGGCGCATCATCGCCGGGCCTGTAGTGCAGTGCCGGCGCCGGGAGCCCCGAGTCGAATGCGGCATCGCGCCTGCCCAATCCGATAATGGCGCGCGTCGGCTCCGGAATGGATTGCACATAAGCCCAAACGTGCAGAGCCGGAACCAATCCAGCGCTCATCATTTGCGCGATCGGATTGCTTGCCAGAATCCTTGCCTGCGCCTTCTTGTATGCGCCCACGTCGTGCGTCAGATAGCACCCGGGCCTCAGCACAATCTCCACCGGCTCATCGAATCGCGCCGCAGCAAACTCCTCCGCCACTACGTCGTACCAGGCCGAACCGGCGCCGGAAAGCAGAATTGGCATGCGTTCGAACCAGCCTTCAGTAGCAAGATCGCGAGCCGTATCAACTGCACGGCGCAAAAACGCGCGAATCTCCTGCTCGTTGTCCAGCACCCCTTCGTACAATTCCACACCGCAGAGAGCGACAAAGTGACGCCAGTGCGCAAGCGCCGCCAGCACCGACTCAAGTTGCTTCTCATCGCGCACGCCGGTGCGCCCTCCGGCCACACCCATCTCAAGCAGAACGTTAATGCGCAGTCCCTGCTCTGCAAAGAAACTTCCCAGTTGCTCGATTCCATCCGCTGAATCGACCAGACAATAGAACTCAAAATCCGGATCCTCGAGCAGGTGCGCAACCATGGCCATATTCTGTTTGCCCACAAGCTCGTTCGCCATCAGAATCCGCCGGACTCCGTGCTTCGCCGCAACCATGGCCTGGTGCGCAGTCGCCAGCGTGATGCCCCATGCTCCCGCCTGCAGTTGCATATCGAACAGCTTCGGCGCCATGGTCGTCTTACCGTGAGGCGCCAGCCGCATTCCATACGCCTCGATAAACTGCCGCATCCACTCCAGGTTTTGTTGGAGCTTTTCCTGGTAAAGGACTGCACACGGAAGACCAAGATCCTCCTTCAGCAGATTCCAGTCCAGCGCGACAATCTCCTCCGGTTCGAGTGAGTCGCCTAGCAAGCCCAATCCCTTGTTCAAGGGTGAAATCGCATCCGATCGCGAGATCACAGCCGATTTCGTAGCGCGGTCAATACGCCATTCGCTCATTTTTCGGACCCCCTGTAGAATCCTCTTGCTCGACCCATATAGCCTAAACCTTACTGAATTGTGATGACGGATTGCGACCTACACCTTCGTAACGTTCGCGTGGTTGACGGCAGCGGCGCCGAGCCCGAACTGATGGACGTTGCCGTGAGCGGAGACCGCATTTGCGATCTCGGCCCCGGCCTATCCTGCCGCGCAGCTAAGACATTGGATGGCGAAGGTCTGGCCCTTGCGCCGGGCTTTATTGACGTGCACACGCATGACGACATCGCCGTTCTGCGCGTGCCGGAAATGCTACCAAAACTCTCGCAGGGCGTCACCACCGTCATTGTTGGCAACTGCGGCATATCGGCGTCGCCCGTTACCCTGCGCAGCGGGTTCCCCGACCCGATGAACCTGCTCGGCGAATCCGGCGACTTTCGATTCCCGACCTTCGCCGCCTATGTTCAAGCGATCAGCGAAGCTCGGCCTGCCGTAAACGTCGCGGCTCTCGTAGGTCACACGGCTCTTCGCAACAACCACCTTGATCGCCTGGACCGCGCTGCCACAGCCGCAGAAACCGCTGCCATGCGTGCGCAGCTTGAAGAAGCTCTCGCACACGGCGCGCTTGGCTTGAGCACCGGCCTCGCTTATCTCTCCGCAAACTCCGCCACAACCGAGGAAGTACTATCGCTCGCGCAACCGCTTGCCGCCGCAGGGGCTGTTTACACCACGCACATGCGTACCGAGGGCGACCAAATTCTCGCAGCCATGAGCGAGGCTTTCGAAATAGGTCGGTTAAGCCAGACTCCTGTCGTCGTTTCACATCTCAAGTGCGCGGGCATTGCCAACTGGGGACGAAGCGACGAAGTGCTCAGCGCTCTTGAAACGGCGCAGGCCTCGCAGCAGATTGGATGCGACTGCTATCCGTACGCCGCCGGCTCCAGCACGCTCGATCTGCGCCAGGTGGACGAGCGCGTCACCATCACCATTACGTGGAGCACGCCGCATCCCGAAGTAGCCGGAAAGTCTCTCACGCAAATTGCCAATGGCTGGAACATGAGTCAGCTTGATGCGGCGCGCAAACTTCAGCCAGCCGGGGCCATTTATCACAGCATCTCCGAACAGGACATGCGCCGCATTCTCGCGCACTCCGCCACCATGATCGGCTCCGACGGTCTGCCCAACGATCCGCGCCCTCATCCCCGCCTTTGGGGCACGTTCCCTCGCGTGCTGGGCCGTTACAGTCGCGACGAAGGGCTCTTCCCGCTATCAACGGCCATTCACAAGATGACCGGAATGCCTGCGCAACGATTCGGGCTAGCCGGCCGCGGGTTCATCCGCAAGGGATACGCCGCCGATCTCGTCCTCTTCGATCCGGCAAGCATCATCGACACCGCGACCTTCGACGACCCGATTCAGCCTGCCCGTGGCATTTCCGCAGTGTGGGTTAACGGCATTCTCTCTTATACTTCCGAGGGAGCCACCGGAACCCGCGCGGGACGTTATCTACCTCGCGGCAAGACCTCCTGGATTCAGTAACACCAGTAACGCCATCCCGCGCCGGAGTTGCCCAGATGATCGACTCGCACAGCATGTTCCTGCTTACCGCGGCTCTTGTGTCGGTCGTCGGTCTGATTGTTCTCATCGCCGTCGTCAAGCTGAACCCGATCATTACCCTGCTGGTGACCGCACTTGGCCTTGCCATCGTTGCCGGCATGCCGCTGCCCACCATCGTTCATTCCTTTGAGGTGGGCGTTGGCGGAACGCTCGGGCACATTGCCATCATTGTCGCGCTGGGAACGATGCTCGGCAAAATGATGGCCGAGTCCGGCGCCGCCGATCAGATTGCACACACGCTCACGCGCACCTTCGGCGAGAAGAACGTTCCCTGGGCCATGGTTGTTATCGCCCTGATCGTCGGCCTGCCCGCGTTCTTTGAAGTTGCATTCGTCCTTCTGGTTCCGGTTCTCTTTACCGTCGCCCGCCGGACCAAAACGTCGCTCATCATGGCCGGATTGCCCATGGTCGCCGGGCTTTCCGTTGTGCATGGCCTGGTGCCGCCGCATCCTGCCGCCATGCTCGCCGTCACCACCTACCACGCAGACGTAGGCCGCACCATCCTCTATGGCCTGCTCATCGGATTCCCCACCGCAATCATCGCCGGCCCTCTGTTCGCGAAAATCGTTGCCCCGCACGTGGTCCTCAGCACCGAGAATCCGATTGCCGATCAATTGACCACTCGCGACGCAAGCCACGGTCTGCCCGGGTTCTGGATGAGCGTGCTGACCATCCTGTTCCCTGTACTGCTGATGCTCACCGGCAGTTGGGCGGATGTTTTCACCGCGCCCGGCACATCGGCAAACAGCATCCTTCGCATCGTCGGAAACGACGACGTGGCGCTCCTCGTCGGCGTGCTGTTCAGCTTCATCACGCTCGGAGTAATGCGAGGCTTTTCTCGCGAGACGATTCTGCGCTTCAGCAACGAGTGCCTCGCCCCTACGGCTGCCATCACGCTACTGGTTGGCGCGGGCGGCGGCTTCGGACGAATCCTGCAGGACAGCGGCGTATCCACCGCAATTATTGCGGTCGCCCTCAAAAGCCACGTTCCGCTTCTGCTGCTGGCAT